>ERZ778517.746-NODE-746-length-30670-cov-8.774490_pt1 | contig 30670 bp, 36 predicted proteins | sample MGYA00510341_ERZ778517 | MGnify/ENA primary metagenome ERZ778517 (study PRJEB29527, sample SAMN07138964) | mouse gut metagenome | material: feces | host: mouse | place: China:Nanjing | collected 2016-01-25 ...
AATTAAAAATATTAAACCAAAAATCAAACTATAAAAACTGATTGCATATAAAGCTAAATCCCAATTATCTTTTGAAAAGTAGACTAACATAAAATTTGCTATACTAAATCCTATAAAAATAATTGCTAACAAGAGCCAAATTCGTTGTGGCCGTTTTTTACTTATTAACAAAATAATGCCAAATATTATTAGGATTAGCACTATATCTATCATCATTTTTTCTCATCTCCGTTTTTGTTTTATAAGTACTATATAGTTCTTATCATTAAGCCTCTATTTATATTCAAATTCATTAACATTCTATTCAAATTCATTTATCTATATAAAAAGTTTTAATTTTAGCAAAAATAAAAAGTCGTTCAATCAAAACGACTTTTTATTCATGTTCAAGCAAATAAGTATTAGCCTTAGCCAAAATTGCTGATAAATCTTCAAATTTAAATTCTTTAAAGTTCTGTTTTCTAATTCTATCTTGCGCATCTCTATAATTTAACCATTCAGTCGATCTAATTTCACTTTCTTGCCGCTTTATTTTTTGACCAGCTTTATATTCTGCTAAAAATAGAGTTACTGTCTTTTCAATTTCGCTAGTGACCTTGTATGAATAACTCTCGTGAAAATCAAAATCAAATTCAGGCTTTAATCCTACTTCTTCAAAGACTTCCCTCCTTGCAGCATCCCGTTCTGTCTCACCTGCTTCAAGATGTCCCTTAGAAAATGCCCAAGCACTCTTGAATTGTTTATAAGGTTGACTTTGAATTAGTAAATATTGGATTTCTTCATTATTTTTACGCCAGATAATAGCGCCTGCAGAGTATTCTTGTTTCATAGTTGCTATCCTTTTCTACTACAAATCTTCCTTGAATCCACTTCTTGCCCATAGCCAAAGAGCAGCCTGAAAATCAATGGGTACATATTCTGTATCGTTTAAAGCTTCAATCCAAGCCTCTATTACATAATCTTGTACTTTTGAACTCTCTAATTCTTCATCTGTAATTAGTCCTAACCGATGTGTAGCTCTAATAATATGTCGATCAGTTGCAATATAAATTTTATCAGTGTTAATCAAAGGTAAATTCGTATATTGATACATCACATATAGCCAATAATTGCACAATTTTTTACCTGATAAGTACGGAAAATCTTTTTTCTTTTCAACCTGCATGTAGTGCCGTACCTTTTGAATGTCATTATCAAAATAGGCAAAAAAATCCGTTACTCTTCCATTAAAGTTATTAACTAAAGTCTGACACAACCTAATCCAAATTTGTGTTTGCTTATTTTTCTGCAAAGCCAAATTATATTTAGTCAAGGCATCTTGCACTTCAGTAAACTCTTTCTTTACTACTTCTCCTGGATTAAATACAAACTTAGTTTCATTATTTTCAAAAGTTGCTGTAGCACTTTTCCATAAGGTATTGGAATTTCTTTGATAATCCAGAGCTGTTGGTAAAGTATAGAAGATAGCATTTTCTTCAGAATTAGGATCTAACTTTTTAGGACGCGTATCTTCTGGTAGTTCACTTCCCCAATACCCATTTCTATAGAGCTTATTTAAATATTCCAGTTTCTTTAAAATTTCTTTCTTCATACTTCCCCTTATCCCAAACAAAAAACGCCTTGTCAGACACAATTATATCTAACAAAACGTCTTTATTTCTATCTTAATCTAAGCCGCACTTTTCAAAAATTTCATCAACATGCTTCAAGTGATAATGATAATCAAAAGCATCGTCTAGATCTTCTTCAGACAAGTAATTCATAACTTCACTGTCTTCAATTAACTTTCTAAATGAAGTTTGTTCTTGCCAAGACTTATTAGCTAGCTTTTGCACCATATCATAAGCCTTTTCACGTGATAAACCTGCTTCATCAATTAACTTCAAAAGCACACGTTGTGAATAGATCAAGCCATAAGTACGATCCATATTCTTGAGCATTGTTTCTGGGAAAACATCTAAGTTGGTTAAGATGCGGTTGAAACGGTTCAACATGTAGTCAATTCCAATGGTTGCATCAGGTAAAATTACACGTTCAGCACTTGAATGAGAAATATCTCTTTCATGCCATAAAGCTACATCTTCATAAGCTGGTACCATGTAGCCACGCATTACTCTCGCCATCCCGCATAAGTTTTCAGAACCAATTGGATTATGCTTATGAGGCATTGCAGAAGAGCCCTTTTGGCCAGCTCTAAAGTGTTCTTCAACTTCATGAATTTCACTTCTTTGCAAACCACGAATTTCAGTAGCCCAATTTTCAATACTGGTTGCAATTAAGGCAATTGTAGCAATGTAGTACGCATGTAAATCTCTTGGTAAAACTTGACTAGTTACAGGTTGCTGAGTTAAACCTAACTGCTTTAAAACGCTAGTTTCAACTGCTGGTGGCACATTTGCAAAAGTACCAACGGCACCAGAAATCTTACCAGATTCTACATCTTTAGCTGCTGCTTTAAAGCGTTCAATATCACGGTTAATCTCAGCATACCAGCGAGCAAGCTTCAAACCAAAAGTAGTTGGTTCTGCTTGAACACCGTGAGTACGGCCCATTCCAACAGTGTATTTGTACTTCTTAGCTTTTTCGGCAATAGTTTCTTTTAAAGCCTCTAAGTCTTTCAAAATGATCTCATTAGCTTGCTTTAAGATATAACCTTGTGCAGTATCCACAACATCAGTTGAAGTTAAGCCGAAGTGAACCCACTTCTTCTCTTCACCTAAACTTTCAGAAACTGTTCTCGTAAAAGCAACCACATCATGGTGGGTAATGGCTTCAAGTTCTGAAACACGCTCAACAGTAAAAGAAGCATTGTCTGCAATCTTCTTAGCATCTGCTTCTGGCACTTCACCAAGTTCTGCCCATGTGTTAGTTGCAGCGATTTCTACCTTTAACCAAGCAGCGTATTTATTTTCTAAGGACCAAATTTTGCCCATTTCTGGACGAGTATAACGTTCTAACATAAATTATTTTTCCCAAGGATTCTTCAAAACAATAGTTTGTTCACGGTCAGGACCAACTGAAACAGTAACTAGAGGAACACCTACTAATTCAGAAACGCGGTTCAAGAACTTCTTAGCATTTTCTGGTAAATCTTCCCAAGTCTTTACATTGGTAATATCTTCTTCCCATGCAGGAAGTTCTTCATAAACTGGCTTACATCTGTATAATTCCTTCAAACTTGCTGGGTAGTAGTCGATCTTTTCACCATCAAGTTCGTAAGCAGTGGCAATCTTAATCTTGTCAAAACCAGAAAAGACATCTAATAAGTTCAAACTTAAAGCGTTGATACCAGCAACACGCTTAGCGTGACGAAGAGCAACTGAATCAAACCAACCGACACGACGTGGACGACCAGTAACAGTACCGTATTCATGAGCAGTTTCACGAATGCGATCACCAACTTCATCTAATAATTCAGTTGGGAATGGTCCTTCACCAACACGAGTAGTGTAAGCCTTGCAGACACCAATAACAGTATCTAAGCGGTTAGCACCCATTCCGATACCAGAAGCAATCCCACCTGAAATAGTGTTTGAAGAAGTTACGTATGGATAAGTACCTTCATCAATATCAAGCATTACTCCTTGTGCACCTTCAAAAAGAACTTTTTCGTCGTTATCTAAAGCATCGTTTACAACTACTGAGGTATCAGTAACGTATTTCTTCATCTTTTGACCGTATTCAAGGTACTTTTCAAAGATGTCTTCAAATTTAAGTTCAGGCTTACCGTAAACCTTAGTGAATAAAGCATTCTTTTCAGCTAAATTAGTACGTAACTTCTCTTCAAAAGTATCTCTTTCAAGTAAATCGCAAACACGGATACCAGTTCTTGAAGCCTTATCCATGTAACAAGGACCGATACCATTCTTGGTAGTTCCGATCTTCTTGTCACCCTTTGCTTCTTCTTGATAAGTATCTTGCAAAATGTGGTAAGGCATAATAATGTGTGCGCGGTTAGAAATCTTCAAGCCGCTAATGTCGATACCTTCTTTTTCAAGGTTATCTAATTCTCCGAACATTACTTCTGGATTGATAACTACACCATTACCAATTACAGCACCCTTCTTAGCAGCAAAAATTCCAGATGGAATTAGGCGCATTTTGAAAGTCTTATCACCGATTTCAATTGTATGGCCGGCATTATTACCACCATTTGAACGAACAGCCATTGCTGCTTCTTTACTTAAGAAATCGGTAATTTTACCCTTTCCTTCGTCGCCCCATTGACTACCTACAACTGCTATTGCTGTCATTTGATTTCACCTCATAAAAATCATTTTCTTAAAACCGAAGACTAGTTTAACAATCTATATCTTAATAGTCAATTGATTTCCGAACATTTTTAATAATCAATAAAATAAATATTCATTTTTATTCTTGACTTTGACTAACTTCACCCGTATATTAACTCATGTAGTTTTTAAAGAGCACGAGGTAAATTAAATGAGCAATTATTTTAGTATGGAAGCTTTCGATTATGATGACATCCAACTTGTACCTAATAAATGTATTATTAAGAGCCGCAGCGAGGCTGATACAGGAGTTAAATTTGGAAGTCGAACATTTAAAATCCCAGTTGTTCCTGCAAACATGGAAAGTGTTATCGACGAAGATTTAGCCATCTGGCTTGCAGAACATGGCTACTATTATGTTATGCACCGTTTTTACCCAGAAAAACGCGCTGACTTCATTAAGATGATGCACGATAAGGGATTATTTGCTTCAATTTCAGTTGGAATTAAGGATAGCGAATACGACTTCATCGACTATCTTGCTAAGGAAAATATTATTCCAGAATATACAACAATTGATGTGGCACATGGTCATTCCGACTATGTCATTAAAATGATCAAGTATATTAAGGAAAAATTACCTGATACCTTCTTAACGGCTGGTAATATTGCTACTCCTGAAGCAGTTCGTGAATTAGAAAATGCTGGAGCTGACGCAACTAAGGTTGGTGTGGGACCTGGTAGAGCCTGCATCACAAAGCTTAAGACCGGTTTTGGTACTGGTGGCTGGCAATTAGCAGCGCTTAGAATGTGTTCTAAAGCAGCTAGAAAGCCTTTAATTGCCGATGGCGGAATTCGCCATAATGGTGATATTGCTAAGTCTGTTCGCTTCGGTTCTTCTATGGTTATGATTGGCTCACTTTTTGCTGGTCATGAAGAATCTCCTGGTAACTTAATTACTATTGATGGTAAGCGTTATAAACAATACTGGGGTTCAGCTTCTGAAGTTCAAAAAGGCGCCTACCGCAATGTTGAAGGAAAGCAAATGTTAGTTCCATACCGTGGCTCAATTAAAGATACCTTACGTGAGATGCAAGAAGATCTCCAGTCTTCAATTTCTTATGCTGGTGGAAAAGATCTAAGTGCAATTAGAGTAGTAGATTATGTTATTGTTAAATCTTCTATCTTCGATGGAGATAAATAATAAAACTAAGATAGACCACAAAATATTAATACTCAGAAATAACGATAGTAAAACGCTATCGTTATTTTTATTTTGGGCTTATTAATTTGATGTAAACTAGGCTTATCACAACCTTTAGAAAGCTGGCAGAAAATGATTAAAACGGCCAAACAAGTTTTAGCCAAACCATTTACATCAAATTTTTTCTTTATCTTTTTGCAAGGAATTATCATTGGATTAATTACTGGCCTAATTGTTGGGACTTTCCGGTGGATTATTGACCACACAATGAAATTTCTATTTTTTATCTATCCTTTAATGCGTCAAAAGCCGATCTATCTTGTTCCTTACCTGCTTGGGAGCATGATAATTTGTCTGATTCTTGCTCAAGTTATTAAACCAGTCCTCAACAATATTACTGGTTCAGGTGTTCCTCAAGTTGAAGCCATAATGCTTGATGAAAATAAAATGAATTGGTGGAGCATCTTGTGGCGTAAGTTTGTTGGGGGGCTTTTAGCAATTTGTCCGGGACTTTTTCTTGGACGAGAAGGTCCTTGTATTCAAATGGGCGCTATGGTTGGACAAGCTTTTGGTCAGAATCTTTTTCATGCCGATGATGAAGATCTTAAGAGACTCCAGGGATGCGGGATTGCTGCTGGCTTAAGTGCAGCTTTCTCAGCTCCATTAGCTGGGGTCTTCTTCTTAGTAGAAGAAATAACCTTTAGTTTTGATCCGAAAGAATGCCTAACTGCTCTAGCTGCTGCAATGACATCTGACCTAATGACATTATGCTTTTTTGGCACTACTCCCTGCCTTTATCTTCCCTTAGATAGGTCTTTACCTTTAACTTCTTATTGGTTTGTAATCTTAATGGGAGGTCTTTTGGGCTTACTTGCTTATTTCTACCAATACTGCCTCTTAAGCCTTAAACCCATTTATTCAAAACTTACTATCATCCCTAAAATCTACCACAGTATTATTCCGCTAATCTTAGTAATTCCAATTGGCCTTTGGAATGCGAAGCTGCTTGGCGGTTCTCACGATTTTATCTCTGGTCTTTTTGAACCAACCTTTATGAAAAATATCCAAACTGGGATGCTAAGTTTAACTTTGTTGCCACTTATTTGGTTTATTGTTCGCTTTATTTTTTCAATGATCTCATATGGTGCCTCAGTTCCTGGTGGTATTTTTATGCCAATTCTTGTTTTAGGAGCCTTACTAGGTGTTATCTTCGCCGTGATTATGATTCACTCCGGAATTGCTCCAAAGCGTTGCTATGGCATTATTATTGTTACCTCCATGTGTGCTTACTTTGGTGCTATTGAAAAAGCACCCTTTACTGCTTTAACCCTGCTAACAGAAATGGTTGGCTCAGTTGAACAGATCTTTCCAATGCTCGTGGCAACTTTTATTGCTTATTTCGTTTTAGATCTCTTAGGTGGAAAACCAATCTACGAGGCCTTAAGAATTCAAATGGATTTTCAGAAGTTATATGCTCCCAAACGTTAAAAATACAACTGACAAATAACCCTCACAACAAAAAAGATGTCGTTAATCTTCGCATTACGCGTTGATTAAACAACATCTTTTTTTAATATTTCTACAAGTTGATCATAATGCTGAAGGCTAAGCCCCAAATAATAGCATAAATGACAACAATCATTACTAGGTAAATTACTGCACCCCAGAATGGATCGTGGATCATCTTTTCGGTTCCTGGATCAGGACAAACAACCAGTAAGAATGAACCTAAAGAAAACAGTGCATAGAAGATCCAGACTAAGGCTTCTCCAAATCCAAGCAAGCCTGAACTTAAGCTTAGAATTAAGAAGAAGAATGCACAAATTACAATCCAGAAATTCCAGTTAGTTACTTGTGCAACCTTGTTGACATACTGCCAAAAGCCACCGGTACTACCGAACACGAACAAGTGACCAACCATGGAACAAAGAATCGTAATAATTTGAACACAGAACAGAATTACGATTGACCAGAAGGTAAAACCTGATGCATGATGGATCAGCGTAATATCAAACATATTAGCAATATAATTACTAGTAATAGCTAAACCAATGAATAATACAATATCTTCACCTAATAAGGTAACGACTCCGTACCACTTTTCCCCTAGGTTGTGGCCGAGAGGATAGCGCCATGACTCTACCAGCCAACGCCAATATGTGTTAGGAGTTTCCTCTTGTGGAGCTTGAACTTCATCTCTCATAATAAATTCCTCCTCAAGATTATTGATCTTTCAATTCTTATTATAACAATAATCCTTATTTATAGGCAGAATAAGGTCTTTTAAAGTCAAAAAGTATCAAAAAAGCAAGTAACTATTAAATTACTTACTTTCAATGAAATGTTAAACAACCTTTTATGTAAAAATAAAAGAAAAGTGGATTAGGGTTTTCACCCTAATTAAAAATCAAACTGTTATTTATTATTCTTTGGAGTATCAGCCTTTTTCCATTTTAGGCTGTTTAGATCACCTCCTTTAAAGAAGGCGCGATAATCATCTACCGTGTTTTCGGGTTCTGAAGTTGAATTTTCGTTATCTACCGTGTCTTTGGATCCAGAATCTGAATTTTTGCCTTCATCAGATTTAGGATATTTACAATTAGGAATGAATACATGATGAAGTTCTTTAGAGTTCTGTATATCTATGATTCTTATTCGTGTACCAATCGGAACTATATCAGTCCATTCTTTACAAATTGCTTCCGCTTCATAGTAACAAGGCTTATTGTCCCGAGCTTCATTTTCAAAATCTAATTGAGATTTCCTCTCAGTATTAGAAATTTCATTTGCTTCTTTAACTTGAGGATAAATATTAATATTATTGACATTCTGATTACTTCCAAGAATATCCCCAATATAAGATGTTAAGCGTGTAAACCTGCCAAAAACATGGCCCGCATCAATACAATATGTAGCTGAGAGGTTTTCTTCATAATTTTTAGATAAGGCTTCCCGCATAAGAGTGTCAAGAAGCATAGCCTTGTTTCCCTTTTCTTTTTTTCTCTTATTTATCCACGATTCTTTATGGGAAACATCCTCAGGAACATATTCTTTCATATTCTCTGACAGACAACCACGCCAACCAGTAATTATTACTCTCCCATATTCATAATGGCACACAGGAAGAATAATCTGGTTATGTGATGAAAAGTCTTCTATGATCTTGGCTGGCTTTTTATTATCTGTTAGCCTGAAGTAATTATTGTTATTACCCTCAGTATACTCAATACTGTAATTACGTAGCTGCTTAACTTCACCTAAGTTCTCATCTTCTTCAAACCCAAGGCGCTTCAGCACTTCTTTTTCTTTCATAAAAAGACTAGTTACGCTTTCTCTTCTTGTCGCCCACTAAAGAGCCTAGGCCTAGGGATGCTAAAGACAATCCTGCTAAAGCAGCAAATACGCTAAGCTTATCGTTAGCACCAGTTTGTGGTAATGAATTCTTAGATGCATTAGCTTGGGCAACTAACTTCTTAGTTTGAGGACTTAAAACAGATGCATTATTTGATCTTACTACAGTGTTAGTTAAGACTTCACTTCTTTGGGTAGTAGATACAGCAGCTGCTGGAGCTACTAAGCTAGAAGTGCCAGCTTGAACACTAGTAGTTGTAGTAGCAGTATGCTTAGGAGCTGAAACATTATCTAAAGCCTTATTGATTTGAGCATCAAGAGCAGCACGTTTTTGGTCTGCCTTTTGCTTGTTGATTGTAGTATTTAATTGCTTGATCTTAGATTCATAGTTAGTGATAGCTGTTGATAAGTCTTCAATGTGGTTATTCAACTTAGTCAGTTCATCTTGAGCTGCTTGGTATTCTTTATCAGTCTTAGCAGCGTCTTCTTTTGCTTCGTTATAAGCTTTAGTCTTAGCTGCTAATTCAGCATTTGCCTTGTTCAAGTTATCAATTACATCTTTATGGGTGCTTACATATTCATCATATGCAGCTTTAGCCTTAGCTAAGTTAGCGTCAGCTTGTTCCTTAGTAGTTTTAGCAGTTGATAACTTAGCTTTCAATTCATCTAAATGAGAAGAAATAGCTGATAATTCACTTGTTGCCTTGTCTAAGTTAGCTTTGCTTTCTGTTACTGCACTTTCAGCCCTACTCTTTGCACTGTTAAGATCATTTAGCTTAGCTGTTAACTTATCTAAGTTGGCTTTAGCAGCGTTAAATTGAGCAAGAAGATCTTTATTCTTAGCTTGGTAAGTAGCCAAATCAGCTTCTGCCTTAGATTGAGTCTTATCTAGGGATGCTTGTTTATTCTTCAATTCTTGAACGCGACCTGGTAGAACTGCAATCTTCTTGTCTGCATCTGCCTTAGTTGCTTTTGCGTCTGCAAGAGTCTTGTTAGTATCACTAATTGATTTAGTCAAATCACTAATGCGAGTGTTAAGTCCTTTAATGTCGTTAGTTAAAACGTTAATTTGGTTATCTAAGTTAGCTTTCTTAGGAGTTAACGTGTTTACTAAAGCGAAGTTATCAGTGTATTGCTTTTTCAATTCACTCTTGTCATCAGTTAATGGAATAGTTGCATTAACATTAAATACTTTTGGATCGAGAACCATGGATTCATGAACATTAACTACGTGGATGTCCATGTCGTCAAAGCCCCAACGATCTTTTGTTGGTTTCACACTGAAACTAATTGCGGCATAGTTTTTACCTTTTGCACTATAATTGAAATACTCTTGTGACAAAATACCATATGCATGAAGCCATTCATTATAATTGAATGCGAATCGTTTAACTGCATTATATACTTGGTTCTTCAAATGATCCATATCATCTAATCGATTATTGTAATCACTTTGTGAATGATTATACGATAGTGCGACATTATAAGCTAGTTCTTGTAATGATTGAGTACTACCGTCAGCCTTCATTCGTTTAGCTTGTTCAAATGTTGGTTCTGTTTGCCCAAAACGATCAGTCATCATATTTTCATATAATTGACCAGATTTGCTAAATGATCCATCTCTATGCATTTTTGATTGCAAACCATATTGATGTGCTAATTCATTAATTGCTTCACTATCGTGGCCATCTTTATCGGAATCCCAATCATCTTTCACATATCTATCTGCGATAGCGTTTGCAAAGTTTAATGCTGAATCGTTAAACGTCCAGGGATCTACGCCAATTTGGCTTCTTAATTGATTAATCAAATCAATACCAAACTTATTTAATTCGATTTGGTCAGCTCTTGACATATGCTTTAAATCAACCATATGATTCTTTTCAGCTTCATTATGCGTGTATTCGTTTTGCGTCCAGCCAATCCAGCTTGCAGCTTCCATTTCTTTGTAGTAATCATCGGTATGTGATTTGCCATTCCATCTCTTCACAGTATCCTTATAAACTTGCGGCATGACCATAGTGTTGACTACCGCATCTTTATCCGCATCTAATTCGGCTTTTGCGATGTTCATCTGGTTTTGTGCGGTTTGCAAATCTTTAGCTACTTGATCTCTTTGACTAGTTAAGTCGCTAGCTTGTTTTTGCTTTGAACTTAATTCACTCTTTGCGCCATTTAATGCGCTAGTATCTCTATTTAATTTTGCTTGTGCATTATTAATAGTTTCTGCTGCTTTATTTGCAGTGTCTTGTGTAGTCTTTAACTCGTTTTGTGCTTTAGTTAATTCCTTAGCATTTTCTTGTGCAGCCTTCTGTGCATCTTGTGCTTCTTTAGCTTGTCTATCTAATTCGGCTTTTACTGGCTGATAATCCTTATTTACAGCATCATAAGTCTTTTGAGCTTGTTCAACTTGCCCTTGAGTTTTACTGATTTCTTCATTAGTCTTGTTCAAAGTTTCAGTATTAGTCTTTAATGCGTCTTCTTGCCCTTTTTGATTGTTTAAAGCTTCTGCTTGTTTAGTATTTTGAACATTAATTTGTTCTTGAGTGGTTTGAACATCAGCGTTAGCTTTATTCACATCGTTTTGTGCAGACTTAACATTATTTTCGTAAGACGCATCATAATTTGCTTGAGCGTTAGCTTGAGCATTTTGAGCAGTCTTTAATTGATCTTGAGCGTTAGCTAAACCTGATTGAGCTGATTGATTATTTGAATCTGCAGTTAAGACTTTTGCTTGAGCATCTGGAACTTTACGAACAGCATTGTCACGATCTGCTTGTACTTTATTTAACTGATCTTGAGTTTGAATTAAATCTTTTCGATTTTGATCAATTGTCTTTTGTGCTGCATTCTTATCAGCTTGCTTTTGAACTTCAGCCGCATGAGCGTTTTGAGTATTAACGCCAGCTACTGCACCAGCAGCAAGTACGGCAGCCGAAACATACATTAACTTACTATTTTTACTTTTCATTCTTACTCCTCCGAATATAATTAAATAACTGGTTTCGATCTAAAAGGTAGACACAAGCCTAGTTTACCCCCCCCCATTTTTTATTTTGTCAAGGTGTTTTACGAACAAAGCAAAAAAACCAAACGACATCGAAGAAAAACATTGTTCTTCAACATCATTTGGTTCTTTATAAAATAACTTATTCTGTTAACTATTCACTCTTGTGCATTGTCTAGCTCTTACTTCAACATGCTATAGGCATATGGCAACTCAAGTGATGGATCTGCATTCAAGTTCACATCACTAAACTTACCTGCTTGATACAAGTTATAAGCAGCTGCCCCAATCATTGCCGCATTATCTCCGCAAAGCTTCAAGTCTGGTAAGATCACCTTTGGCTTAATATCAGCAGGCAACTTTTCAATCTCTTCTGCTAATCGATCCCGTAAGCCATGGTTTGCGGCGACCCCGCCGCCTAGAATAAAGGTCTTTGGCTTATATTCCTTAATGGCCCTAATTGTCTTGTGACTTAACACATCAACAACTGAAGCTTGGAAGCTTGCAGCTAGGTCATACTTATTAAGCTCTTCATGAATTTGATCTGCATGGTGGCAAGTATTAATGAAGGCACTCTTAAGACCTGAGAAGGAGAAGTCATAGTCATCATCTTCCATCATTGCTCTTGGGAAGTGGAAGGTATCTTTCCCCTTATGTGCCCATTCATCAATGGTCTTACCTGCTGGGTAATTAACACCCAAAACGCGGCCGATCTTATCATAGGCTTCACCAGCTGCATCATCCCTCGTATCACCCACAATTTCAAAGTGGATCGGATCCTTCATCAAGACAATCTCAGTATGTCCACCAGACACCTGCAAAGCAAGAGCTGGATATTCAATCTCATCCTTTAATTGCGCTGCCATAATGTGGCCCATAATGTGGTCAACGCCAATTAACGGAATTCCAGTTGCCATTGAAGCTGCCTTTGCTGCACTAACACCAATCAAAAGTGCCCCAACTAGACCTGGTCCATAGGTGACCGCAATTGCATCAATATCAGCCCAAGTCGCATTTGCTTCATCTAAAGCTTCCTTAGTAATCTGCGTAATTACTTCAATATGGTGACGACTTGCTACTTCTGGCACAACCCCACCAAAGCGTTGGTGACTTTTAATTTGAGTAGCTACAATTAAGCTTTCGATTTCACGACCATTTTTAATCACAGCAGTTGAAGTTTCATCACATGAGCTTTCAAATGCTAAAATTCGAACATCTTTTTTAGTCACTTTATCTCTTCCTATTCTTAATCTGTCAATTCTTTAATCATGCTAATCGCATCTGCTTGTTCAGTAGTATAGTAGTTCTTCCGGATAAAGTTATCCTTAAAGCCTAACTTACGATACAAACTCTGAGCATTATAGTTATCGCTGCGTACCTCTAAAGTCATCTGAACTGCGCGATTTTTCTGAGCAATCTCAATCATGGTTCTGAGCAAGAACTCACCAATTCCTCTTCGTTGATAGGTAGGCTTTACCGCAATATTGGTAATATGTCCTTCTTGAGCCTGCATTCTCATCCCCACAAAGCCCACCAAAGTCGAGCCTTGATAAACTACCAAGTACAAGGAATTAGCATGCTTCTTTAATTCACTCTTAAAAGAAAATCGACTCCAAGGCGTCCGTCCAAAATACACTTCTTGCTCTAACCCTAACAAGTCCGCAATATTCTCATCGCTAGCCTTCATAACCTGATAAGTTTCATTATTCAGTCTCAAGGCAAAAGGCGTAAAGCTGAGGTCGATTTCTATCGGATGGAAAAATAAACTAAACTTCTTCAACATAGTCGCTATCAGGACCAAATGCCTTTCCAGTCTTATTATGCCAGTCCATTTCAGCTTGCGTACGTCTCAAATATTTTGGCACCATCTTATCAGGATCTACTGCTTCTTTATTAAGAGCTAACTTTCCAATTTCACCAGCATGAATTTGGTTGTCGCCAGCATCTTGAGTGAAATTGTCTGAACCTAGTAAGTCCTTAATTTCATCTTGGTATTTTTCAATTGGGCTACCAACAAAGATAACTTGTTCAGATAAGCCAAGGTCTTTCACCTTATTCATCAAGTCATCTAAATGATAGTGACCATCAGGAACTAGATTCTCTAACTTGCCGTTAGCCTTATGATAAACGCCAGCAAAGAAGTTCTTGTTACGAGCATCTAATTCACTCACGATTAAGCCATCGCTTGCGCCGTTAGCTAATGCTGCTAAAGTTGATACTCCAACTAAGTCTTTATTTAAAATAGAAGCAAACATCTTCGCAGTAGTAATTCCAATTCTTAAACCAGTATAAGAACCAGGACCTTCTGCAACTGCAAAACGATCAATATCTTTTAAAGTAAGATCATTTTCCTTCAACAATTCATTAATTAAAGGATCTAAATGTTCACTATGATTTCGATGATCTTCTTCGTTCTTTTCCCAAATTTTATCTCCATCATTCAAAGCTACGCTCAAATGATTGGTTGCAGTAGTAATACTTAATATTTTCATTTAAATTCTATCCTTATTATTATCGAAATTACCTTCTTATTTTAACACGTTGAAGAGCATTTAAAATCACGTAAAGAACGACAATTTGAATCCAAGGAGTGATCAACTCTTTTAGAATTCTTTGTAGAAATGCTGCTCTTAAATCTAAGCCATATAATAGATGAATCCAGTAAGTATTCATTAAGACATTAACCACTAAGGTAACTAATAAGGTTGAGGCAATAATACGCCACCACTTAATTGGTTTTTGATATAAGAAGAGGGCGTAAATTACCACACCAACAATTGCTGACAGCGTAAAGCCCGGGAAGAAGCCTCCCTCAACTCCAAAAATCGCTGACCGCAATAAGTCACTAACTAATGCCCCAATTCCGCCCCACAAGGGACCAAAATAATAAGCAAGCAATGCACTTCCAATAAATCCTAAACCTACCTTTAAGGTTGATGGGCCAAAAGATATCTTCTCAAGCACAATATCCATTGCTACAAAGAGTGCCAGGGTAACTAACCCCTGCAAATCTAATTTCTTTATTCCTGCCTTCATTGGCATCCCTACCTTTCAAAAAAAGCACGACTGTACTAACAACAAGTCATGCCTTTAATTTTCTTTCCAATTAATTTCAGCCAAGGCAGACACCTCACCCTGATTAGAAATTAAATGATACGAAGTCAATGTATCTTGGTCAAGCTCTACTTCTGCTAGTGCTTGATCTCCGTATTGAACTTCTTTTTTAAATGAAATATCAATACTTTTAACAGTATGAGAATTCAAGAACTCTCTTGGCAAGGTATCAATCATCCAATCAAAATAAATACTATTAGTTAAATGATGGTTTGTATCTAAATCATAATATCTAACAGTATATTTTTTACTTGAGCGATATTCTTTTAAGGGACGTAATCTCTTAAAGCGCGGCATATGTTTCAAGTATGGATTTCCAAATTTCTGCATCATTTGGTCATCTGCTTCAGTAATTTTGCGATTTTTTAAATCTAAAATTACCCATTGGCTTTTGACATCCACTATCTTTTTGTTAGTAGAATCAATTATACCAAAATCTCTGTATTCAAAAAAGCGATTATATCCACTACCGTTGGTAGTAACAGTAATTTTTTCACCAGCTTCAGGCAAGCGATCAATATCAAGATGATACTCAACTACAACCCAGCCTAGATTTTGCTTTAGTAAATCATGAATTCCAGCACCACCTGCTGTTAATTGATCATTTGAAACCTGCATAAAATGCTCAATTAAATGAGGAAGTTGAATTTTTCCTGTTTCATCACAATCACCATAGCTAACTTGGTGCTCTTCTTTAAAAATCTTTTCCATCTTAATCCTCGTGCTTAATTTTGATGGTATTTGTCATAAAGTTCATTCTTTGAAACCTTATTTGCCTTAGCAACTGACTTAATCGCATCTTTTTTACTTTCACCAGCTGCTACTTGGTCGGCTACTTGCTTGATTAACTCATCCCAAGAAAGTTGCTTTTCTTCCTCTTCATTAGGAGAAACTAAAACCACAAATTCACCTCGTGGATCGTTCTCAGTGAAGTATTCATTAATTTCACTGATTGATCCTCTGATATATTCTTCATGAATCTTAGTTAATTCACGAGCCAAGGCAATTTTTCGATCTGGCTTAATTACTTCAGCTAAAGTCTTCAAGGTCTTCTTCAAGCGATGCGGTGCTTCATAAAAGATTGAAGTAGCACGCGAAGTGTTCATCATTTCAAAGTACTTCTTTTGCTCACTGCTCTTACGCGGTAAAAAACCATAATAAGTAAAGGGTTGTGCATCAAAGCCAGAAGCAATTAGGGCAGTCGCAAAAGCTGAAGGACCCGGAAGAGAGACAACAGGAATATCATTTTTGATACATTCTTGCACCAAGACATAACCTGGGTCTGAGATTACCGGCATTCCAGCATCAGAGATCTCAGCAATTGTCTTTCCTTCCTTAAGCAGCTTAATCAATTCTGGAGCGCGTTCTTTAGAATTATACTTATGAAAAGAAATCATCTTATTATGAACGCCAATCTTTTCAAGCAAGATCCCACTAGTTCGGGTATCTTCAGCTGCAATGTAGTCAGCTTCAGTTAGAATTCTTTTAGCTCTTAAAGTAATATCTTCTAAATTTCCAATTGGAGTAGGGACAAGATACAGACGTCCCTTATCTTTTTTATTAAAACTACTCTGCACTTGCATAATTTTTATCCCCTACTCTTTTGTCCGTGATTTACAAAATTATCTAAAATATCTAAGCAGAACATGCAATCTTCACCTGATTCACGGTGAGAACCATAGTACATATTGCAGATATGGTAACCAGAATCGTAAATATTTCTCAGTGACTTCAAACCAGCTTGCGACTTATTCTCAGCTGGTTCTTTATTTGCATCTAGCTTACTAATTTTTTCTCTTAATAGTTGGTTTTCAACTTTTAATTCTGTATTTTCTTTCAGTACTTCAAGCATGTCATTTTCCAGACCGGCAACAGTTTTTGTCATTGCCTGAAGATTGTGCTGTAATTGTGACAATTGTGAAAATGGATCCACTCAAAAACACCTACCGTTCAAAACTCAATACTAAATAATCTAATGTATTGTGGAAACTAACATTACTAGCTCGCATCTTATCGCAAGTCATTAATAACTCTAATAAAGATGCACTTTCCCTTAACTTTTTACCAGCTTCTAAACTCTTCATAGTCAAAGTCTTAAGCTGATAAAAAACAAACTTTTGATTCGCTGGCTTAGTAGCAAGACTACTAATCTGATTCACACGCACCAAGGCTAAATCATTATGTTCTAATAATTCTTGAAACAAGTATCTACTCTCTTCTTCAAGCTTACCTGTATCGCCTAGATCATCAATTTCTTCATCTGTTAAGCCATATTCAAGTAATTGTGCTCTTTTACTATCAATCTTTTCATCAGAAAAATTAAGAATCTGCGTTCTAGATTTAACTGTTGGTAAAATTTGATTTTCATTATTTGTGATCAGAATCGTAACTACTGGTGCTACTGGTTCTTCTAATAAATTAAGCAAGGCGTTGCTTGCAGCTAAAGTTAATTTTTCCGCATTTTCAATTATAAAAAAGCGGCGATTTCCTTCAACAGGGCTCTTAGCAAGTTCTTCTTTTAAAGGACGAATCTGATCAATTGAGAGAGTCTGCTTACCTTCTAGTTTTACTAAGAAGACATCTGGATGATTTCCATCTAAGATTCTCTGACAATTGTTACAAGTTCCATCTGGCTTATCTTCTCCCAAGCAATTAAAAAGGCAGGCCAGCCAGTAAGCTGTATTTATGCCCTTCTTTTGCATGGGATCAACAAACAAGTAACTGTGGGCAACTTTTTTATTTAAATATGCATCCCTTAAAAGATCAGCCTGCTTTTGGCCGATATTTTTTAAATCAATCATTAAAAGTGCTTAAATTCCTCAACTGGTAATACAAAGACAGTCGCTCCACCAACAGTAACTTGAACTGGTTTTCCAAGCATGGAAGTGCCTGCAGCATCCATGTTCATATTCGAGACATATTGTTCTCTAGTATGGGAGCTCTTTTTAATGATTTCTAATACTTCATTTACACGGTCATCTTCAATACCCACGATAAAAGTTGTATTCCCTGCTCTCAAAAAGCCACCGCTGGTAGCTAATTTAGTTGCACGAACATCATTTTGAATAAATTCTTTTGCTAGGGTATCTGCATCTTTATCCTGTACAATTGCTAAAACAAGTTTCATTCTTACCAAATCCTTACATAAAAATATCAGGTAATTGTTTTCTTATTATTTTAACACTATTAGCTGCAACATCCTTGATCGGCAAATTAGCATCTACTTTTTTAATTCGATCAGGATAGCGTTCAAGTAATTCACGATAACCAGCATAGACCTTATTATGGAAGTCAATTTTTTCTTGTTCAAGTCGATCTTCTTGACCAGCGCGCTCTTTTTCAATTCTAGCTAAACCAACAGCTGGATCTAGGTCTAAGAAGATGGTTAAATCAGGCTCAAGTCCGCCAGTTCCGAAATCATTAATTTGCTTTACTTCTTCAATGCCTAGATTTCTACCTACACCTTGGTAAGCGAGTGAACTATCAATAAATCTATCTGATAAGACGACCTTACCCGCTGCTAAGGCTGGACGAATCACTTCACTTACGTGTTGACTTCTTTGAGCTGCATAAAGCAAAGCCTCAGTTCGATTGTCCATTTCTTTATTTTCTGGGTCTAAAATAATTGTTCTGATATTTTCTGAAATTTTAGATCCACCTGGCTCACGCGTGACAAGAGTCCGTTCTTGTAAACTTTGTGGTAATTGCTTAATTATTTCGTTAATAACTGTAGTTTTTCCTGCCCCATCTGGGCCTTCAAATGTAATTAAATATCCTCTCATGTCTACCCCCACTTGGCATTGTACTGTAAAAGAAAAAAGAAAGACAGACTTGTTTTTTCAAGATTATTTATTTTTCCACAAAAAAAGTCCACCGCAGTGGACTACATTATCTAGTAATAACGCTTGATGAGCTACTAGATTTAGTGTTTCTTCTTCTTGCTTCTTCATACAAAAAAATAAATTTTGCATGGAGAATTTTATTTAAAACTCGATTATCAAATGAATAATCAATTGTCGTTTGATCGAAAACTTTTTGTTCAGCAAGTTGTCTTTGCAGTTGAGCAACAATTCTTAGTAATCGTTCGTCGCCTGCTTTTTTAACTTTGTTCCTTTTTCCAATCATAGATCTGTTCTCCCTTGAACAGCGCGCTTCAAAGTAATTGAGTTGGCGTATTCAATATCGCTACCTACGGCTAAACCAGCAGCAAGACGCGTTACCTTTAAGCCAGCTGGCTTAATCAGCTTAGCTAGATACATAGCAGTTGCTTCACCTTCTGGGCTGGAGTTTAGGGCAAGAATAACTTCTTTAACTTCATCTTGTTTTTGAAGTCTGGTAATTAAACTTTTAATGTTAATTTCTTCTGGGCCTACTCCATCCATTGGGGACAAGACTCCATGTAAGACATGGTACAAGCCATTATATTCGCCCATTTCCTCAAAAGCCATGACATCTTTTGGCTGCTCAACTACCATTATCGTTGAACGGTCACGGTTTTGATCGCGGCAAATCTCGCATGGATCACTTTCAGTAATATTCCCACAAATAGAACAAGAATGAAGATTTTCTTTTACCTGCATTAATGACTTAGAAAAGTCTTCCACGTCATCTTCCGGCATGTCCATTGTGTAAAAGGCTAAACGTGTTGCTGTTTTTTCACCAATACCAGGCAGCTTCATGTAATTATCAATTAAACGGGCAATTGGTAATGGATATTGCATCTTACATCAAACCTTTAGTGTATTTGCCCATTGATGCTTGAGTAGCATCATCTACTGCCTTGATTCCCTTGTTTACAGCATCGATAACAAGATCTTGAAGCATATCTGGATCATCTGGATCGATTGCTTCCTTATTAATCTTCAAGTCTTTTAGTTTACGGTCGCCGCTAAAAGTAGCAACTACCATGTCATCTGCAGACTTACCAACAAATTCTTGAGTAGCTAAATTTGCTTGTTCAGCTTCCATTTGTTGTTGCATCTTCTTAGCTTGCTTAATTAAACCTTGCATGTTACCCATGCCCATACCACCAAAATTAGGTCTCTTACCCATAGTTTTCTCTCCTTAATCTTTAATCTGTGCTAGATCGCCAAACAATTCTTTAGCCTTATCAATGACTTCTTTTTTTGCTTGAGGATCTATCTGATTACCATTTGCTTCTTGTTCAGATTTTTCTAGTCTTTGAAATTTTTTAGCAAGTAACTCTTCTTTATGACTTGCCACAAAATCATGCCGTACTTTCAACCATGAAGAATCTGCAACTAAAACAATACTATAATTATGCTTTGTTAGCTTCGCAATTTCAGTTTCAAGTTGAGAAATTAGATCTCCGTCTTGATTTGCTCGCTCAAACCATAATTCATACTTACATTTTAAAACAATTTGCTCGTGACTTGCAGCCACAGGATCTAAAACTTCCATTACAGCTCTTTGAGATACTTTTAGAGTAGACAGTAAGTCTGGCCAAATATCTTTTACTGTATTTAGGTCTTCCTTAGTGGCATTTTCAAGCACATGATATACCTGCCGGCGGTTATTTTCTTGAGCCGCTTGGCTATTAGAACTAGCCTTTCTTCTTTTCGACTTTTGTTCTGGTTTATTTTCTTTATCGGCAAGGCGCTTAATTTGCGACTTAGTTTCAGTTTTAATTGTGCCAGAAAAGTCTGAAGTAGTACTTCTAGCAGGTGCCTGCCTATTTTTCAATTCCGCAACTTGCTTACTTAAAATGTCAATTTGATTTTTTAGAGTTTGAACAACATCTGACGAAATTGCTTCAGCTTGTTGAGGTGTATTATCAGCTTTTGCTGGAGCTTGAGTTACTTGAACCACAAATACATCCAGCGGAATTTGTTGCTGGTTAGTGTAGCGCAAGTCATTTAAGGCATTATTAGCTGCTTGTACGAGTGAGTAGAATTTTTCTTCTGGAATTTTAGCTAATTCGGAAGCATAATTCTCAGTTAAAAAAGTTTCTTCCTTATTACTCTTAATTGCCAGCATCCCTTTAACAGTTAAACTAATCAACTCATCTAAAATATTCTTAGTTGATGCTCCGTCCTGCAAAAGTGCATGAACTATTTCAAGAGCTGCTGAAGTCTTGCCATTAAGTAAATTTAATAATACTTGTTCAATTTTTTCTTGAGCCGCATAACCAGTTATTCTTAAAGCATCTTCGTATTTAACCTTATCTTGATCATAAGATAAAATCTGATCCAAGATACTTAAACTGTCACGCATTCCACCATCAGCTACTTGAGCAATTACTTCAAGGGCCTTTTCTTCAAAGTCAATTTTTTCTTGGCCAAGAATATAGGTCATACGAGCAATTAAATCATGTTGATCAATCCGCTTGAAGTTGTAGCGCTGGGTTCTGGAAATAATAGTTGCTGGAACTTTTTGAAGTTCAGTAGTAGCTAAGATAAAGACTACGTGCTCTGGCGGCTCTTCTAGTGTCTTAAGTAAGGCATTGAAGGCACCCATCGAAAGCATATGAACCTCATCGATGATGTAGACTTTATATTTACCCTGTGTTGGGGCGTATTTTACTTTATCTCTGATATCTCGAATTTCATCGACACCATTGTTAGATGCGGCATCGATTTCGATGATATCATTCATTGTTCCTTGATCTGCTGCAAGACAGTTTTCACATTCATTACATGGTTCTCCGTCTTGCAGATTAGTACAATTTAAGGCCTTGGCAAAAATTTTAGCACATGATGTTTTACCAGTACCACGTGGTCCTGCGAATAGAAAAGCATGTGATATCTTGCCACGCTTGATTGCATTTTTTAATGTATCAGTAATCGCTGTTTGTCCTACGACTCCATCAAAAGTTCGCGGACGCCATTTACGATATAGCGCTTGATAAGCCATTTTGCACTTCCTTTATCAAAAAAACTCCTAGCTCAAACGAGCTAAGAGCTGTTTAAATTCTCAAAAAAAGGCACATGCCCAAGCAACCTTAGTGCTGCTACCTTCCGGTCCTGACACAATTTGGAGGTCGGACATTGCCCACAAACTATAATACAGTATTTTGATTTATTTTTCCACTATTTATCTTGCTTTTGTTTACGTCTAATTTCACGGAAAAAATCTTTTAGCATTTGGGCTGCTTGATCCCTAAATAAACCGCCATAAATTTTAGGATGGTGATTAAATTTTTCTACCTTAAATAAGTCAATGACACTGCTTGCTGCTCCAGCTTTTGGATCAAAAGCACCATAATAAACTTCAGCTAATCTTGAATTAATGATGGCCCCGCTGCACATTGGACATGGTTCAAGCGTAATAAATAAACTGCAGTCGACTAGGCGCCAGGAATTTAAATTTTTACAAGCTTGTCTAATTGCAATCATTTCGGCATGCTGCGTCGCATCTTCATCAAGCTCGCGTCTATTATATCCTTCGCCAATCACATTGCCATCTTTATCCACAACAACTGCACCAATTGGCACTTCACCTTGTTCTTCAGCCTTTTTTGCCTGTTCAAAGGCTAGGTGCATGTATTTTTCTTTTTGCTCTTTAGTTAACATATATCTTCCTCTTTAATTTCTGCTTATATTCTAACAAAAAGAAAAAAGCTAGCGACCTGCTAGCTAAAAATTTTTATTGTTGGTTATAGAATTGTTTTTTTGTAATATATGAAATTGATTTTACATATTGACCCTTATGATGGATCTTAATATATTCCTGATTTGGATCATAACCACCTACTTGTTTTATTTTATAAGCTCTAGTTTTACTATCCTTTGGGTTAATGATCGTTACTTGTTTGTAATTCTGAGTGCTTTTTGGAACCTTAGCATAACTAACTTTTTCGCTAACCAACGGATTTAAACGATCGGTAGCAGACGTATGAACAGTCAAAACTCCAATAAGTGCTATTACCAGTACAGTCAGAAATGAAATAACTCCTATTTTAAATTTCTTCATATTTACTCTCCTTACACTAAACTTATCGATTAATTATTTTAGATTGATTATATGTTACTAAGAAAGTACCGTCATCAGCAATTAAATTTCGATATTTCGAATTATTTTTATATCAGCTTTCATTCTGTAATCGATTTGCAAGTTTCGTTAGACCTGCATGTCTCAACACATCTTTTAATTGCTGCATAGATTTTTTATCTCCATTTCTCATATCTTCAAAATATTGAGTAATAAGAATCTTTAATCCAAACCTATCATCAAAAGGCAATGTACGAATAAGAGCCATTGTTTCTGACACATATTTATCAATTTTTCTAATACAAAGCGCCGTGTATAAATAATTAACACAAACTGTGGATACTCTCCGTTGAAAAGTAGCTGGACAATTTTCTAAATTTTTATAGTAGCGTAATACCTTTCCCATTCTAGCCATCAAAATGCCTGGATCAGAAATAGGCATAGAGTTACCAAAAATTGTTAATGCCTCGTTATCTGTAACCCAATTATCTTTTTGATAAATATATTGATTAATTTTTGCTCGAGTTGCCTTATCCATTGCAGTCATTTCATCCTTTAAATAAGCCCTGATTAATACAGCCCGATAATATGTGATTTTTGGAACAGCAGGCATATTTTCCAATTTATGAGTAATTTTCTCGACTCTTTCTAAATCATTATTATTAAAAGCAATTGATAATTGATTAGAAATATCCTCTATCATCCTTGCACGTTCATCAATTTTGTACGAGCCATTGACTGACTCAAAAAATCTTATTATATCTACATGATTAGATTTAAGAAGTAAAATTAATTTTTCACTATCAATATCTGCTTCTTTTCCATTTTTAGCATAACCTGTCTCTATTTCTGAATAGTGAGAAACAGACATAGGTATATTTTTAATCCAAGCGGCTTGTGTTTTATGTTGAGCCAATCTTTCTTTTCGAAGAGCTTCTCTTATTTTCATATCATCATCTATTCCTATGTTTAAACTTATAAGTACTAGTATTTGTAAATATAATACCCTTTATAACTAAAAAAGCTGGCTAAATTAACCAGCTTAAATAAATAAATTCATCATAAAACATATTCACGTATAGATTAAAACTTGAAAATAAAAAAGATCTTTTGACCCTTTCTATCTAAATACGACCACGTTTTTTAATCGTATAACAGTTAACAAAATAGCCGATTGATCCAATGAAATAAAGCATCGCTAACCCAGCTGCGCCTAAGAAACGATCACCATCAATCGATAAATAAATCATTCCACCAAGACCAGCTAAAACAATCAAGACTAAAATAATGTTAATAAACAGTTTCATAATGAATTCACTTCTTTCAAAGTATTTTTCTCTACTTTGTATCCGCTTTCATTATAAACCTTTATTGTTATTTTTTTAATTATTTGTACTCATTAAAATGTAGTAACCCTTATCACGAGCTAGAATCTCACAATTTCCGTATATCTTTGTCATTAATTTCTTGGCACTAGGTGCACCTTGTTTCTTCTGAATTACTACCAATAAGACGCCTTTTTCTACTAGATGGTCTTTTGCGTCAGCCAAAATTTGGTCGACTACCTTTTTACCAGCACGAATTGGTGGATTAGTAATAATTAGCCCGTATTTTTTATCCACCTGTTCATAAATATCTGACTGATAAATATTTACATTATCAATCCGATTAAACTGTGCATTTCTTTTAGCTAAATCTAAGGCACGCTCATTTACATCTACCATATCAACTTCTTGATCAGGCCAAAACTTAGCCGCAAATAATCCCATCGGACCGTAACCAGTCCCAACATCTAAGATTCCATCCTTTGGAAAATCAACGTTTTTCATTGCCTTTATTAAAACGCCGGAACCATAATCAACTCTTAATTTTGAAAAAACACCTGCGTCAGTTGTAAATTTTAAATCAATATCATCAATATGATAATCAACTAAGTGTTCATCATGCTTGGCATCAGGATTAGCCGCAAAATACATTTGATTCTTTTTTGTCATAATTATTCTCGCTTCTTTAATTTCTATTTATAGTTTATCAATTCTGCTTTGTTTTTTTCCATAAAGCCTTATAATTAGAATGTTACAGAAAGGAAGAGATAGAATGATGATTTCTATTCCTATATTTATTTTAGCAATTATTATTGGAATTATCTGTTTATGGGTAGGATTTAGAATAAAAGGCAATCAAGCAGTTTTTGGTCGTGTTCTTTCAACAAATAGACAAACCTGGGCAAGATTTTGGTTAACAGCCGGTTGGGTTATCATTATTATTGCTGGTTGTTATCTTCTATTCATGATTATTCTACATTTTTATTTGAAGATGTAAAAAAGCGTAAATTCATTTTTGAATTTACGCTTTAATTTTTGTCTTTTTTCTTTTCAATCCATTCCTTAAGTTTATCCCACTCCCGAGGAGGACGATTTTCTTTTAATTCTTGGATTTGTTTTTGCAAGTTTTGATTTTGCTCAGCCAACATCTTATTTTGATCTTCTAGCCGGTCTAATTTATCTAAAATTAAGGTCAAATCAGCATTCTTGTCTTTAATACTGATTTTACCTTCATTTCTTCTCATCAAGTAAGCAGTAAGCGAACTAGTAACGATTCCCATTACTCCTACTCCAATCAGAATCATTGCTAAAATCACTAATTTTCCCAGTAAAGATTGCGGTGAAATCGTGTGTTTAGAAATATCTCCATAACCGACAGTACTTGCAGTAGTTACGGCCCACCAGAATGCTTGATCAAGTGAAACATGCTCAGTAATCGAAATTGCAACTGATCCTAACATCAAAAAGGCAATACTAAAGTATATTACATATAAAATACCATGAGTGTGTAAGATATCTTTTAGCATCCCCACTAGACCAGCCAACCGGATTAAACGTAATAGCCTAAAATATAAACCAATATCTCCCAACTGAGCCAGTTTCATCCAACTAAAGGCAAGGCCAACAGGAATAATTGCTAGCAGCTCAAAAATATTATTTCTAAAAAATACTTTCTTATTTTTTGCAAGATAGAGCCGAGAAAAGTAATCTATTGCCAAAATAATTAAAATAAGGTTATTTAGCCAAAACCACTTACTATTCCTACTATTAATATCAATTATTGCCGCAAAATCTAACACAAGCAGAATAATTGAAATAATAGCTAAAGCGGCTTTAAACCATTTATAAAAATTTTTCTTAAGCATAATTTTATTGTAAACAAAAATGAGGACTCCGTAAAATAGAGTCCTCATTTTCAGTAGGATGTTCAGTTAAGACGTTATTACTTAACAGTAACAGTTGCGCCAACTTCTTCAAGCTTAGCTTTGATGTCGTTAGCTTCGTCTTCAGAAACGCCTTCCTTAACGTTCTTAGGAGCACCATCAACAAGGTCCTTAGAATCCTTAAGGCCAAGACCAGTGATGTCACGAACAACCTTGATAACCTTAACTTTTTCTTGACCAACATCAGTCAATTCAACGTCAAATTCAGTCTTTTCTGCACCTGCGCCTGCAGCACCTGCAGCAGCAACTGGAGCAGCAGCTGAAACACCAAATTCGTCTTCAATAGCCTTTACTAAGTCGTTTAATTCAAGGATTGAAGCACCTTTTAAATCTTCAATAATCTTTTCAGTATCTAAAGCCATTATAAGTTTCCTCCGAAATTAGATATGTGTAAATTTACTAATATTATTCGTCTTTTGAATCAGCGACAGCCTTAACAGCGTATGCAAAGTTGCGAACTGGAGCTTGTAATACAGATACAAGCATTGAAAGTAAACCTTCGCGACCTGGAATAGCTGCAAGTTTCTTGATTTCTTCTTGGCTGGCAACCTTACCTTCGAGCATACCACCTTTAATTGATAATGCGTCGATATCATCTTCGTATTTAGAAACAATACGAGCTGGTTCAGTGATGTCTTCTGCATCAGCAGTGTAAACAACAGCAGTAGGACCAACAAAAGTATCTTCTAAACCTTCAATACCAGCCTTTTCAGCAGCACGCTTTAAGTAAGTGTTCTTGATAACTTTCATCTTAACGTTAGCATCACGTAGATCCTTACGTAAGTTAGTTACTTCTTCAACAGTTAAACCTAAGTAGTCAATTACTAAGATAGCCTTAGCTTCCTTAAGTTCTGCTGCAAAGTCATCAACAAGCTTTTCTTTTTTAGCAATGATTGCTTTACTCAACGAATTCACCTCCAAATTTACTTTAAGATAAATTCTATCAGCCGAAATAAAAACTCCATGCCAAAAAGACATGGAGTTGTAAAACTCTTTGTTTTTCTGGCCTCGGCGGGATATTAAGGCACGTTAGCCACCCGAGTCTTAGGTAGAATTTACTGTACAATATATTACCTTAAATTAGATAAGTCGTCAATAGCTTTTTTTAATTAAACCATTTTTCGCGAATCTTTTTTAGCTCTCCCGTCTTCTCTAAATGGTCAAGAGCTTGATTAATCGTGTTTTTAAGAGTTTTATCTTTTTTATTGATTCCTACTGAAAATTTTTCACTTGGATATGGTAATTTTTCTTTTTTAAATTCTTTTTGATACTTGCTGTGAGCTAAATAATAATTTGCATATACCCCATCAATTAATAAGCCATCAATTCTGCCAGCTTTTAAATCGATAAAGGCATTGTTATAAGTATCATACAAAACTGTACTTTTGACACGTTTCTTTAAGACTTTAGGATAATTATCCAAATCATCGGCTCCTGAAGATCCCGTTTGAACTCCAAGAATTTTTCCTTTCATTTGTCGATAATTATTTATTCCTTCATTTTTTCGTGTAACCAGAATCTGATCATTTTCAAGATATGGTTTTGAAAATGCTACTTTCTTTGCCCTAGCCTTCGTCTTAGTATACCCATTCCAGATAACATCTATTGTCCCATTGCGAAGTTCTGTTTCTTTCATTGACCAATCAATTGTTTGAAAATCAGGTTTTAAGCCAATCTCCTTGCAAACGGCCTTGGCTAAGTCAACGTCAAAACCAACAAGCTTACCATTCTTTTGTCGAAAATCCATTGGTACGAAGCTGTCGTCAACACCAATTACTAAAGTACCACGTGATTTAATCGCCTGCCATGAGTTTTCCTGTCTTTGACACCCAGCCAGTCCAACAGAAGCTAGCACAATAATCAATAGACCCAAAAATCGTATTATTTTTTTCATCATTTTTCTATTGGCTCAACTTTTAAGATTTTATCAGCAACAGTTTTTCCAAACTGGTGATCATGAGTAATAATTACCTGCGTCATTCCTGTTTGTTTAAGCTTTAAGAAAATATCTTTTACTTTTCCTACTAACTCAGGGTCTAAAGCAGAGGTAGGCTCATCATAACACAAGATTTCGGGTTTCATTTGCAGGGCTCTGGCAATGGCTACACGCTGCTTTTGTCCCCCTGATAATTGGTATGGATATAAAGTTTTAAACTTGTCTAAGTCTAATTGATCTAAAACAGGTGCAGCTGCTTTTTCAGCCTCTGCTTTACTCATCTTATTTACCATAATTGGAGCAAGCGTAATATTATCCATTACTGAAAGGTTTGGAAAAAGATTGTAATCTTGAAAAACCATCCCTACCAAATGATTATTACGATCTGTAGGATCAAATTCTTTTCCATTATGGAGGAATTTTCCACTATCGGCACTTTCAAGCCCCGCTATCAAGCGAAGCAGTGTAGTTTTTCCTGCACCTGAAGGGCCAATAATACTTAAGATATCTCCTTGATCTAGTGACAAATTTAACTTATCAATAATTTTTCTCGTGCCAAAGCTCTTGCTTATATTCTTGAGCTCTAAAACTTTATTTCCAGACATTGCTTCTCTTCTCCACTACTCTCAATAAAGCTGTTAAAACTGCTGTCATTGCCAAATATACGCACCCTACTAATACTAGTGGAACTAAAGACACGTCTCTTGCAGTCGCAACATTTCCGGCACGTAAAAGGTCTCCTAAACCAATTACATAGACCAAACTGGAGTCCTTAACTAAGTTTATCAGCTCATTACCAATCGAAGGCAAAACAATCTTAACAACTTGTGGACGCACAATACGATTAATTGTTTGCCATCTACTTAAACCTAGCACTTGTGCTGCCTCAAATTGGCCGACGGGTACTGCTTGCAGTCCACCACGGAAGATTTCTGCAAAGTAAGCAGCATAATTGATAATAAATGCGACTAACGCAGCCTCGTATCTTGGAAAGACAATTCCAACAGTTGGTAAGCCATAAAAAATAAAAATTAATTGTAGTAAAAGAGGTGTACCACGAATAATCCATACATAAAATTTCAAAATAGCTTTAACTAATTTCAATTTTGAATGTAAACCAAAGGCAACTAATAAACCTAGCGGAATAGAAACTACAGTCGTCCAAAAAAAGATTTCAATAGTTAACCAAGCACCGGAAAATAATGATGGCATAATACTAAAAATATAATTTAGCATTTCCGTCAGCTCCTGTTCTAAAAATAGCGTATTGTTTAATTTTAGCTAAAATCTCACTACACTTTCAACCTTAGTACAAAAAAAGACTTCACAATTGTGAAGTCTTTTCGTTTAATTAAACAACTATTAATTAGTCTAAGTTTAATGGATCCAAGTGGATACCAGGGCCAAAGGTTGCAGAAACGGCAACACTCTTAACGTATTGACCCTTAGCGGATGCAGGACGTGCACGAAGAATAACGTCACGTAATGCATCAAAGTTTTGTGCTAATTTTTCAGCGTCAAATGAAGCCTTACCGATTGGTGCATGGATTAAACCTTGCTTATCAACACGGTATTCAACTTGACCTGCTTTTTGGTTTTCAACAGCCTTAGCAACGTCCATAGTAACAGTACCAGTCTTAGGGTTTGGCATTAAGCCCTTAGGTCCTAAGATACGACCTAAACGACCAACCTTAGCCATCATCATTGGAGTAGCAATAACTACGTCAAAGTCTAAGTAACCGTTTTGAACTTTTTCTACTAAATCATCAGAACCAACTTCGTCAGCACCTGCTTCTTTAGCTTGGTCAGCTTGTGGACCTTCAGCAAAAACAACAACCTTCTTAGATTTACCAGTACCGTTTGGAAGTACCAATGCACCTCTAATTTGTTGATCTGCTTGCTTAGGGTCAACGTTTAAGTTATATGCAACTTCAATAGTTGCATCAAAGTTTGCGTATGAAGTTTCTTTTGCTAACTTCATAGCTTCATCTACTGAATAAAATTTAGTTGAATCAACTTTTTTAGCTGCTTCTAAATATCTCTTTCCATGCTTTGCCATGTAAAAATCCTCCTGAAAATGTGGTCAAACGAGTCTTCTCACACTCTCCCACCTTGATTCGTTAATTTTGATTAACGATCCGACGTTCCTAAAAACACTAGTCTTCTACAGTGAAGCCCATGCTTCTAGCAGTACCTTCAATCATGCGCATAGCAGCTTCAATATCTGCAGCGTTTAGATCTTTCATCTTGGTTTCGGCAATTTCCTTAACTTGGTCCTTAGTTACCTTAGCAACCTTCTTAGTGTTAGGTTCACCAGAACCCTTGTCCACTTTAGCAGCCTTCTTCAAAAGAACAGCAGCTGGTGGAGTCTTAGTAATGAATTCGAATGAACGATCTTCATATACAGTAATAACTACAGGGATAATCATACCCTTTTGATCAGCAGTACGTGCGTTGAAGTCCTTAGTGAAACCAACGATGTTGATTCCAGCTTGACCCAATGCAGGACCAACTGGAGGTGCAGGAGTTGCTGCACCAGCAGGAATTTGCAGTTTAACTACGTTAATAACTTTCTTTGCCACGGTCAATACCTCCTTGATTCCGTGAT
>ERZ778517.747-NODE-747-length-30576-cov-5.773435_pt1 | contig 30576 bp, 31 predicted proteins | sample MGYA00510341_ERZ778517 | MGnify/ENA primary metagenome ERZ778517 (study PRJEB29527, sample SAMN07138964) | mouse gut metagenome | material: feces | host: mouse | place: China:Nanjing | collected 2016-01-25 ...
AGAGCAGAGGACTGAAAATCCTCGTGTCACTGGTTCGATTCCGGTTCTGGGCATTAACTTATGGAAAGCCTTGTAATTGCTGCATTTGTGGTGGTTACAAGGTTTTCTGCTTTTACAGGATTTATGTGCCGCTGGGAAACGGAGAATTTTTAAGGCATAATGATAAAAAAGCTTGTGGAGGATTGATGTGTTATGGACCTTATTAAATGCCCTGAGTGTGGTAAGGAAAATGTATCTGATAGTGCTGAAATGTGTCCTGAGTGCGGATATGGAATAAAGGCGCACTTTGATTTAATGAAAAAATGGGTGGTGGAAGGATATGAGTAAGATAAAAAAAGGCGTTCTGGCGGCGTTTGATCATGTTACGGCATGTATGCTGCCGATTATACCGATTCTTTTGGCGGGCGGTATTTTGAAAATTATTGTGATGCTTTTGACGGTGGTACATATTTTATCAGGGACGACAGAGGTGATTATGTCGGCGCTGGCGACGATGCCCTTCTATTTTTTACCGATATTTGTCGCCTATTCCGCGGCGAAACACTTTGACACGGATCCGTTGCTTGCGCTTGCCAGTGTGTGCGTTATGCTGCTTCCGGATTTTGCGGCTCTGATGGAGAGCGGGGAGCGTGTGACCTTTGCGGGTATACCGGTGGTGGCGGCAACCTATGCCTATAATGTGATTCCGATTATTTTGCTGATTTACTGTATGTCCCATGTGGTAAGGTGGCTGAAAAAGCTGATTAAGGAGAGTCTGCAGCCGTATTTTCTGGCAGTATGTGTTATTTTGATTACGTCGCTTCTCGGTATTATGGTGATCGAGCCGATTGTCAGTCTGTTAAGCGGGCTGCTGGCGGACGGGCTCGAAATGATGCAGATGCGAGCGCCTGTGATAGCGTGGGCCTTGTTTGCGGCGCTGACGACGCTGCTGGTTTCCACAGGAATGCATTGGATTTTCATAACGCTGGCGATTACCCAGATCGGGGTGGCGGGCGTTGATTATGGCATTATGGTGGCGTTTCTGATTTCCAATATATCGCTTGCCGGATGTGACCTTGCGGTGTTTGTCAAGTCGAAAACGGCGGATAAGAAGGCGATGTCGATAAGTGCGATGATTACGGAATTTGCTTCCGGGATTGCGGAGCCGTCTATTTTCGGCGTGTGTTTTAAGGAGAAAACACCGTTAATCGGCAATATTTTCGGCTGTATGATTGCGGGAGCGGTGCAGGGGCTTTTGACAGTGCATTGTTATACCTTTGCGTTTCCGTGTATTCCGACGATTCTGATGTTTTACAGTGTGGATGACCCGGTCAATTTATGGAAAGCGGCTGCGGTAGCGGTCGTGTCCTTTGCAGCCAGTTTTATGATTACCGCGCTTGTGTACCGTGAAACGGAGAAGGATTCGGCGGATTAAATCCCGGTTACATATTGTAGCAGTGTTTTTGACTGTTGAACGAGCGGTTTTGCGGAGGATGTGTTATACTTAGAGGGAGGAATTTGTCACTTTGAAAGAGAAAATGCGGATATGTCCCGGTTGCGGTGCATGGGGGCCAGGCGCCGAAACGGTTTTCTGCCCTTACTGCGGCAGGGAATTGATTGTGCAGTTTTTGCTGCCTGCGCTGGTTGTCGTCCGACTATTTCCTATACCGCTCGGCATGGTTTTTGCATACCTATCCGCCCCTTTTTGATGAGGCGTATCAGGCGCATGACGCGGAGAAAGTGCTTTTTATATATGAAATCATGGCAGAGGACTATGATATGTGCACAGACGATATTTTTTCTCCGTCTATGGGACGGATGAGGAGATAGAAGAGACGCTTGCCGGGGAAGCGGAGCGGGAAACGGAAATAATGATAGAGGAAGGATTAGAGGATGAAATGTACAAACTGCGACGCTGATTTTGCCAGCGGCCAACGGAGGTGTCCTTACTGTGGTACAGTGAATGAACATGCCCTGAAACTGGCGAAGGAGCTTCAGACTTATGACGCAGCATATGAGCAAAAGGGGGATAAACTGCTTGAGAGCGGAACCAATCAGGTGCTTAAGCAGCTGACTTTTGGTCTGGGGATTGTCCTTCCGGTGATCGCAATTGTTTCGCTTGGCTGTGTAGCTTTCTTTCGGTACCGCTTCTCAGAAACGTCCTCCTATGAGGTAACAGGCGCGTGAAAGGGGAAAGCAGTTACGAAATGTGAAATACAGCCGATATAAAAAGTAGTTGACGGCACAACAAAAGGGAGTGCAGCGATGAAAAAGTTGTTGTTTTTTACAGGTGACATTGAGACGCAGGGATATTTTTCCCTACAGATTGCGGAAGCCATGAGTGCGCTTGGGCACGAGACTTTTATTTACGATCTGAGCAGACCATGGGAGAGCACGGAAAAGTTTTTTCGGTTCTTCGAAGAGGGGAATACGGCGCTCATTAATTTTAATTTTCACGGGATGAGCGGGGAACAATATTTTCTTGATGAGAATGATACGATGATGTGGGAGGCGCTGCGGATTCCAAGCTATAATATTGTGGTGGATCACCCCATGTATTATCATCATTTTCTGGAGAAGGTTCCCGCAAATTATCATCATATCAGTATTGACAGGAACCACGAGGCTTATATGCGCAGGTTTTTTCCGGAGATTAATAACGGGCCGTTTCTGCCGCTGGCGGGCACGAAGCTGCATCCGAGAAAAACAAATGTGCCGATTGCCAATAGGAAGTATGATGTGACGATGGTGGGAAACTATTGCAAACCATCTACTTTTGATAAATATATTACAAGGATTGACGACGAGTACACAGCCTTTTATCATAGAATGATAGAGGATCTTTTAACGCACCCCGATCAGACGGTGGAGAAGGTGGCGGAAGCGCATCTTCGCGCGGAGCTGTCCGAAGTACCGGAGGAGGAGTTGAAAAAAGCCATGGCGGCGCTCACCTTTATTGACCTGTATGTGCGCTATACGTTCAGGGGACGGGCGGTACAGGAGTTGGTGGATGCGGGGATCAGGGTGCATGTTTTCGGTGACGGCTGGGAGCTTCTGGAGTGTAAACATCCCGAGAACCTGATGATTATGAATAACCTGAACTCCGAAGGCTGCCTGAGAAAGCTGTGCCAGACAAAGCTGTCCCTGAATGTGATGCCTTGGTTTAAGAATGGCGCTCACGACAGAATATTTAATTCCATGTTGAACGGCGCGGTATGCCTGACGGACAGCAGTATCTATCTGGACGAAATTTTACATGATGGGAAAGACTGTGTTTTGTATTCGCTGGCGGAGATGGAAAGACTGCCAGAAATGGCGAAGGAATTGCTGGCAGATCCGGATCGTATGCAGGCGGTAGCAGACGCCGGCTATGAGTTGGCGCAGGCGGGACATACCTGGGCACACCGGGCGAAGACATTGCATAATCTGGTGGAAGAGGAATAGAAAAGCAACTGGTAAACATTACCCGCAGGAAATGGAGGAAAAGAACGAATGGAACTGTTTAAGAACCATCAAAAAAGACGCAGGGAGCGTCTTCAGAGGCTTTACGAACGCCATAAGAGAATCCATGAGCTGCTTCGGGAGCACGGTGGGGATATCCTGCAGTCTGAAAATTTCAGAAAAACGAGGGAGCATATCCAGCACGGCACGATGACGGTGCACAATCATTGTGTGGATGTGGCGCGTTACAGTCTTCTTTTAAACAAGAAGCTGGGGATTGGCTGCAATAAACATGACTTGATCCGGGGAGCGCTGCTGCACGACTATTTTCTTTACGATTGGCATGACAAGGCGTATCTGTCCCAGAGAAAGCGCCTGCATGGTTTTCATCATCCGATGACAGCGCTTTGCAACGCGGAAAAGGAGTATGATTTGAATGACATCCAGCGGGAAATTATAAAGAAGCATATGTGGCCGTTATCGGTGGTGCCGCCCACCTGTAGAGAGGCCTGGGTTGTAACGGCTGCGGATAAATACTGCTCTCTTTTGGAGACTGTAGGTGTCCATCGCGGGCATGGGGCTAAGGCGTCATGACGGCGGGGAAAAGCCTGTATCGGGCATTATCAGACTATGCGGCGAGCGATTTTTATCCCTATCATATGCCGGGGCATAAGCGGAACCCGGCGGGCGGCGAGATGGCGGATTATCATAAAATTGACATAACGGAGATAGATGGCTTTGACAATCTGTATCAGGCGGATGGGCTTCTGAAGGAGGCTCAGCTTCGTGCGAACCGTCTTTACGGAGCGGACGAAACGTTTTTTCTGGTAAACGGCGGTTCCAGTGGAGCGTTGGCTGCCATTATGGCGGCAACCGTGCCGATGGACGAGATTTTAATTGCCAGAAATTGTCACAAGTCGGTATACCATGCGGCAATTCTGCATGGACTGATTGTTCGGTATTATTATCCGAGAATGATTTCGGAATACGATATTTTCGATGGGATATCTGCGGAGGAGATCGGCAGTCTCCTGGACACATATCCTGAGGTGAAGGCGGTTGTCATTACTTCCCCGACGTATGAGGGCGTTCTCTCCGATATTTCCGGAATTGCTACTGTAGTACATGAGCGGGGGAAGATATTGATTGTGGATGAGGCGCACGGGTCACACTTCGGCTTATCGTCGCATTTGCCCAAGGGAGCCATAGCGGGAGGAGCGGATCTGGTAATTCACAGTCTGCATAAAACGCTGCCCGCCATGACGCAGACGGCGCTTCTGCATGTGAACGGCGACAGAGTAGACAGGGAGAAACTGCGGGGATACCTTTCCATGCTGCAAAGCAGCAGTCCCTCCTATGTCCTTATGGCGAGCATGGATGCCTGCATGAAGTTTCTGGAAGAGCAGGGACAGGAGCGTTTTGCCGCCATGAGAGGGCATTATGAAAGCTTTTGTGAAAGAACCGCAGGTCTCGAACATATCCGTATTGGAAAAGCGGCAAAGGTGTCGCAAAAGAGGCATGAGCTGAGAGGCTGGGATCCCGGGAAAATGGTGATTTCCGTTAAGGGAACGAACATGACGGGCATAGAGCTTAACAGCATTCTGCGGGAAACCTATCATCTGGAGATGGAGATGACAGCGGAAACTTACGTGCTGGCGATCATGACGCTGATGGACGAGGCGGCAGGCTGGCAGAGATTGGCTGATGCGCTCTGCGAAATAGATGGTAGGATAGAGGAGAACGCGGATGATGGGAGCGCTGCTTCAAAAAGGGCATCGCATTTGCATAAACCGCCTAAAAGCTGTATGACGCTTGCCCGGGCATTTCACAGCGAATGGGAGACAATTCCGCTAAATAAGGCTGTGGGCCGGCTGGCGGCTGGGTTTATTAACCTTTATCCGCCCGGAAGTCCGATTGTGGCGCCGGGAGAACTGTTGGATGAAGCGGTGATAAAGCGGATTGAAGAATGCCGTAGAGCGGGGCTTAACATACAGGGTGTATCCGAGAGAGGTGAGATTGTTGTAGTGGCGCTATAGCGGTTGAAATTCTTATTATATTAAGGTAAGATAATGACATGGGGAAACTAGTATGCCTGATGGGGAAGAGCTCATCAGGGAAAGACACCATATATAAGAAATTGCTGGCGCAAAAAAAGGTTCCTTTGCGGACTATAGTACCCTATACGACACGCCCGATCCGGGCGGGGGAACAGGACGGCGTGGAGTACCATTTTACGGATGAGGACGGCTTTCAGAAATTTTTGAAGCAGGGCAGCGTGATAGAGGCGAGAGCCTACGATACCTGTTACGGCATCTGGCGATATTTTACCGTGGCGGATGCAGAGATTGATCTTGCGGCGCACTCGTATGTGTTGATTGGTACGTTGGAGGCTTACGATCAACTCCGCGGGTTTTACGGCGCCGATAAGGTGCTGCCGGTTATGATTGAGCTGGATGACGGCGTGCGTCTGCAGCGCGCGCTGGATCGGGAGAAGGCACAGGATCATCCGAAGTACGAGGAACTGTGCAGGCGGTATTTAGCGGATGCGCAGGATTTTTCCGAGGAAAAGCTGGCTCTTTCCAAAATAGACAGAACTTTTTATAACGATCAGTTGGAAAGCTGTCTGAATGAGATTATGGATTATCTGCAGGAACGGCTGATGCCGTAACAGGAAAGCCGAAGGCTGAACTGTTATAGGGAGGTGACGGGAGTGGACATTAAAGTAAATCAGGTACAGCAGGCACCGCAGATCGAGCAGCCGCAGCAGGCGCAGGAGACGGACGGCACATTTAAGTTCACTCTGGTCAGCAGGATTGAGGAGCAGGATCTGCAAAATGCCCTGACCGGTATGATGGAGGAGATTACCAGACAGGGAGATAAGCTTGCCAAGCATCGGGATATTAAGGACATGAAGCGGTATCGGGCGTTGGTAAAGGATTTCCTGAATGAAGTTGTCAACCGTTCCCACGCCTTTTCGAGAGAAAATTTTCTGGACAGAAGAGGGCGGCACAGGGTTTACGGAATTATTCGCCTGATTGATCAGAATCTGGATGCCTTGGCACAGGAGCTGGTGAAGGATGAGCAGGACAATCTGGCGATTTTGGAGAAAATCGGAGAGATACGGGGATTGCTGCTGGATATCTTTACCTAGTGCTCCATTTACCAATTAACTATCCTTTTTTGCTTGCCAGCATTCCCTTCTACTGCGTTGTTTTCGGTCAACGATGCCACCGCATCGCCTCCCTCAAACGCCTTGTATAAGGAAATTCTGGACTTCGCAAAAAGTGTATGCAATTGGAAAATGGAGCACTAGGGCTGGGAACTTACGGGGGGATAAATACATGGCAAAATTTTCGGATATTGTCGGGCAGGAAGAGCTGAAACAGCATATACGGAACGCGCTTGAGACGGACAAGATTTCTCATGCCTATATTATCAACGGCGAGCGTAATGCGGGCAAAGAGTTTATCGCCCGTCTTTTTGCAATGGCATTACAGTGCGAAAAGGGCGGTTCGGAGCCCTGCGGGGAGTGTCATTCCTGCAAACAGGCGATCAGCCGTAACCAGCCGGATATTATCTATGTCAGCCATGAAAAGCCGAATACGATCGGCGTGGAGGATATTAGGGAACAGATCAATAATGATATCGGAATCAAGCCTTACAGCAGCCCGCGCAAGGTTTATATAATGAATGAGGGCGAGAAGATGACGCCGCAGGCGCAGAATGCGCTCTTGAAGACGCTGGAAGAACCGCCGGCTTATGCTGTGATTTTGATTCTCACTTCCAATGTGGAAGAGCTTCTGCCCACGATCATCAGCCGCTGCGTGGTATTAAATATGAAGCCGGTGTCGGATGCGCTTGTGAAAAAATATTTGATGGAAGAACTGGCGGTGCCGGATTATAAGGCGAATATCTGCGTTGCTTTCGCCAGGGGAAATGTGGGAAAAGCGAAGCATCTGGCGGGCAGCGAGGAGTTTGAGAAGGTCAAGGAAGAAGCCATTTCGCTTGTGAAATATATTAACGATATGGAGATTAACGAGATTGTCAAGGCGATCAAAAAGATTACCGAGTATAATCTGGATATCAATGATTATCTGGATATTTTGACGGTCTGGTACAGGGATGTGCTTTTGTATAAGGCGACGAAGGACATGAACAATATGATTTTCCGCAATGAAATCCAGCAGATCAGGAAAGTGGCGGACAGAAGCACTTACGAGGGGATTGAGACAATTGTGAATGCGCTCCAGCAGGCGAAGAGGAGGCTGGAGGCCAACGTCAACTTTGACTTGACGATGGAGCTTTTGTTACTTACGATTAAGGAAAACTGAATGTTGCATTTCGGGAAGTGATACTGCGCCGGTTTTGGGAAAACCGGGCGGCGTGTAATGTGGAGGTTGATAGATTATGATTAAGGTAATTGGCGTGCGGTTTCGTACCGCCGGTAAAGTATATTTCTTTGATCCGGGAAAATTCGAGATCAAACAGGGGGATCATGTGATCGTGGAAACGGCCAGAGGCATCGAGTACGGCACGGTCATCGGAGCGCCCCGGGAGGTGGAGGACGATAAGGTAGTACAGCCCCTGAAATCGGTTTTGAGGATAGCGAATCAGAAGGACGATGAGCAGGAGGCGGCAAACAGGCAGAAGGAGAAGGACGCCTTCAAAATTTGTTTGGAAAAAATAAGAAAACACGGCCTGCAGATGAAGCTGATCGACGCCGAGTACACGTTTGATAACAATAAAGTGCTTTTCTATTTCACGGCGGACGGTCGTATTGATTTCAGGGAGCTGGTAAAGGATCTGGCTTCCGTGTTTAAGACCAGAATCGAGCTTCGCCAGATTGGGGTGCGGGATGAGACGAAAATTTTGGGCGGCATTGGTATCTGCGGGCGGCCTCTCTGTTGTCACACCCATCTGTCGGAGTTTGCGCCGGTGTCTATTAAGATGGCGAAAGAGCAGAATCTGTCCTTAAACCCCACGAAGATTTCGGGTGTGTGCGGCAGACTGATGTGCTGTCTGAAAAATGAGGAGGAGACCTACGAGGAGCTGAACAGGAAACTTCCGAATGTAGGGGATTTTGTGACGACCGACGACGGGCTTAAGGGCGAGGTGCACAGCGTCAATGTACTGCGGCAGCTGGTGAAGGTCGTAGTGGATGTTGGCGACGAGAAGGAGATTCAGGAATACCGCGCGGATCAGCTTCGCTTTAAGAGAAGGCATGGAAAGAACCGCAAGGCGGACACCAATGAGGCGGAATTAAAAGAGCTGGAGAAGCTGGAGAAGCAGGACGGCGGCAAGGCCGGGATAGAAGAAAAATAAATGCGGGAAATATTGTTGAAAGAGAATGAAAGAATAGACGATCTGCAAAGGAACGGGTACTGTATCATACAGGACCCGGATCGTTTTTGTTTCGGAATGGATGCTGTGCTGCTGTCGGGCTTTGCTGTTGTGAAGGAAGGCGCCCGGGTCCTGGATCTGGGAACGGGAACGGGGATTATTCCCATTCTGCTGGAGGCAAAGACCGGCGCGGCGCACCTGACCGGGCTGGAGATTCAGGAAGACAGCGCGGAGATGGCAGGGCGGAGCGTGGCATTAAACGGGCTGGAAGAAAAAATAGATATTGTTACGGGAGATATTAAGGAGGCAGATCAGCTGTTTGACGCTGCTTCCTTTGACGTTATTACCTGTAATCCGCCTTATATGATCGGGCAGCACGGGCTGCAAAATCCGACCGGTGCGAAGGCCATTGCCAGACATGAGATTCTCTGTACGCTGGAGGATGTGATATCGCAGGCCGCCGGACTTCTTGTGCCGGGTGGCAGGTTTTTTCTTGTGCACAGACCGTTTCGGCTGGCGGAAATCATTGTGACGCTGGTGAAATATAAGCTGGAGCCGAAGCGGATGCGGCTGGTGTACCCTTTTGTTGACAAGGAGCCAAATATGGTTCTTATGGAGGCGGTGCGGGGCGGCAGGCCGCGGATGACGGTGGAAAAGCCGTTGATCGTGTATCGGGAGCCGGGGGTGTATATGCCGGAGATTTATGAAGTGTATGGTTACTAAAGTGAAAAGATATTCTAAAGCTCAGCAGCAGAGGATGCATCGCAAAGTCAGCATAGCTGACTTAGAATATCTAAATCTCACTTAAGAGAATGCCTGGAAAGCGGCATTCTCTGCATGGATTTGGGGGAACAGGCTATGCCGGGAATGTTATATCTGTGCGCGACCCCGATCGGGAATCTGGGGGATATGACGCCGCGGGTGGTGGAGACGCTGCAGAGTGTAGATCTGATTGCGGCGGAGGACACGCGCAACAGCATTAAACTTCTGAACCATTTCGGGATCAGAACTTCTATGACAAGCTATCACGAATATAATAAAGTAGAAAAAGCAGACTACCTTTTGGGACAGATGCGGCAGGGTAAAAATGTGGCGTTGATTTCCGACGCGGGAACCCCGGCTATTTCCGATCCGGGGGAGGTGCTTGTGCAGAAATGTCAGGAGGCGGGCGTTACGGTCACTTCCCTGCCCGGGCCGGCAGCCTGTATCACGGCGCTTACCCTATCGGGACTTTCGTCGAGACGGTTCTGTTTCGAGGGTTTTCTGCCGTCGGATAAGAAGGAGAAGGCGCAGGTTTTCGCGGAGCTTAAGGAGGAATCCCGCACGATTATACTTTATGAGGCGCCCCATCATCTGGTGCGGACGCTGGGGGAGCTTTATGAGGCGCTCGGGGATCGCAGGATTACGCTTTGCAGGGAGCTGACGAAAAAGTTTGAGACCGTGCTGCCTACCACGATCGGGGAGGCGCTTTCCCTCTACGAGCGGGAGGAACCGCGCGGGGAGTATGTGCTCGTGGTGGAGGGAAAGAGCCTGCGGCAAAAGGAAGAGGAGCGGCAGGCGTCCTGGCAGAACATGACGGTCGAGGAGCATATGGCGCTTTACACGGGAGGAGGGATGGACGAGAAGGCTGCTATGAAGCAGGTAGCAAAAGACCGGGGCGTGCCAAAGAGGGAAATTTACGCGGCAATTCACGGCACGGGAATGCGATGACCGGCGCATTCTGTGAGAATATGAGAAATTTATCAATATTTCTTGTCAAAGTGATTGACAAAAGTCCCAGAATCCGTAAAATTATGATTGACAAATGTCAGACCAGATAATATACTTTGAATGTCAAACTATTTTAATGACGAAAAGGAGAACAGAAAAATGTTAGAGAGAGTGATTGAGATTATTCAGGAACAGTTAAATTTGGATGGCGTAGAAATTACCGAGGATTCTTCTTTCAAGGACGATCTTGGCGCGGATTCTCTGGATTTATTTGAGCTGGTTATGGCTTTTGAGGAGGAGTACGGCGTGGAGATTCCTTCCGAGGATTTAGAGCAGATCACGACAGTAGGCGCTGTAGTTGAGTATATGAAGAGCAAGGGCGTAGAGGCGTAAGCCGGCGGTAGTTTATGGTTTAGAAAATTGCCACAGCGTGAGAGAATCGAGGGCATGGGCGTTCGATTTGAGATTTGAGGTTTATAGAATGAAGACAAAAATTACGGAACTTCTGGGGATTGCATATCCGATCTTTCAGGGCGGAATGGCATGGGTCGCGGAATACCATCTGGCGGCAGCGGTATCGGAAGCGGGCGCGCTTGGCATTATCGGCGCGGGCGGCGCGCCGGCATCTTTTGTGAGGGAACAGATTCAGAAGACGAAGGAACTGACGAAGAAGCCTTTCGGTGTGAATGTGATGCTGATGAACCCGGAGGCTGACGAGATCGCAAAGGTGATCGTGGAGGAGGGCGTCAAGGTGGTTACCACCGGCGCAGGGAATCCCGGTAAATATATGGCGATGTGGAAAGAGGCGGGAATCAAGGTGATACCCGTGGTGGCAAGCGTCGCTCTGGCAAAGATGATGGAGCGCGCGGGCGCGGATGCCGTGATCGCTGAAGGTACGGAGTCCGGCGGACATATCGGCGAGGCGACGACGATGACCCTTGTGCCGCAGGTGGTGGATGCAGTCAGTGTTCCTGTGATTGCGGCAGGCGGCATCGCGGACGGCAGAGGTTTTGCGGCAGCTATGATGCTGGGCGCGGAGGCGGTTCAGATGGGTACACGGTTCCTGACGGCAACGGAGTGTACCGTACATGAGAATTACAAAAAAAAGGTGATCGCGGCGAAGGACATCGATTCCGAGGTCACCGGCAGGGCGAATGGGCATCCTGTCCGTCAGATCCGAAATAAGCTGACTAGAGAATACCTGCAGATGGAAAAGAACGGCGCATCTCTGGAAGAGATGGAGAAGCTGACGCTCGGTTCCTTGCGCAAAGCGGTGGTGGAAGGCGATGTGGTGACCGGCACCCTGATGGCAGGGCAGATTGCGGGCATGGTCAACAAAGAGCAGTCCTGTGCGGAGATACTCGAAGAGATTATGGATCAGGCGGAAATTTTGTTGAAATTAAAATAAGGGGCACTACGCAAGATTCTGAAAAAGCAAGCTGCGTGGCTTGCTTTTTTCTCAAATAAATACTTTGAAATTCAAAATATCTATGAAGTTAAGGGGAATCACACGGGAAAGGAAGGTATGTAATTATGGGAAAGACTGTTTTTATGTTCCCGGGACAGGGAGCGCAGTATGTGGGAATGGGAAAGGATTTTTATGAGCAGATTCCGGTTTGTAAGGAGATGTTTGAACTGGCCGGAAAGGCAAGCGGTCTGGATGTGGCGGCGCTCTGCTTTGAGGAGAACGAGCAGATCAATATTACGGAGTATACGCAGATCGCCATGCTGGCAACCGAGGTGGCTATACTGAAGGCTGTGGAGGAGAAGGGTGTGAAGCCCGACATCACAGGCGGTTTAAGCCTCGGCGAATATGGCGCGCTTGTCGCAAGCGGCGTGATGAGTCCGGAGGATGTATTTAAAATCGTGCGCAAGCGCGGCATCTATATGCAGGAGGCAGTACCCCAGGGCGGTGCGATGATAGCGGTGCTGGGTTTAGATACGGCAGTGATCGAGCAGATTTGCGAGGAGACGCCCGGAATGGTGACGATCGCGAACTATAACTGCCCGGGACAGATTGTGATTACAGGTGAGGAGGGCGCGGCGCAGGCGGCGATGGAAAAATTGACGGCGGCAGGCGCAAAGCGGTGCGTACCGTTAAAGGTCAGCGGTCCCTTCCATTCCCCTCTGTTAACCGGAGCGGGCGAGAAGCTGGCGAAGGAACTGGAGACGGTGGAGATTCACGATATTGCCGTTCCTTATATCGCCAACGTGACGGCGGACTATGTGAAGGACAAGGCGGATGTGAAGCCTTTGCTGGAGAAGCAGGTGTCATCTTCCGTGAAGTGGCAGCAGACGGTGGAGCGGATGATTGCGGACGGCGCGGACACTTTTATCGAGATCGGACCGGGCAAGACGCTGTCCGGGTTTATGAGAAAGATTAACCGGGATGTAAAGGTGATTAATATAGAGAAGGTTGAGGATTTGCAGAAACTTCTGTAAAAAGCGGACGCTCAATCGAAAGTGATGGAACATGCTTTCACTTGAGCTGGTTATGATAAATGAAGAAGTTTTGCAATTTGGAATGAAAGAAGAAATAGGAGGACAGACATGTTAAGTGGAAAAGTGGCGCTCGTGACAGGCGCGGGGCGCGGGATCGGGAGAGAGATCGCGCTTACACTTGCGGCGTACGGCGCGGATGTGATCGTGAATTACAACGGGTCGAAGGAAAAGGCGGAGGAAGTCACGGCGCAGATTGAGGCGATGGGGAGAAAAGCGAAAGCGGTACAGTGCAGCGTGGCGGATTTCGAGGCGTGCGGACAGATGATCACGGATGCGCTTGCAGAGTTCGGACACATCGACATTCTGGTAAACAACGCCGGAATTACGAAGGACAATCTGGTGATGAAAATGACGGAGGCGGATTTTGACGCGGTCATTGACACCAACCTGAAAGGGACGTTTAATACCATCAAGCATATGTACCGCTCTTTATTGAAGCAGAAGGCGGGCAGAATTATCAACCTGTCCTCTGTCAGCGGGGTGCTCGGTAATGCGGGACAGGCTAATTACGCGGCTTCCAAGGCAGGTGTGATCGGTCTCACCAAATCTATGGCGAGGGAGCTTGCAAGCAGAAACATTACGGTGAACGCGGTCGCGCCCGGGTTTATTGATACGGACATGACGCAGGCGATGACAGACACGGCGAAGGAGGCGACTCTCGCGCAGATTCCGTTAAAGCGTGTGGGCACGCCGAAGGATATCGCGGAGACGGTGGCGTTTCTGGCGAGCGATAAGGCGGCGTATATTACGGGACAGGTGATCTCGGTCGATGGAGGGATGGCGATCTGATTATTGGCAATGCGACGCTTAGGCGGGATCATATTCTGCGTCGCCGCGCTTTCACTTGGGCTGGATATTGTACAAAATAGAAGGATATGCAGATAGCGGGGAAATAATAGAAGAAGCAGTACGGAAAGGAGTTGGAATAAAAAAGATGAGCAGACGGGTAGTAGTGACAGGCATGGGTGCGATTACGCCCATTGGGTTGAGCGTGGACGAGTTTTGGACAGGCGTGAAGGAAGGAAAGATCGGTTTCGCACCGATTACAAAGTTTGACACGACAGATTTTAAGTGTAAGCTTGCCGCGGAGGTCAAGGATTTTGACGGCAAAAATTACATGGATTTTAAGGCGGCGAAAAGAATGGAGCCTTTCTCCCAGTACGCGGTGGCAGCGACAAAGGAAGCTCTGGAGGATGCGGGTATCGATATGGAGAAGGAAGATCCTTACCGCGTAGGTGTGGCGGTTGGTTCCGGCACGGGTTCCTTGCAGGCGATGGAGCGTTCCCATACGAGACTGGTGGAGAAAGGACCGGGCAGAATAGAGCCGCTGTTTGTACCGCTTACGATATCCAACATGGCGGCAGGAAACGTGTCGATCCAGTTTGGATTAAAGGGAAAGAGCATCAACGTGGTGACGGCATGTGCGACGGGCACCAATTCCATCGGTGAGGCGTTCCGCACAATTCAGTACGGGGACGCGGAGGTGATGGTGGCAGGCGGTACGGAAGGCAGTGTGTGCCCTATCGGAATCGGCGGTTTCTCCGCTTTGACGGCACTTTCCACCAGTGAGGATCCGACGAGATGCTCCATTCCGTTTGACAAGGAAAGGAGCGGTTTTGTCATGGGCGAAGGCGCGGGCGTTGTTGTACTGGAAGAGCTGGAGCACGCGAAGGCAAGGGGTGCGAAGATTTATGCGGAGGTAGCGGGATATGGCTGTACCTCCGACGCGTATCACATCACTTCCCCCGCTGAAGACGGTGCGGGCGCGGCGAAAGCGATGGAGTATGCGGTGAAGGACGCGGGTCTGAATCCGGAAGACATTACCTATATCAATGCGCACGGAACGGCAACGCATCATAACGATCTTTTTGAGACGCGGGCCATCAAATTGTTGTTTGGCGATCATGCGAAGGACATTAAGATCAACTCCACCAAGTCCATGGTGGGCCACCTTCTGGGTGCGGCGGGCGCGATTGAGTTCGTCACCTGCGTGAAGGAGCTGCAGGAGGGTTATATCCACAGGACCGTCGGTTATCAGGTGCCGGATGAGGAGTGTGACCTGAACTACTGTAAAGAGGCTTACGAGGAAGATTTTGAGTATGCGCTGTCCAATTCCCTTGGATTCGGCGGGCACAACGCAAGCTTACTGGTGAAGAAATTTCGCGATTGACGGCGTGTCTGTGTTGGAAGCTACAATGTGCGTAATGATAGCAATATTGAGATTGCGTTTTAATGATCTACAAAAATTTATGCAGAGAGGAGAACAGACATGTCTTTAATGGGTGCAAAGGAAATCATGGAGATCATTCCCCACAGACAGCCCTTTATGCTGATTGATACGATAGAGGAGATGGAGGAGGGGAAGCGGGTAGTCGCAAAGAAATGCGTATCCTATAACGAGCCTTTCTTCTCGGGGCATTTCCCGCAGGAGCCCGTGATGCCGGGCGTGCTGATTGTGGAGGCGCTGGCACAGACAGGTGCGGTGGCGATTTTAAGCCAGCCGGAATTTAAGGGTAAGACCGCTTACTTCGCGGCGATCAACAATGCGAAGTTTAAGGGAAAGGTAGTTCCCGGCGACGTGCTGACACTGGAGACGGAGATTATTAAAATAAAGGGACCCATCGGCGTAGGGGCGGGAAAGGCTTATGTGGACGGGAAACTGGTGACACAGGCGGAACTGACTTTTGCAATTGGTGAGGCGTAGGATCTATAGCCGGTTCATTCCACGGACGAATTGGAAGGATTTGGCGGCGTAATATTTGAGGGGCATAACAGCTGCTGATATCAGGCGCGTATCGGAAGGACAGGGAAAAATAGATGGGAAATGTGAAACCGTTAAAAATAGGAGACTTAGTGGCCCGTGTGCCGGTGATTCAGGGCGGTATGGGAGTGGGCGTCAGTCTTTCCTCTCTTGCCGGAAATGTGGCGAAGGAGGGCGGAATCGGCGTGATTTCCACGGCGCAGATCGGCTACCGGGAACCGGATTTTGACACAGACCCGATCGGGGCGAACCTGCGGGCCATTGGTACAGAGATCGCGAAGGCTAGGGAGATTTCCAAAGGCGGGATTCTGGGCGTCAATATCATGGTGGCTACCAGAAAATATGAGGAGTATGTAAAGGCCGCGGTGGCTGCAGGGATCGACCTGATTATTTCCGGCGCGGGACTGCCCATGGATCTGCCAAAGATTGTCGGGGCGGCGAAGACGAAGCTTGCGCCTATTGTGTCCAGCGTGAAGTCCGCGCAGGTTATCATGAAATATTGGTGGAAAAAATACAGCAGACTGCCTGACGCTGTGGTAATCGAAGGACCTCTGGCGGGCGGACATCTGGGATTTCACAAAGAGCAGCTTGCGGATATCGAGGGATTACACTATGACGATGAGGTGAAAGCGATCATTGCACAGGTAAACGAGACTGCGGCGGAGCACGATGCGGAGATTCCGGTCGTTATGGCGGGCGGTGTCTATATCCGTGAAGATATGGAGCAGTATTTGGAAATGGGGGCAGCGGGCGTACAGATGGCGACGCGGTTTGTTACCACTTACGAGTGCGATGCGGATCCGGCATATAAGCAGAGCTATATTGACGCGAAAAAGGAAGATATCGTCATTGTGCAGAGTCCCGTCGGTATGCCGGGACGGGCGATCTTAAATCCCTTTATGAAGCGGGCGAAGGAGGGGCAGATTCCGCATGAGAAATGCCACCTCTGCATCAGCACCTGCAAGGGGGCCGATACGCCTTACTGTATCACGGACGCGCTCGTAAATGCCGTGAAGGGCAAGGTGGACGAAGCGCTGCTTTTCTGCGGCGCGAACGCATACCGCGCGACGCATCTGGAACATGTGAGGGATATATTGGAGGAATTTGCGTGAGGGTAATGAGCAGTGCGCAGACAGGGGAATAAGCGGAGACCAGCCCGCGAGCGAGGGACACCGAAGGTTTCACGGGCGGCACTGCGGAGTGAAGGGAAGGCCAGGGGAATAAGCGCGGCGGAGAAGGTAGAAAGAGGAGTAACATGAAAACTAGAATCATAGGAACGGGGAGCTGTCTGCCAGAGACAGTGGTGACAAACGATGATTTGTCCAAGGTAATGGACACTTCGGATGAGTGGATCAGCAGCAGGACAGGAATCAGGGAGCGGCATCTGGCGAAGGATGAGACAACGGCAAGCATGTCTGTAGAGGCGGCAAAGCGTGCCATGGAGAACGCGGGCGTGACGGCAGAAGAGCTTGATTTGATTATTCTGGGTACGGTGTCGGCGGATTTCGTGACGCCTGCTTGCGCCTGTGAAGTACAGGCGGCCATTGGCGCGGACAATGCGGTCGCTTTTGACATTAACGCGGCCTGCTCAGGCTTTATGTTTGCCCTGAATATAGCCAATGCATATATACAGGCGGGGATTTACAAAACCGCGTTGATTCTGGGGGCGGAGACGCTCTCCAAGATCGTGGATTGGGAGGATAGGAGTACCTGTGTACTCTTCGGTGACGGAGCAGGCGCGGCGGTGGTGCGCGGCGACGAGCAGTACGGACTGCTTGCTTTTGACCAGGGGTCTGACGGGAAGAAGGGGGACGTACTGGCCTGCCCGGGTCGTTCCAATAACAATCCCCTGATCCGGACAGACCAGAGGATTCAGTTTGTGCATATGGACGGACAGGAAGTCTATAAGTTTGCTGTGACCACGGTGCCCGCTTCTTTACAGAAGACCATTGAGACGGCAGGGCTTACGCCGGACGATATCGATTACTTTGCCTTGCATCAGGCGAATATCCGCATTATCCAGTCGGTGTCAAAACGGCTTCACATCACTGAGGATAAGTTCCCGATCAGTCTGGATCACTGTGGAAACATTTCTGCGGCCAGCGTGCCGATTCTGCTCGATGAAATGAACCGCAAAGGGCTGTTAAAGCCCGGTATGAAAGTTGCATTAAGCGGCTTTGGCGGCGGTCTGACATGGGCGTCAGCCGTCATAGAGTGGTAATAGCGTGAGAAGAACTTCTAATCACTCGCAGCAAAGGCTGCTTCACGGAGGACTTCCAAGTTTCATCCCGATTTGAGTCACAGCAGAGCTGTGACATGGCGGTTAATTCGCTTTCAGCGTCATAGCAAGGGAGGAAATCTTTTCCAAAACCTCTTTGCAGGAGTTCATATTCTTCACGGAAGTCTCGGAAGTGCGGAGACCTTCGGTGGAGGATGCGGCAACTTCTTCGCTTGTTGCGGAGAGATGCGTTATATTTTCGGAAATGGTATCTGTGGAGGTGAGTATCACATTGACGCTCTCCTCCGTATTTTTTACTTTTGCCGCCAGTTCGGTCATTTCCCGATGGATATTTTCAAAACGACTGCGCATATTTTCGATCATATCGTTCTGTGTCCGCACGGAAGCGGCGGATGCTTCAATACTTGTATTTGCCGATCTTGCGTCGCTGTTCAGGTTGGCTATGATAGCGGTAATATTGTTGGACGCCTCCTTGGTCTGTGCGGAAAGCTCCCTGATTTCGTCCGCCACCACGGCAAAGCCTTTTCCCGCTTCGCCGGCTCTCGCGGCTTCGATGGAGGCGTTCAGAGCAAGCAGGTTTGTCTTTCCGGCGATGCTTAAAATCGTGCCGATAAATTCCTGCACATTGTCGATCTGGGCGGTCAGGCGGGAAATCATCTGTACCGTCGTGTCGCTCGCGGAGGCGACGTTTTCAGCCTGTTCTTTTAATTTTTGTATTTCCTCGGAACCTTCCGAGATGGTCTGCATGGTTCTGTCGGAGGCGTCCATCATCGCCTGTATCTCACCCTCGGCAGTATCGGAAGCCGAATGGATCTCCACGCACATGGTGGCCTGCGCCTGAATGGCGTCGGCGGTGTTTTCCGTGCTGTCCGCGATATTTTCCATGGCAAAGTTGCAGGTGTCTACACACTCTTTGAGTTCTTCCACCATCTTCATGGCCTCTGTAAAGTTGGCTGAGATTTCGTCTGCCACCTGACTCATGGTTCGGGTAGTCTGCTCTTGCTCTTTTGCCGTATCCGTAATGGAAGCCATATTTTCTTCGTTGAACCGGATCAGAAGGCGGGTCACCGTGATGGACGCGAGAGCCATCAGCAGCAGGGAGAAGATTTCCAGAATTGAGTGGGTCATATAGTCTCCCTCAGAAGTATAGTTGATGCCGATACGCAGCACATTGGCGAGGATGGCAACGGCGTTGCCGCAAAAAGCAAGTTTTACGTTTAAGAAAGCCAGTGAGGAAACGATTAACGCAAATACATAAGCATAGATGCCGACGTTTCTGTTCAAAAGAACGATTACTACGTAGGCGAGGGCGCAGGAACCCATGAGAGCGACTGAGCATGCCTTGGTTTCCCTGTTTTTAATGAGTGCAAAAACACTGACTAAGACAGCGACAAGGGAAACCCCAATCTGTATCCACACTCTCCATGTGCTGTTTCCTGTCAAAATCGACAGTAAAAAAGTAATCAGATAATAGCCGAGTATTATCATAACAACAGGAAAAATTTTGGAATTGGCAGCTTTGTATTGCTCTTTTGTCATAACGGAACCTCCTCACATAGAAAAATTAACAGAAACAAACGCAGATCAAAAGACCTGCGTTTATTATAATACTTTTTGTGTTAATATACAATTAATTGATAAAAAATAAGAAAAATTTGTACATTAGTGCCAAGAGCTATTCTTCGCTCCTGATGCGGTCGATCAGGCTCTCCTTTTTCACTTTCTTGTTGATAAACAGCGTAATTGCTGTCTGACCAATCAAGAGAACCAATGTAAGCCCCACGGTTTCCCAAAGGGGATAGTGGTAACGGCTGATGCTCATAAGGTGCTCCTTTTTCGCCCAGAGGAACAGCAGATATCCGGCTGCGTTGCCGAGAGTAAGGCTGATAAAGAGCGTGCCCGCGGTGAAGACAAGCCCCTCCCCGGAGAGCATGCGCACAAGCTGCCTGTCGGAGAGACCGAGAGCTTGCAGAATGCCCAGCTCCTTTTTGCGCGTGACAATACTGGTGATCATCGTGTTGATCAGATTGATAAAACCGATCACGGCGATCAGGATCAGGAGCAGATAGAGCGGATTCTTCGTCAGGTCTATGGAAGAGTGTCCGATCGCCAGTTCTACATCCATGGCATAGAGTGTAAAATGTTCATTTTCCGCTACAATTTCCGTGAGCGCTTCCTTTACGCTGTCATAGTGCGCGTCGTCCACATGCAGGTAGATGGATGTGGTGGGATCGCAGGTCAGTCCCAGACTGTTCCATGTATCTTCTGTCATAATCAGGTAGGTATAGTTAGCGTCCGGCTCTGTCAGGGCACCCAGTGTTACCGTCAGGGGAATTTCCCGGCTGCCGTCGTGGAGGGTGATCGGGAGGACATCGCCTATGGAAAGACCGTACTGGTTAAAGGAGTAAGCATGGGTGCAGACGATCTCATTGTTGGCCGTCATGCGGTCGTAGTCGATGCTGCCCTGTACCAGATAGGCGTTTAGTTCCGCCACATCGTCTCTGGTAAAGTAGGAGAGCGGCAGGTGATTCTCGTAGTCCTCGTACATGGGCGACTCCATATCGGTGGAGGAAATGATCTTACCGGGCGCACGCTCCACGGATTCCACGCCCTCTATGGAGGACAGTCTGGAAAGAAATGTCTCGCTAAAGTATTCCTGCTGTACCAGATTTTCCAGATTGTTTTCGGGATACTCCTTATCATTATAGAGGGCATAGTCCAGAGCAATGCGGAAATCGCCCTTGGGGATGTTCCTTCTCGCCAAGTCTTCGGCGCTGACGCTGCATAGTACGGCGGATACACATATAAAGAGCACACAGCTTAAGCCCATGGTGAGGATGGTGACGGCGGTACGTCTTCTGTTGCGCGTCAGGTTGGCAAGGGTCAGCGTGGACACCTTCACCTCGGTGTGTCCCTTGCGGTCGCTTGTGTTTTCCTGATAGCGGATTGCTTCCACCGGGGAAACCTTTTTCGCCATCCGTATGGGCTTACGCAGGGAAATAGCCACAGTAATCAGCGATGCCACCGCTGCAGTGAGCAGCATAGGCAGAGAAAACATGTGTATTTGCCCGATAACTGCCTCCGCCGCGTCGCGGGAGTAGGAACTGATGGCGGAACCGCTGCTGTATGCCCACAAAGCCAGCGGAAACAGCAGGTAAGGCAGCAGGAATCCAAGTAACAGCCCCACGGGAACCGCAAAGGCGGAAATGATGGCGCCCTGCCAGTAAAATAATCTGGCAATCTGGCGTCCCGATGCGCCCAGCGCCTTTAACTTGCCGATCTCCTGCACGTCAGTGATCACGCCCACATAGTAGATACTGTAGATCACCAGAGAGGAAAAGAAGATCACGATCAGACCGATGACTGCCATGATCGCCATGGCTTCCGTACCCGGGTCAGTCGCGGTGAAAAGATACTCTTTGTTTATATTTACCTGTCCCTCGTCCAGTCCGATATCCGCAGCGACAGCGTTGATTCGGTCTGTCATTTCATCAAAGGTCAGCACTTCCTCCCCGTAGACGCGAAGGGTGGCATACGGCTCGGATTCGTAAAGCCCGTCCGCCTTGTAGCTGTCTAACAGGGCTTTGGAGACACGGGCAGTCCACATCAGGCGGCTGTCGTCGACTTTATCGGAGATTTCCACGTCCGGTTCCAAGCCGCTGATGGTAAATTCTTTGGTCACAATTTCCCCTTTGCCGCCTACACGAAAAGAGAGCGTTACCTTGCCGCCGATGACAGGCTCTGCGCCGACACGGCGGAAAAAGGCGGGGGAGGAGCAGATTTCGTTTTCCGCTTCGGGATAATGCCCGGAGGCAAGCGTCACAGAGTGCAAGGAGGCGCCGCCGTCTGCGGACTGTTCATCCTTCAGGGTCTCCTGATAGGAAAGGGCGCCGTTCATCTTTCCATTTTCAATATCCGCAAAGCCTTCCGTGGTGGATAGCGCTTCCACCTGAATATGATTTGACAGGACATTTACCTGATCGGGCGTTAAGCCGCCAAAGCGGGCATGATAGTCCGCCAGAGCGTATATCTGCCGGTTCATATCCAGTGCGCCGGTGCCGACCGTGCCGATTGCCATGAGCAGCATGGTGGTGAGCATGATTGCAATGCCGGTGAGCATGGTGCGGCTTTTATTGTAGCGCAGCTTACTCAGTGCAAGGCTCCTTACCGTATTAGTTCTCTTCATCGGAATCCACCTCGCTTTCCCCGGAGGAGAGGATGCGTCCGTCCGCCAGAATGATCGTGCGCTCCGCCATCTGTGCAACTTCCTCATTGTGGGTGATGACCACGAGGGTCTGTCCGTATTTCGTGGCGGATGCCTTTAGGAGAGCCATCGTCTCATCGCCGGTACGGGTGTCCAGATTGCCGGTGGGCTCGTCGGCGAGTATGATGGAAGGCTTTGCCGCAATGGCTCTGGCGATGGCGCATCTCTGCTGCTGACCGCCAGACAGGGTGTTGGGGAGATGTTTTACTCTGTCCGAAAGCCCAAGCGTCTTTATAATATCGTTTATAAACGATTCGTCTATGGGTTTGCCGTCCAGTCCGAGGGGAAGGACGATGTTCTCCCATACGTTGAGGGAGGGGATGAGATTGTAAGCCTGAAAAATAAAGCCGATTTTACGGCGGCGGATTTTTGAGAGCTTTTCTTCCTTGAAGGAGGCGATGTTTTCCCCGTCGATAAAGACCTTGCCGGAGGTGGGATTGTCCAGCCCGCCCAGCATGTGAAGTAGCGTGGACTTGCCGCTGCCCGATTTGCCGACGATGGAGACAAACTCGCCCTGCCGGATTTCCAGATTGACGTGATCAACGGCTTTGACCTGATTGTCGCCTGTGCCGTAATATTTGCATAAGTCCTCAGTTTTTAAGATAATGTCCATGTGCTTTTTCATATACGATCCTGCCTTTCTCTTCGTTTATAAATATAGATTACGGCAGTAACCTTACATGAGACTTACAAAATGCAAAAAATAGAAAACTTATGAAATCGGCCTGCCGGTTTCCATTACATATATTCCGGCAGGGGGAGATGCAAGGTGAAAATGCTTCCTTTTTCCGCTGCCGGTTTCACGCTTATGGTGCCGCCCTGCGCTTCCAAAATGCGTCTGGCCAGATAAAGCCCAACGCCGGAGCCTTCGGTCTGTTTGACGACCGGGTGGCTGCCCCGGTAGAAACGCTGAAAGATCCGGTTGGCATCCACCGGGGAGACACCGATGCCCTCGTCCTCAATTTCCAGACGGATATAGCTGTAAAACCGGTGGAGCCGCAGGGTTACCGTGCTGTCTGCCGGGGAATATTTGACCGCATTGTCCAGAAGGTTTGCTACCGCCTCGGCAGTCCAGCGTCTGTCCAAAAACAGTGGGATGCGGGAACCGGTTACTCCGTCGGGCTCGAGCAGCTCTACGGTGATATTTTTAGGCAGCGTTTTTTCATATACCATATTCACAGCGTCGGCGAGCAGGTCGGACAAAAGAACGTGCTCCTGCTTCAGTGTAACCATATCGGTTTCTAGGCGGGAGATATTGACTAATTCAGTTATCAAATTTTCCAGATGTGATAACTGTCCGGCGCACCTTTCTAAGAAATCGGCGCGTTCCGTCTCGGAATCGGCTTCCATACACATAGTAAAACAGCTCTTCAAAGCGCTGACAGGTGTTTTCAACTGATGGGAGATATCGGTGACAAGCGTTTTTGTGTGGTCACGCTCTTTGTCCAGCGCCCGCGTTTTTGCCTTCAGTTTATGCCCAAGTTTGAGGAGGGTGTCGGTGAAGGACTCGCTAAAAACAGGCTTCCGATTTTTCTGGTCCACAAGAGGTGAATAGTTGTCTGCAAGATAGGATTCCAGTATTTCATGCAGACGCCATTCCTGTTGTCTCCGGCTTTTATAAAAGAAAAAGAAACAGAGCGCGATGAGGAGAAGATCAATGAGGAGGACGACAGCCAGAAGGGGAAAGAAGGGCAGGAGAGCGGAATGATAGTAAGGGTCATCGGTCATCAGCATATTTTCCCGATAACCGTATTTGGTAAGGATGGAAAATCCCTTGTCAAGATAGTCGTAATCTGTGTCTTGCATGGCTGCGATCAGTGTCTGTTCCGCCTCGGGATATTTGGAGAGAATCGCGCCCGCGATATTCCCGTGTTGTTTCTGTGCCAATGTATACTGCACGTTCAGAAGGGAAAATCCCCAGAAGCCGTATATGCAGACAAAAAGCACGGAAATGCCAGAAATAAGCGCGCAGGTTTTCCATGCAAACCCGGATGTTTTCAAAGTCGTTGTCATCGTTTTTCACATTTCCTTTCCCAGATATAGCCCAGTCCCCGGATATTTTTTAAGATAGCGGGGGCGGAAGGATTGTCCTCTATTTTTTCCCGTAGTCTTCTGATATTGACGGAGAGGGTATTCTCATCGACAAAATTGCCCTCGATGTCCCAGATGGATTCCAAGAGCTGCCCGCGTGACAGAACTTTCATGGGATTTTCCATAAAGAAGGCAAGCAGGGAATATTCTCTGGCGGTGAGAACCAGATTTTCACCGTTCTTTGCAGCCCGCTTTTCTTCCGGGTAGAGTGTGATATTTCCGGATACAATGGTTTTCGGCTGTTCGGCAGGAAACCGTTTTAAGAGTGCGCCGACCTTGGAGACCAGCGCGGCCAGAGAGAAAGGTTTGGTGATATAATCGTCCGCGCCCTGCCGATAACCGGCCATCATATCTTCCTCCGTGTCGAGGGCGGTCAGAAACAGGAAAAGTACGTCGCTCTCCTGCCTTATACGGGCACAGAAGTCCAGACCGTTTCCGTCGGGCAGGGTAATGTCGCAAATAATCAGAGAGGGAGAAAACTGCCGAAAAAGCAGAAAAGCTTCTTTCACCGTGAAGGCGCTGCGGACGGTGTAGCCCTCCTTTTTCAATTTCAGACTGACAGAGTGGTTGAGGCTGTCGTCGTCCTCTAAAAGTAAAATTTCCCGGGTCATTTGTGCACGCTCCATTGCAAAGATTGAACTAATTTATGAACATATCATATAATAACTGCGGTGTAAAAACAATATGTTAAGGTGGCGTTGTGAAAGTTCCGTAAAATATGATAAAATATCTATACTTATATTGCTTCTAATGGGGAAAGGGGAGAAAAGCAGAGGGTATTGACATGCGCATTTTAATAGCTGAGGATGAAACAGAACTGGCGAAGGGACTTAAATTTTTATTGGAAAGGAATAAGTTTACCGTGGATGTGGTTCACGATGGCGCGGAGGCTCTGACTTATTTTCAGGGCCGCGATTACGATGTCGTGGTGCTGGATATTATGATGCCGAAGGTAAACGGGCTGGATGTTTTGAGAAAGATTCGGGAGGCGGGCTCCGGGGTTCCTGTGCTGATGCTGACGGCAAAGGCAGAGATTGAGGATCGGGTGGCAGGCTTGGAGGCGGGGGCTGACGATTATCTGCCGAAGCCCTTTGCCAGTCCGGAGTTTATCGCCAGGGTGAAGGCCCTTTCCAGGCGGAACGCGGGATATGCGGAACAGCGGTTGGCGTTCGGAAATGTGCAGCTTGACTGTAACCGTTATGAGCTGATATGCGAAAGCAGGGCGGTGCGTCTGAACAATAAGGAGTTTCAACTGATAGAGCTTTTTATGCGCAATCCCCGTTTCGTGTTTTCCACGGCGCATTTGATGGATAAGATCTGGGGGCAGGATTCGGAGTCGGATATAAGCGTAGTCTGGACTTATGTGGGATTCCTTCGAAAAAAATTAAAGGAGCTTAACGCGGATATTGAGATTCGGACGGCCCGCGGCGCAGGGTATTTTCTTGACTCCCGCGAGACATGATCGGATTGGGTGTTGTACGATCTGCTTTCGTGAAGCAGACAGTTGGCGAATGTCGATTTTGAGGAGAACAGATGCTGAAAAAGATACAGAGACGGTTTATTCTGGCAGCGATGGCAGCGTTTGGCACGGTGATGCTGTTAATTCTTGTCGGAATCAACGCGGCAAATTATTACAGGACAACCACCATGCAGGATCAACTGGCGACGGAGCTTTTGACGCATGAACAGAAGAACCGATCCGGACCGGAAGCGCCTCCGCCGCCTGTCAGGGAAAAGAGAGGGAGAGATCCGGAAGCGGCGTTTATGACCCGCTTTTTTACGGTTCACTGTGATGCGGACGGCAGGGTAAAGGAGGTTTTAAGGGATTATATTTCCTCTGTGGATGAGGAGACGGCAAAAGCATACGCGCAGGCTGTTCTTTTGAAGGGCAGGGAAAGGGGATATTATAAGGATTATCGGTATCTGGTGAGCAGGAGTGAGAAGGGAGTTTCTGTTCTCTTTTTGAATGCAGCGATTCAGCTGCAGTCCATGCGTTCCCTGCTTTTTGTATCACTGGCGACAGGCGTATGCAGCCTTTTGATGGTATTCTTTTTAATCCTTCTCTTTTCCGGGCGTGCGGTCAGACCTTATATGAATAATATAGAGCGGCAGAAACGATTTATCACGGATGCGGGGCATGAGCTCAAGACGCCGATTACATCCATTTCGACAAGCGCGGATATCGCGGCGATGGAGCATGAGGGCGACGAATGGATTGAAAATATCCGCAGGCAGGCCGCCCGTCTGACAAAGCTTGTGGGGGATATGGTAGCGCTGTCAAGGCTGGATGAGGAGATGCCCTTTCCCGAGAAAAGCAGATTTTCCGTGAGCGAGGCGGCGTGGGAAGCGGCGGAGCCTTTTGCGGTTCTTGCGAAAGCGCAAGGGAAAAACTATAGCCAGCGCATAGAGGAAGGACTGACCTTATACGGCGACAGAAATGCCATCCAGCGGATGATCTCCATTCTGCTGGACAACGCGGTCAGATATTCCGACGATGGCGGAGAAATTCAGATGCAGCTTAACCGCAGGCGGGGCAAAGTCTGCGTGGAGGTGTCTAATACTTGCGAGCTGCCGGATATCTCGGATTTAGATAGATTGTTTGACCGCTTTTACCGTTTGGATGAATCCCGGTCTGCCAAGACCGGCGGCACGGGAATCGGCTTGTCCATGGTGCGGGCGATCGCGGAGACGCACGGCGGGAAGGCGACGGTGCAGAGTGCGGACGGGAAAGAGATTTGTTTTAGGGTGGTAATTTAAGAAATAGGAATTGCGAAACCGTTTTGTCAATTGTTCATCAAAAAATCACATCTGATTTTAAGTACATTTCAGGAATGTCCCCTATACTTTAATCCATACTTAGAGTGAAAAGAACTTCTAAAGCTCAGCAGCAGAGGCTGCTTCGCTAAGAAGTTCTATGTTTCACTCGGGAGAATGCCTGAAATACGGTATTCTCCGCATTGATTTGCGATTCCGCAGAGCGGAATCATGGCGGTTAGGGTGAAAAGAAGTTCTAGCCGCTCACAGCAATGGCTGTTTCGCAAAGTCAGCAAAGCTGACTTGGAACTTCTAAGCTTCACCCAAGAGAATGCCCAAAATACGGGCATTCTCCGAGTTGATTTGATAAGGCATGGAAAGGAGAAAACCGATTGAATCAAGAAAAATTTCGGCATGAACTGAAATACCGGATCGGTTGTGCGCAGTATATAGAACTGAGAAATCGCTTGCGGACAGTCATGCGAAGCGACGTACATACGGATGTGGACGGCAGATATCTGATAAGGAGCATTTATTTCGACAATTATATGGATAAGGCTCTGCGGGAGAAAATAGACGGCGTTTCCCGAAGGGAGAAGTTCAGAATCCGATATTATAACGATGATTTTTCCTTTATCACACTGGAAAAAAAGATCAAAGATAATGCGCTGTGCATGAAGGTGGACGCAACGATCACGGAGGAGGAATGCCGCAGGATTCTGTCGGGTGACACCGCTTTTATGAGAGAGCATCCTCAGCCGCTTATGCAGGAGCTGTACGCGAAAATGCGTTACCAGATGTTATGCCCGCGGGTGCTTGTATCTTATGTGCGTGAGCCTTATATTTATCAGGCGGGAAATGTGCGGGTTACCTTTGATTCCCACATACGAACGACATTGTATCACAGGGAATTTTTGGAGGATCAGGTCATAGATATTGACACAGCCGAGGAGCCGCAGGATATGATACTGGAAGTAAAATATGACGCGTTTCTGCCGGAAATTATCCGCAGTTTCATTCAGACAAATACTTTGCGGCAGACGGCATTTTCAAAGTATGGGGCGTGCCGCAGATTCGGCTAAAAGGAGGAGAAAATAAATGACTTTCCATGATATTTTTAAAGCAAGCTTTCTGGAAAATGTAACGCAGTTTTCGGCGGTTGACACACTGATTGGGATGCTGTTTGCCCTTGTGATCGGCCTGTTTATTTTCGTGGTGTACAAGAAGACGTTTAACGGGGTAATGTATTCTGGTGGATTTGCGCTGACGCTGGTGGGACTTTCTTTGGTGACAACCCTGGTGATTATGGCGGTGACGTCCAATGTGGTGCTCTCCCTCGGTATGGTGGGTGCGCTTTCCATTGTTCGCTTTCGGGCGGCGATCAAGGAGCCGATTGAGATTGTGTATCTGTTCTGGTCGATTGCGGCAGGCATCGTGATCGGCGCGGGCATGATTCCGCTGGCGGTGATCGGTTCTGCGATAATCGGGCTGATTTTGATTCTCTTTGCCAATCGGAAAATGCACGACAATCCTTATATTCTGATTATGAACTGTGCAGATGAAAAGGCGGAAGACGCGGCGGTGGAGATGGCGCAGACAGCGCTGAGACGGTTTTTGGTGAAATCCAAGACGGTGAGCGCCGGGGGCATAGAACTGACGGCGGAGGTGCGCCTGAAGGATGCGGCAACTTCCTTTGTCAACGGCATTCATGACATAGAGGGCGTGGAAAATGTGACATTGGTAAGTTATAACGGGGAGTATATGTCATGATTTCATATAAGTATATCACGAAGATCATCGGTGTAATGATGGCTGCCGCTGTCATGTTCTGCTTCTGGATGATGGCTTTTTCACAGGAAGCGGTGGAGACGCTGGGCGGTGTCAGGGAGCCGATGGCATATGAGTCGGCTCTGTTCGATACGGATCAGGTGATACAGATTGATATTCAGATGACGGAGGAAAAATGGGAGGAAATGCTGGAGAACGCTATGGCGGAGGAGTATTATCCCTGTGATGTTCTTGTCAACGACCGGAAAATCTATAACGTCGGCATCCGCCCGAAGGGCAATACAAGTCTGTCGTCGATTGCCCAAAATCCGGATTCTGACAGATACAGCCTGAAACTGGAATTTGATCACTATGTAGACGGGCAGACATGCTTCGGGCTTGACAAGCTGATTTTGAACAATAACTATGCGGATCCCACCAACATGAAAGAGGCCGTCATTTATGATATGTACCAGTATCTGGGAGCGGATGCGTCTTTATATAACTATGCCGAAATATCGGTCAACGGGGAATATTGGGGTGTGTATCTGGCGTTGGAGGCGGTGGAGGAGAGCTTTCTTCTCCGCAATTACGGAACCGAGGAAGGGGCGCTTTATAAACCCGACGGCATGAATATGGGAGGCGGGAACGGAGGACACGGCGGAGAGTCGCCCCGGCCCGGCGGGAAGGGTGATGCCGACGGAAAGGGGTGGCCGCAGAGGAAAGATGAAAACGGAGCACAGGATGTTGCGGAAGCCGGAAAAGTACAGGAGTCTGAGACTGGCGCGTCTTCAGACGGGGAAATGCCGGACTTCGCGGACGTTGAAGGAATGAAACCGCCGGATATGAGGGAGCTGCCGGGCGGCGGTCCATCCATGGGAGGGGAAAACGGCGCGAATTTGAACTACACAGACGACGACATTGACTCCTACAGCGATATCTGGGAAGGAGAAATAACGGATACCGGGAAGGCAGACCACAGCAGAGTGGTCACGGCACTCAAACAGATTAGCGAGGGAATGGAGCTTGAAAAATACCTGGATGTGGACAATATTTTAAAATATATGGCGGTGCACGCTTTTTCTGTCAATATGGACAGTCTTTCCGGCAATATGGCGCACAATTATTATCTGTATGAATATAACGGAATGCTCAACGTTCTCCCGTGGGACTACAACCTCTCCTTTGGAGGAATGAATCAGGGACGTGAAAGCGGCGCGGACGGGGTGATTAACGATGCAGTTGACACGCCTTTTGAGGGGACGGCATTTTTTGATGCGCTGCTGGAAAATGAGGAGTATCTTGCCCGCTATCACGAATACTTGAGAGAGTTGTCGCAGGCGTATGTTCTGGATGGAAGGTTTGAGACTGTCTATACCCGTATCCGTAACCGGATCAGCAAGCTGGTGGAGACCGACCCGACTGCCCTCTACTCTTACGAGGCATATGAGGCGGCCGCAAAGATGCTGTATCAGGCAGTGATGCTGCGGGCGGAAAGCGTCAAAGGGCAGATTGACGGCACGATACCCGCTACAGATGAGGGGCAGAGGGCAGACCCCTCCCTGCTGGTGGATGCGTCGGAGATTGATATTTCAATTATGGGAGCGATGGATGTTGGATAGTGCGGAGGGGTGACAAAACAAATACAAATAAGAAAGGGACTTCCTCAATCCTTAAAAGGCTATGACAGTGACGGTTATAGTCTTTTTTCATGCGGTAATTACCGTA
>ERZ778517.752-NODE-752-length-30475-cov-5.886193_pt1 | contig 30475 bp, 40 predicted proteins | sample MGYA00510341_ERZ778517 | MGnify/ENA primary metagenome ERZ778517 (study PRJEB29527, sample SAMN07138964) | mouse gut metagenome | material: feces | host: mouse | place: China:Nanjing | collected 2016-01-25 ...
ACGGACGCGCCCGGCGTGATGCGCTCCGTAGACTTGACCGGGTTGTTACCGAACTGTTCCCACCCGTCGAAGGTGCGCCGCTTCCTTCCGATGAACTGAACGGGAAGCCGGACGTTTTAGCCGGGGCCGCCTGTATCGGCTATGACTTCAACCCCGAAAGCAATACCTTCGGAATAGATTTTATTCCTTCGGCTTATGCTCCGTTCCACTCAAAATAACTAAGGCTATGAAAATACCGCGTATCAATACCACGAAGGGCAAACAGCCCGTTACCGTCGTTCCCGATAACGCCCTTGTCGAAGGCTTCCTTAACTCAGACGCCCCGGCGGAAGATATAGACGTCGTGCGGCTTCTTGAATATGCCGAGCCGGACGCCGAAAAGAACGGGGCTATTCTCCGGCAATGCTTGGAAGGAAAAGCCCGGCTTCTTTCTGTCTATCCCGGCAATAACGAAAAAGAACCCACGGGCGCGAAGTTCGTAGGTTCTATTATGGACGGCGGCTTATACCTCGTTCCGCTTATTTAAGACTTCTAATAAACGCTATCATTTCCGCGTATTCCGTAGGTAAATACTTTTGGAATACGCGGTTTCCTATAAATGCGTTTTCAAAGCAATGGGCGAGGTATTCCGCTTCGCTTTTTCCGGCTCCCTTGAAGTATGAGGTAGAATGACCCCAACCCACGGAAACTATAAGGCTTTTTAGTGTATCTTGAACGGCGGCTATTTGTTCTATTACGTCATGTTTCGTTATGCCTCGTTTCGTAAACGTAGCGTCATCCATGCTGTATATTTTCCTATAAAGTCGGTCTAATCGTTCGGAAAGTACCTTAGCCTTCATTAACTTGGTCTTTTTCGTTTCCGTTACGAACGCCTTTTTATCCGGGTCCCATTTACGTTTAGTTACCGTCGTTTCCACCTTTTCACGAAGCCGGGCTATTTGTTTGTCGCGGAGGTCTTTTACTTCCTTGCTGTGCCTTAATCCTCGTTGGTAGTCTATACCGTGGCCGAACTCATGGTAAATAAGGGCGCGGCGGTAATATGGACTTTGTGAGCTGCGCGTTCCGCCCATATCCAATACCACGCCTTTTAACGCGCTGTGGTAACTGTCGTTTCCGTTTTTCTTGTGTATGGTTAGCGGTATCGGCTTTTTCGGGTCTATCAAGTCGAAGAACTCCCGGCTATATTCGTAGTCGTCGCCACGAAGCCACTTACCGCCCTTCCGCAACTCGGTAGGCATATTCGCGGAATAGCTGCCCTTCTTCGCTTTTGCGGCTGACAACTTGCCCGGAAGCGACGCGAAGAAGGCTTTTAGGCGGCTAATGCAGTCACCGTAATAGTTGGTCGTCCTTATCTCGTTGGCGGTAAGGGCGTCTTTAATTTCCTTCACTATGTCCGGGAACCCTACGGCTTTGTCGGCGAAGTCGTCCACTTCGCTACGGGCGGCTAACCATTCCGACATCCTGTTTAGTCGTTCCTCTTGAAGCCGTTTTACTTCGGCGTTTAGTCCGGCGCGGTCGCCCGCTGTCCTCAATGGATCCAACCGCGAAACGTCTAAGCCGAAGGAATAGGCCCACTTCTTAAAATTGGCTATCTCGCTGTCGTAGTCCGTGCAGGGTTCGGGCGGCTTTGCCGTGGTGCCCGGCATCTGCGCCTTCTGCGGAATGGTAGGAAGAAGGCCGCCGGAAATAACGCCCTTCTTGAAGTTGTCGCGTATGTAATACGGCATCGACTTCCAACCCTTAGCGCGTTCCGCTATCGCTTCAATATGGGAACGGAAGGCGGCGGGTACGTCGCGGACGGTACGCCGGGAAGGAAGGCTTTTATATGTCTTCCCGCGAACTATCGCCTTCAAGCGGTTGGCGCGGTCGTCGTTGTATTCGTCGTAGTCGGACATAATAGGCACGACGACGCAGCGGCATTGTGGGTGCCAGCCCAAAAATTTGAAGGTCTTGGGGTAGTCGCCCGCCAACTCGTCGCAAATGTCGGTAAGCGGTACCTTCTTCCCCTTGCTGTCGGTCGTCGTGTGGTTATTACTCAACATCACGCGGAAGCCTACGACAAAATCAAGCTGTTGCCATCGTAGGTATTCGGCTTCGCGGTAGGCCATGTTTACCTCGGTACGCGCCAAACGCTCGGCGTTCTTGGCGGAACTCCTGTAAACGCCTTGTCCGGGGTGGTACATCGACGCCGCCTTACTTAGTCGAAGGTTGCCGCCCTTGTCGCGGACGCGCCTAAATAGTTTGTCCGGGTTCTGCAAGTATTGGCGAAGGTCGCGGGAGAGCTGCCCCGCGCTTCGTCCTTCTCCTACGGCGACGTCTATACCCAATTCTAACGCCGTCTTAAATTCTTCCGTGTACTTCCATACGCGCTGACTAAGCCCCAACCCGCCGGCCTTGCGCTGTTGGAAGGCTTGTAAGGCTTCTAAGTTCCGGGCCTGGTATTGGGCCGCTTCTTCCGGGCTTAGGCGTGAAGTGCGAAGGATGGAACTTAGGAACGTGTCGCTTTTGTCGCAGGCCGCTTGCCACTCCGTCCGCGTTCCTGTTTCTATCACGGCTTCCACTCTTTTAGCCAAACGGTTTAATATCCCCTGCGCCTGTCTTCGTGTCGCCGGGAAGTCGTCGAAACTAAATACCCCGTCTTCGGGTATATCTATACGTCCGGCGGCTGCTGCTATCTCGCTGCAAGCCGTGTTATACAGCCGTTCCACTTGACGGGCGTAGCGCGTAGTCCGGGCGTAGTGCTGTGCGTCGAAGCCACGAAGTCGGACTATAAGGCGGTTTTCAGTATAATCGGGCATAAAGTTATTTTTGTTAAATTTCGCGTCTAAGCGCGATAAGCGCGTTAGGTTATAGTTTCCTTAGCCGGAGCGTTTTAACGCGCTTAGGCGCGCCCAAAACGTATTACTTTAATACGTCGGCAGGCAAAATGGGGGTTAATAGGTCGGTTCGCCTTCGTAATGGGCGTTTTCCCTGTCTTCGTCGGCGTGTATCTCGGCCAGTTCTGCGTCCGGGTCTTCCGCCCAACCCAAACGGCGAACGGTGGCTTTCTGACTTGCTACGGGCTTGCCGCCGTTGGCTGTTTGAAGCGTATTTATTTTCGCCTGTTCGTCCTCAATGATGTAGGGCGTTATCCGGGGCGTAACGATAAGACGACGGGCGGCCGCCTTAGACTTCACGTTAGCCGCGCCGAGGTACGCTAACAATATGTTAGCGCGCCGGGTCAGGTAGTCGTCGAATACTTCCATTTTGTCCTGCACCTTCAAATGTGCGTCCATAAATAGAAGCTGCAGGGCGATGCCGCTTACCGCGCCTATTCCCTTTACGCTCTCAAAGGAAATGTCGGGCGTTTGAGTAATGGCGTATATTAGGCGTAGGAGCGTTTCTATCTCTAACTTCACGCTTTCCGGGGCTTGTGCCCATGATAGGTAGGTTGCTTTCGCGCCTTCCTCGCCTTCTATAATGGCCCCGGCTTCTCCCTTCCTTGCGAAGCCCAATATTTTGCCTTCTACAAAGATTTTCGGGCTTGCGTGGTAGTCGTTGGTATCGGCGAAGTTGGAAAGTAACTTTTCCAAACGGTCGATAAGGCTCTGCACGTCTTCCCACTCTACGGCGGGTTGGCTTCCGTAGACAATGGGAATTTTGCCTAACGTCAACTTCTTGGGGTAGCCTTCGACTAACTCCCAATTCTTTGCCGCGCCTACGGTCGTGCCTTCCGCTGCCCATAAGTAGTGCGCGTCCTTCGTATAGGTTTCAAAAAATGTGCGCGTAGTCATGTTGTCGGTCTTCTTCGTGAACTCACGGGAGAAGGCTATAAGGTCGCGGGCATCGTCGAAGTACGGGTAAAGCCTATCGCCGAACGCCGGGCTAAACAGGGCTACGCGGAACTTCATCTTTGTCGTGAAGCCATAAAGGTCGTGTTCCTCGTTGCCTTCCACGGGGTACCAATATTCGGCTACTTCGGTAGTGCTGTATAGGCTTCGGGCTACGCGGCGGTTAAGCGTCTTTTCCTTCACGTCGTGAAGGACGCGCTTTAACGCGGCTAATACCGTCTTTTCTTCGTCGTTCTGCGGGTCGGCATCGTAGGCTACCGGGTTGCCGAACGTGAAGGCGACGGCGCGTTTTACTATCAACTTTTGAAGGGCCAACGCTATACGGGCTACGGGTTCAATTCTAAACCCCTGTTCCGTGGTAAGCTCGGCGTTTACGTTGATGTTCTTTACTTCCCCGTATTCCTCGCTATCCTTGTCAATGACTACGAGTTTGTCCGGGCGTTTCCGGGGGTCGTTAATGTCGTGCAGTTTCGGGTCGTATTGGGCCGCGTACTGCTCGGAATTGGGAAGCGGGGTAAGTCGCCCGTTCCTCAGTTCGCTGATGGCGGCTGAATAGTCGCCCGCTTTTAGCAATTCGTCAATAGGTGGCATAATCTATTGGGGTTTATGGGGGTTAGAAAATTTGTTTTAATCTTGAAATACTTTGCTTCCCGTCGGGGCGTTTCTCCACCGTTCCCGTTAGAGCGTCCGGCGCGTCGTCGTGGGTGTTTGTTCCCTGCTTCTTGTATTGGGTTATAGCCTTGTGAAACTTCGGCCATAAGTGCGCCCACTCCTTCGGGAAGTGCGTAAGGTTCTGCACCTCGTTTGAGTGGCTGAATATTCGTATATCCTTGTTTTCGCCTTGGTGGAACCAGCGTACAACGGTGCGGCGGTTTCCCAATATCCGGCAGTTTTCTTCTACCTTCCGGGCGAAGCCGCGCCCGCCGTTGTTACTCTCTATTATTGCTTCCTCTACTTCCCACTTCGTAAGGATACGCGCCGTTTCCGGCTCGGTCGTTTCCATTGCGGCCTGGGTATAGTACACGTCTAAAATGAAGTTGCCTATTTCCGTTTCGACGTAGACAATACAGCATAGGTAGTCGTCGCCCGTGTCGGCGGTATCGACGTAGGCTTTAACTTTGTGCTGCTTTGTAATAGGCAATACTTCGTAGGTCTTAAACTCCCGTTCGTACATCAACCCGGTAAGCGGGCGCGGGTTCTGCATATACTGCGTTTCAAAAACCCACGGGGCCTTGTCCTCTAATTCGTGAAGTTCGGTTAGTGTATGTTTGAAGGGCCATAACGGGTGTTCGTCGCCTTTTTCGTCCACCTCAATAACGGGAAGGCTTAAAACCGACCATTCGTCCGGCTCCAACTTTTGAAGGTAGCCGCAAAGGTCGTCTTCGTCCAAACGCTGCATAATTATAATTATCGGCGTTTTTCGGCTGTTAACGCGGTTTCGGATGGTTGTTTCAAACTTTTGGTTTACCTTCTCGCGGACTAACTCGCTTCGGGCGTCGTCCGGCTTTATCGGGTCGTCGATGACTATCGCGCCGCCGAACTCCCCGGCTTCGGAAGTAATAGCGGCTACTTCGTCGCCTAATTCTTCTTCCTCGTCCTTATCCACCAAACCCGCGCCGAAGCCTGTTACCTGGCCCGCCGACGAAACGGCGTAAAGTCCGCCGCCCGCCTTCGTGAACCATTTACGGGTGTTTACGCTCGTCGGCATCGTGTCCGGGAATAAACGCCTATACGACGGTTCGCGCAGAATCTCCTGTACTCCGCGCGAATTGTCGCGGGCTAAGTCGTCCGAATAACTGAGGTGTATAAACTTCGCCTTCGGGTTTATGGCGAAGCCTTCCGCGATGAAGGACTTAACGGCTAACTCCGTCTTACCGTAGCGCGGTGCAATGTTTATTATAAGCCGGGTTATTTCGCCCTTGAGAACCTTGTCTAAGACTTCGGCTATTTTTTCGTGGTGCTTGCCTACGACAAATTTACGCTTATACTTTTCCTTGAAAAAGAAGCGCGTAAAGTTGAGGGTTCCTTGTAGAACCCACGTTTTAATTATATCTATGTCGCGGCAAAACCCCATTTAATACTTCTCGTTAAGGCTTTTAAGAAGGTCGGCGGCTTCTTCCTTCGTAAGCGTCCGGGCCGGTATCAAGTCGCCTCCGTCCTTCCCTGTTACTTCCATTCGCTGTGTGGGCTTCCCGTACTGACGTTCGCGCAACTTGTCTAACGTCGTGGTCTTGCCCGCCTTCATATCGGAAAGGACGGCAATAGCCAACCCTTTGGGATAGGCGGGCGCGTCTTCCCACTTCGCCAATAGTTTCAAGTCGTTGGCGTTGAAGGTAAGTATAGCGGCTTCCCATTCGTCTATCTCCACGGCGGAAAGGCTGTAAAACTTCTTGGCGCGAGCCTTGCTCCCGAATATCTTTACGAGCTGTTCGGGTACGCGGCTTTTGGGCCGCCCTTTCGGGTTTCCGCTTTGCCCCTTCTTGAAGGGTATAAGGTTTTGTTCGTTTGCCATCGTTTCTCTCTGATATTGGTTGCTATCCTCTCTGTTCCCTTATTCGCGTTCCGGGGCGTCCTCGTCCGGGGCGAAGTTGCCTAATAGTTCGGCTTTGTCGCCCGTGTATTCTTCCCAACGCTTTATAATCACGTCTATGTAGGCGGGGTCTAATTCCACGGTATAGCACGAACGCGCCAACTGCTCGGCCGCCATTAAGGTGCTGCCACTTCCGCCGAATAGGTCTAAGACGACTTCGCCGGGGCGGGTGCTGTTCTTAATTGCGCGGCCCATAAGTTTTATAGGCTTCATCGTCGGGTGGTCGGCGGAACGTAGCGGCTTGTCTTCGTGTATGACGGTCGTAGGTGTCGCTTCGCCCAATAGCGAACGAAGAAGGGTTTTAAGTTCATCCTTCGTCATCGCGTCTATGTCCGGGCCTGGGTCTTCCGTTACCGTAAGAAGGTCGCGGCGGTTTACGAAGAAGTGCGACGCGCCGGGCTTCCAACCGTATAAGCAGGGTTCGTGCTTCCATTGGTAGTCCTGTCGCCCTAATACCATATTGTTCTTGACCCATATAAGTATTTGCTTCAACTCCCAACCGACGGACTTTACCGCCAATTTGAAGTTAAGCCCTTCCGTTCCGGCGTGCCAAATGTAGAACGCGCCGCCCTTCTTGAGGTAGCGGTTGGCGTTCTCAAAAGCTGCCGTAAGGAAGTCCAAAAACGCGCCGTCGTCCATCTTGTCGTTGGCGATGTCCTTTTGTACCCGGTTCCCTTTGTCGGCGGCGTTTAGAGCCTCGTTCTTGCTTGAATAGTCCACGTTATAGGGCGGGTCGGTTAGAAGTAAGTCTACCTTCCCTTCGCCTATAAGGATATCCAATACTTCCGGGCTTGTGCTGTCGCCGCAGATAAGGCGGTGGTTCCCCAATCGGTAGACGTCGCCGTAACGGGCTTTCGGCTTCTTGGGAAGGTTCCCGGCTACGTCGTAGTCGTCTTCTTCGGCGTCGTTCTCGTTCTTGCCCGTATCGACGTCGGGAAGGTCTACGCCCCAATGGTCTAACTCGTCTAACTCCCATTCGTTGGCTAAGTCGTCCATATCCCAATCGCCGAAGGATACGTTATCCTTAATCACAATAGCGCGTAACTTCTCCGGCGGTGTTTCCGGGGGTATGACCTTCGCTATTGTTTCCGTATAGCCCAATTCCTTGAGGGCGCGGTAACGCATATTACCGCCTATAATCACGTTAAGCCCGTTATATTGGTATATCAGGACTTCACGAAGTGCAAGCATTTCCGGGTCGTCCTGTATCGACGCCTTCAACTTCCTAAACTTAACGTCGTCCTTCATTTGGCGCGGGTTCTTGGGTACGCCCGGAATTTGCCCTTTGTTCGGTACGATGTCGCTAAGTTTGACTACGATGCTTTGCACCAACCCGGCGAGGGGCTTGGTGTTCGTGGTCGCGTCCTGTGCTGTCTTCTTCTTTGCCATTGTGTCCGGGGGTTAAGGTTAGAAGGGTGCCGGGCCGGTCGGGCCGCCGCCGAAGGGGTCAAAGTACGGCATAGAACTGCCGCGCCCGCTTGCCGCTGTGAAACTCTGAATAGTTGAACCGTTGCCGCCGCTTCCTGTGGATCCGTTGTCTTCTTCTGCCATTGTCGTAGGTGTTAGTCGTTAAACTTCTTTTTAATCAAGTCCGCCCATAGGCTCTTACCCCATACCGCTTTCCGTATGGTGGCGTAGCGTTCCAATATCCGGCTAAACATTTCGTCGTAGAAGTCGTAAAGTTCCGCGTTTTCCTCTATTGTGAATTGCTCAATACTGCCGGAACTGCGAAGGTTCGCCGAGCCGTGGGCTATTATCTTCTTCCCGCCTAATGTTTCAAGCTGCGCCGTCTTGGTGTGGACGTTCGCTACTGCTAATTGTAGACGGTTGTCGATGTCTAATTGTCGGTATATGTAGGGAATTAAAGCCCGTATCTCCATGTTGTAGAAGTACGCGCTTACTATAAGGTTAAGTTCGTCTATATAGCCGTGGGTTATAAGGTTGTGGAGGCTGTCTACGTTGTTTTGGTTAAGCGACAGCGTGGAAATTGTCAACTTCTTACACTTGGCGTTATTCCTCACTATGAACGCTTCTAAGAAGTCGCCGAAGATAAAAGAACCGTTTACCACTACGTCGTAGCGGCTCCCTGCTTCTATCTCTATATCCCGCGCCAATTTTACGGCGTTGTCGTACATAACGAAGTCCGACGAAGTAGCGTAAACCTTCGGCTTTATGTAGCGCGTTTCTTCTCCTACCTCGTCTTCCAATATGTCGAATAACGCCGTATCGAAGTCGGGCGTTTCTATCCCGATGTCGCCTACGTTGAAGTCTAAGCCGTCGTCCTCGGCCTGGGTCTTGGGTTTGGTCTTTCTTCTGCTCATTGTTCCTGTGTCTTTATTGAAGAAAAGGCGCGGTTTGGTCGCCGCGCCCTTTCCCGCTTCGGCTGTCGCCGTTGCTTTCAGCTATATGGATGTGTAGAAGCCTAATTTATCCACGCCCAAACGATGCCCGAAACGGCGTAGTATAGAATAAGCCACGTTATAGCCCCGGCGGTCGTCCATAAGAAGTCGGCAAATTCCGGCGTTCCCTTCTTGGTTACGCGGTCGTAGACTTCTTTTGCAATGCCGACGGCTACGGCGATAGCCACGGCAATAAGGACGGGCAAAAAGTTCGTAAGAACTCCGGCTATAATCAGCCCGGCGAAGTAGTGTAACTTCTTGTCGAAGGCCAGCCACTTAATGAAGGCGGCGACTTTTTCTATTGCTTGTTTCGGTTTCATGGGTGCGTTGGTTTCTATGTGCAAAGTTAAAGGCTTTGTCGTATTAGAGTGATACGACAAAGCCTAAAACACTTCGTTAAAACTTCAAGTCGGCGGCTATTTCGCGCTTAGGTAGGTTTCTATTTCTTCCTTGAAGGCGTCGAAGCTGCGGACTATGACGTATTTGTTACCCGCGCCTTCAGCGGCCTTCTGCCATTCCTTCTGCGTGGCTCTCTGTGTGCCGTCCTCGGTCTTGAACTCGACGCAAAGGGAAGCGTAGCCGCCGGAAGGCTTCAATAGTATCACGTCCGCCACGCCCGCCGTAACGCCTTCCGCCTTCATTATCCCGGCTTCCCGTTTATTGCGGAAGCCGCCGTTAGGTACGGCGAAAAGCAATAGCCGAAGGCGTGGGTATTGAAGCCGGAACCAGGTAAAGCAGTTCCTTTGTAGGTGGCTTTCTATGTGCCGGGGCTTCGCCTTCGTCGGCTCGGCGTTGGCTCTTGCTACCAATTCGTCGTAGGTAAGGCGGGGCTTCGTCGCCGTTCCTATTTGGGCGGTTGACCTCTCACGAAGGGAAGCGGCGCAGGACTTACTGCAGCACTTTCCCCAACCCCGCGCTAAATTTCGGGTATCGGTTTGGAAGGGCCGGCCGCAATATTCGCAATTCTTCGTTATTAGTGCCATAGTTCTTCTTTGGGTTCGGGTTTATCGTCGTCGGTAGGTACTCGACAGGCGCGGGGGTCTATGGTTTTTTCTATGGGGGTATGCAAACGACAGGCGGGGGCGTCTGCGGTCGTGTCTGCGACGTATATACTTGCGTTCTTATTCACGCAATAGCCGAAGTCGTCTATTCGTCTATTGAAGAAGGTGCAAGTAGCGCAAGTTTTTTCTTTTTCTTCCATTCTTGGCTGTTTTTATCGGTTCTTAACTATCGGGAAATAACGAGCCTTGCTGTCGTTCGGCTTCGGCTCTTGCCCGGTCTTTTTCTATCTGCTGCACCCGCTTTATTTCGCGGTCTATCTCGGCTTCTATCGCCTTCGACTTTCGTAGAACTTCCGGCATACGGGTTCGGAAGTATTCGCGTTGCGTCGCTCGAAGTTCTACTACCTTGTCGAAAAATTGTTTAGCGTTCATCGTCAAATAACGAGGGGCTTGGGTTCGGCTTATAGCAAAGGTCGGTAAGTTCGCCTTTCGCTATCTGCAATTCAATGTTATAGACGACGTGGGTACATTGGAACTTCCTACGCTTGTCGTTCGTATATAAGTCCACGACTAACCTACCTTCCGGGCATACTCCCCGGCGGGGTGCTTCTTCACGGACGCGGCCTATATAGCGTTGTCCGTTAGTCCACCCGAATAGGCGTTTTAGTGTCGTCGGGCTAAATGGGTCGTTCTTCGGCTTTATGTACGTCGCCGTTATCTCGTCGCCCGGAAGAAGCGTTACGGTTCGGTCGGGATAATGTTCTTTAATATCCATTTGGTATCGTTTTAAGTTTGGCTATTCCGAAGTTGGTAGGTTCCGGGTAATTATAAACCTTTCCGGGGTCGTAGGATGCTGCAAGTGCTTTTATCCGGCGTTCCTTGTCGGGCTTCGTGTAGTTCTCAATCATTTTTCGGAACTCCCACGCCGCGCCCGGACTGAAAAAAGCGCGTAAGGGTGTCGCCGTGTAGTTCTCAAACCATACGACGACGTACCCCACGCCTTTAACTTCGTTTGTTCTTGCTTCGGACATCGTTAGTATGGTGCTTCGTCGCTTCCGGGGCCAAACGCGGGGTAGCCGCCGGGGGGCATTCCGTAGTTGCCCGCGCCGTAGGCCTGGGAAGCTGCGCCGGGCTGTTGGTTCTGCTGTGCGTCCTGTCGGCTTCCGAGCAGTTCCAACTCGGAAACGGTGCAATTTATCCCGGCTTCTACGCCGTTCCGTCCTGTGTAGGTCTTTACGGTAAGGTTGCCACGGCAGTAAACCTGTGTTCCCTTCTTGAGGTAGTTGACTACCGCGCCGTCGCCGGGTTTTAGACAACTTACCCACGTCGTCCGGCTTACCGGGTTGCCCTGCGCGTCCTTGAAACGCTCGGAAGTCGCTACGTTGAAGACGATGTAACGCTTCCCGTTGAAGTCCTTAATTTCCGCGTCGGATCCTATGTGTCCGACAAATTCTACTTTTAACATAGTTCTTTGGTTTTGTTGGGGGTTATGGTTATTTTTTTCTTGGGTATGAAGCCGACGTAAAGGCTTGCTTCGTATTCTATCAAGCCGCCCGGTACGGGGGCAATGTCGGCGCGGCTTCTTATGTAGTCGCCTTGCATGACTTGCTCCAATACGTCGGTTTCAAGTCCGCCCCTTATAAGGCTGTGAATTTCCGGGGATGGCATCGTGCCGTCTTCAAGCGGGAAGTTCTCGCAGCTAACTAATTTAGCCACTTGGTAGCCCGGTGGAAGGGTCGCGGGCGTTTCGGGGTGCAGGGCGTAGGCCCAACGGCGCAAAAGTGCGGCTAACTTCTTCTTCATGCTGTTATGCTTTTAAGGGGTTAGTATCGTTGTCTTTTATTCCGACGTAGAGGAAGCCGACGATTCTAAGTATCCCGGTTTTCGGGTTTCGTTCCGCGTTATATTCTACTACGCCGTCTTCCCAAAGGCGGGCTACAATGCCGTGGGCTATGCGTTCTTCGTATTCTTTCCGCATACGCCTAACCGCGTCGGGGTAGCCGTTCTTTTCTGCTTCGAGGGCGTGGGCTTCCTCTTTCGGGGAAATATCGTAAGCCATTCCTAAACGGCGAATTTTGTAGTATCTTTCCCCGAAGGACGAAGGAAGAAGCAGCCCTAAGTCGGGACGGTAAGGGTATGTTTCCGGGCTTAACTTGGAGGCCCAACGGCGAAGCGACGCCGCGAATTTGTCTTTAATCTTCATAATTTTTCGGTGTTTATGATGAGAAAATATGTTTTATTACTTCTACCGTCCACCCGTTGCCGAGCATCTGGTATATTTGGGTTTTACTGCACTTCCATTCGTACCAATCGGGAATAGTTTGTAGCCGGGCGCATTCCGTAGGGGTAAAGCATCGTAGAACCTCGTCGGCGGTTAGAATGGTCGGGGCGTGTCCGGCGTGGGCTGAACAAAGGGCGGGGCTTATGCCATCGACGGAATAAACCCGGTTTTGTTGGTATGGCTGTCGCCCGTTGCTTTCCGTGTCCGGGTTGAACCTTCCCCGGACTGCCACGCAGCGCGGGCCTGGGATTATTACGCTGTCGTCGTGCCAACGTCCGCCAACCCGTAAAGTATTGCTTTTTTCGTCCGGCCGGCGCGGGTGGAAGCCGAAGTTATTGCCCTTCTCCTGTTGGCGTTTGCGGTGTCCTAAAAGTTTTCGCTTCCGGGCTTCGCTATATTGGAAACTTTCGGGTACGTCGTCTTCTAAAATATCCCGTATGAAGATGCCCCGGTCTTCCGGCTGTGGAATGTCGGTAAATACCTTCGTGTCGAAAAGGTTTGCTTCTTCCCGTGTCCGTATATTAGTCCAATAAAGCCGGACGCGGTTTTGTGCCGAAACTAAGGCGGAATTTATTACGACGGGTTCTAACCCTAATTGCTCGGTTATGACCTGTTCGCACTCCCGGCGCATACGGACGTTTTCAAGTAGGAAAAGAACGCCGGGGTTATACTCCTGTATCTCCCGAAGGATACGGACGTATTCAAAGAAAAGGACGCTTCGGGGGTCGTTAAAATTTAACTGCTTCCCGGCGAAACTGAACCCTTGACAGGGCGAACCGCCTATAAGTAGGTCTATGTGGGGAAGGTCGGCGGCGCGTACTCCTGTAACACTTCCGAGCTGCACGGTGTCCGGGAAATTGTGCTGTGTCTGCTTAATGGCGTGTTTGTCTATCTCGGAAGCAAAGTATTTGTTTACCTTGATTCCGGCTTCCCGTAGGGCAATTCTACCGCAACTCATCCCGTCGAACAGGCTAAGGACGGTTATACCTTTTTCGTTCATTTCGTCTTATAGTGATACGTCCGAAGGCGTAGTTAATTTTTTACTCAATAGCGTAGCCACTTTTTCGGCGGCTGCGCGGAACTCTCGCGTATATTTGTATTCGCTTTCGTAGCGGCGTAAATAGTAGTGAATTGTCGAGGTGTCGTGGCGCGTTTCCTCGGCTATCTCCTGCGTTGTTACTCCGCGTTTTTTGCAATGGTGGGCATATATCATCCGGGCGAATACGTGCCAACGCTCCCGGCTGTCCGCCGCAATGACTTTGAAGGGTACGGACATAGCCGTATAAATGGCGTGTTTAATATCCCGGTGCTTGGGCTGACGTTCGTAGACTATTGTAAGCCCTAACGCCTTCGCTATCTCTCGTTCTAAGGTCGCCCCGTTACTGACTTCCCAATTAGGAAGCATATAAATCGCTTCACAATCAAGCAATAACTTAATATCCGCCTTCATGTGTTCGTGCCACGGTTGGGAACGGTCTACGCCGTTGAACAGCGGGTTTACCACGTCGTAGCCCTGTGCGTTAAGAAGCCGGGCCGCCTCTAAGAAGTTGGCGACGTATTCCGGGCGCGTTAAGCCGCTGATTTGGCCTGAAATATATATTTTCTTTTTCTGCATTGTGAAATGGTTGTTTATTTTGCTTTGTAGGCGGTTTATTCCTTGCTGCCCTTCAACTACACACCAAAGGGTCGAAGCGCGGAATTTGGGGCGTTTCCGTGGCTCTCACGGTGTTATTTGGGTTTGGCCTGCTTCTCGCTTTTCATATAGTCGGCTATGAAGGTTATTATTCTTACGAGGCTTTCTAAGACTTCCACGAAAAGAAGGGCGGTAGTCTTCTTCCTCCCGTATTCGGTCGTTTCCTTGAACTTCTGCGCCATCCACCCGTGGAAGCCTATTGAGGGGTCTATGCCTTGACTTTCCGCCCAAACTTCCCACGGTACGGCATTCCGCCGGGCTTCCTCGCGCTCCTGTTCCTGTCGTTCCTTCTCCATCTCGTAGGCTATTCGGTTTTCCTTCGCCTGTTGGTCTATGGCGTATTTGCGGAAGGCTTCTAACACTTTACGGGGCGTTACCTTGCCGTAGATGTCGAACTCGCCACACTTCAAAAGGTGGAAGAAACGAAGAATAGAAGCCATCGACAAAAGCCGGAAGCGTTCACTTTCACAAATGGCGTGGGCTATAAAGTCTACGTCGTATTCGTCTACGTCTTGGTCTTCTCCCATCCGTAGAATTGCTTCGGTAATGTGCAAGCCAATAAGCCCGGCTACGCCGTCTTCCCCGTAGGTTCTCACTATGACGGCGAAGGTAGGAACGCCGGAACGTACCGCCTTTTCCACGTTCTTGGCGCAGTATCTCTGTGCCGATACCCCGAACGTCTTGCAAAGCTGCGGAAGGTCGCCGTACTGCTGACGGACGGCTAAGGCGCGGGGGTCTGTCTTAGCCAATGCCCCGGAATTGTCCGGGCGGCGGTTTGAAGGTAACATTTCCATATCGCTGAATTTTAGAATTAGAAGGGTTCGGTATCTCCGGCGGTGGAAGGACTTGCGGCGGATCCGTCGCTCTTTATTGCGCGGGCCATGCGTTCGGCGGCCCCCTGCATTAGGTCTTGTCTTGCCTGTCGGCGGCTTTTGGGCGCGGCGGCGTCTTCCCTGGCCCTGCGGCGGTCGGCTTCAAACTTCCGGCGAAGATGATTTATTAAGTGCTGGGCGGCGTCCTTGTAGTCGGTATGTTCCACGCCGCGCAGCTGCCACTCGGCTATTATTTCGTTGGCGTATTGCTTTAAGGTTTCTACGTCCGTGCTGTTCTGCATACAAAGGACGTCTAAACTATATTGGTTTTCGGGTGCAAAGAACTTATCCAAAAAACAAACCTCGTGCGCGTTATCTACAACAACATAATTATTTATAGATAACTGATTACTGATTAAGGTTAGTTCTTTGGCGTCAGTTAGTTCTTTTTCGCCGTCTTGGTTAGTTCTCGGTTTGTTTTGGGTTAGTTCTTGGTTAGTTTTAACAAACCCTTTTTGGCGAATTTTTGGCAAATTTGGCGTATTTTCTTCTTCGCCTTCCGGCAAAATTTCCACGGCTTCGACGCCCGAAACGTCCGAAATAACTAATTTTTCGGCGTTGGTTAGTTCTTGGTTAGTTTCGGTTAGTTCTTGGTTAGTTCTTTTCCCGCGCCTTCCGTTGGGGTTGTTACGGGTGCCTTTGGGTGCGCCGCCCTTGCTGCCGTTCCTAACAGCGCGTTCGTACCTCGCTACGTTAAAATCTATCTGCGACTTTAACGCTATGAATAAGGCGCGGGCCGTCGGGCTTGCCTCGTCGCCCGGCTCTATTCCGTCGAAGGCGTAGGCGTAAAGTACCCGCGAAACTTCCTTATAAAGTTCCGCCGGAAGCTCGGCTATCGCGTCTATGTAGGAACGAAAAATTACTATGCTGTCTTGGCTCATAGCGGTTGGTTTAATGGGGGCGCGTTACTGGGTAAGGCGACGCGCCCCCGGTTGTTATTAGGGTTTTACTTCTATCTTCTCCACTTCCTTGTAGGCGGCGCAGAAGGCGTAGGGTATAATCGCGTTAAGGTTGAAGGGCGACGCGGACGTAAGCGAAACTTCAAAGGCTGTAATTTCGCGTCCTTCCTTCTCGGCTTCCTTCTTGAGCTGCGTGTTAAGCCACGCCGTTATTACCGCCTTCGCGGTGTCGATGTCGCGGGTCTTAACAATGAAGTCGTAGGACGACGGGCGCGGCTCGTCTTCGTCGTCTTCGCGCTTGGCTACGATGTCCGCTTCAATACGGTAATACTTCGTATCGTCGCGGGCTTCCTCTCCGTCCGGGGTTTCTTCTCCGGCTTCGTTGCCGCCTTCCACTTCCTCGACGGCGCGGCGGAAGCGGTCGTTTAGAATTATGCAGCCGGGCATCGCCTTGACGCTATCCACCACGAAACGGGAAGTAAAGTTTAGTTCTATGAAGTCCGTTACGACTTCAATAGCGAGGGTCGCGCTCTGTGCCTGTAAAATGAAACTTTTACGTTTGTTCCCTATGACGGCCGTAGCCTTGAAGGGCAGAAGGCTGTAACGCTTGTCGGGGCGGGCTATTCGGCGTTGGTTGCTTACTTCGACGTCGGTAATATCGCCGCATTGAATGTGGAAGGATATGCTTTGGGCGGTTTCCTCGTCTATGTACTTGCCAACCTCAAAAAGCAAGTCGTTCCGTTCAATGCTTATAACTTCCCCGGTGTCGCTGTCTAATACTTCTTCGTACCACGTCTTAAAGACGTTCGACGCGAAGAACTTGCCAACCATCCGGCGGGTGTCGTTCGTGCGGTAGCGTATTTCGTCCTTCCGGGTTTCGATTCTTTCCTGTGCTTCCATCTTAGTCCTGTGCTACGTTGAAGTCTTTGGCCGGTTTGAAGCTGACGACGGCGCGGGCGGGAACGTGGACGGGAACGTGGACGGCTTCGCCCGTGCTGATGTTCCGGGCTATCTTGGCTTTTCGGTTCTTGTGTCCGAAGGTGCCGAAGCCGCGCAGGGTTACTTCTCCGCCGCAATAAACGACGTCCTTAATTACGCCGAGGGTGGCTGTTATCACTTCTTCCGTTACGGTGGCGTTAATGCCGTGGGCCGGTGTTCCGGCGCAAGCTGCGGCGACTTTCGCCGCTAATTCTTTCTTTGTCATGTTGGGTGTGAGGTTAGAATTTTTCTACTAAGATTTGGGCGTATAGGTCGCGGAACGTGTCGCCTGCGTAGGCGGCGGTACGGCGTTCGTGGAAGCAAAGCCGGGAGCCGAGGTACGCAGCCGTATACGAAGCCGCGTAGGCCGTATGCGCGTACGCAAGCCCGGCAGCCGCGCCGCTTGGTTTCACTTCGGCGTCCTTCCCTGCGTCCGGCTTGATGTAGAACCAGGGGTAATACTTGGGTTCGTCGGTGTTGCTCCAATCGGGCCGCCAACCTTCGTTAAGGGCTTCCGTGATGGTTTCCAACTTACGGCGGGCTATCTCGTCGGGGCGGAAGCTGCAAGCCTTCATAGCCTTCTCGTCCATCTTGCCTACGCCTAAGACGGCGCAAGCGTCGGCGTAGGACTTCACGCGCTCGCAGATGTCGGTGTACTCCTGTTCTTCGGTGTAGAAGTCGAATACGTTAGCGTCTTCGTCTTCGTTGATGATTTCCTTCACGGCGTCGCTTGCTTCTTCCACGCTGTCGAAGCGGGCTACGAAGTCGGCGGATTCGCCGTACTTTCGGAATAATGCTATTTTCTTCATTTGTGTAAATTGTTAATTGGTTGTTAGAATATTTCGGGTTTATCTTTGTCGGGTCGGTTTGCGTCGTTGTATAGGATCCGCCGTTGGCGGGCTATCGCTAACCGAACTTGTTTTATAGCGTCCTCGCGTCCTATAAGGCTTTGTTCGTAGTCCAATAACTCCGCTTCCGAAGTCGCTAAGAAGTAGCCGCCGGACGTGGCTATAAGCCCCGGTAGTAAGTCGGTCATTCGGATATGGTTTATAATTTTCCTTATCCGGGGTTCTGAGGTCGTGTGTCCGGCTATGTTTAGCCGCTGCACGATGGTACGGTTCGTTACTGCGTTCGCTTTGCCTATCTTGGTTCTTAGCCCTTGAAGGACGAGGGGAAGTATTACGGTTTCCTCTTGCTCCGTAAGCGGCGCGGTTTCGGAATTAAAGCCTTTTATCATGGTTAGAAGGGCGTTTTATTGAAGTTGATAGTAAGTCCGGGGGCGGCAATGTGTACCCGCTTCCCGGTCGCCCTGTAAACCTTATCCTTGAAGCCTACGGGGTCGCCGTTGCCGCTTGACAGGTGTATTAGGACGATGTTATTTACCGCCTTCAAGTCGTTGGCTTTAAGTGCGCCTATACAGGTGTCTATACTTAGGTGGCTTTCTCTCACTCGCTCCCGAAGGGCGGGAATTAGTCGGCCTTCCTCTACGTTTCGGTCTAATATTTCCGGGTCGTAGTTGCATTCTATAAGGACGTTGTTTAAGCCTTTGAAGGTGTTGGGAAGGTAGTAGGTATCGGTAGCGAACAATATGCCGCCCGTTTCCGGGTGCCAAATGTAGAAGCCTACGGGTTCGGCGCAGTCGTGCTTGGTGGCGAACGGTATAACCTTGAAGCGTCCGAGGGTCTGAACCTTGTAGCCTTCGCCGTCGTGTTCCAATACTCGCGGCTTCCACTCGCTCGTTATCTTTGCGGCGTCTATCGTTCCACGGGTGGCGTAGACGGGAATAACGGCGTTCAATACCTCGTTAATTCGCCCGGCGTGGTCGCCGTGTTCGTGGGATATAAGACAGCCTACCACTTTGGAAATATTGCCTTCCAACGCGGCTACTACCTTCTTGAAGTTTACCCCGGCTTCAATGAGCAGGGCTTCGCCCACGTTTTGCAAAACGTAGGCGTTGCCGCTGCTGCTTGAGCCTAAAACACTAAGAACCATTAGAAATTGGGCTTTCTTGGTGCGTTGTATGCCGGGGCCGTCTGCGGGGCGGCCTGGGGCTGAACTTCTGCGGGTTGAACCGGGGCGGCGGCCTGTGCTGCCACGGGTTCGGGAGCTGCTGCGGGTGCGCTTGCTTCCTCTACGGTGGCTACTTCGGCGTCGTCGAAGCCAATAGCGGGGCCGGCGTTGCCCTTCTCGGAAATTTCCACGGCGACGGTATCTATTACCGCGTTAGGACGGCTGCTCGTTTCGTCGGCTTCGCCGTAGTCCGTTCCCGTAAGGTATTCGTAGAGGGCTTTCTTAGCGCGTCGTTCCGCCTTGCCGCGCAGTTGGTCGTTACTGCTGTATTGGTCGCGGCGGACGGTGGCGTTAATTGTAAGGCTGTTTTTCTCCCCGTTGTAGGAATAGGTTATTTTGCAGGGGAACTCCGCGAAGGCGGGGTTTTGGCTGCGGTCTTGCTGAACGTCGATAACGTACTTCGCGCCTATCTTTTTAAGAAGGACGGTATAGCCTTCCTTCGTCGGATACATCGTGCCGGAAATGATGTTAAACTGGTTCCCGGTCGGAAGAAGCCCAATTATTGCGGCGTCTATTATCGCGTCGCGGACGGTGGGAACGTCGTAGAGGGGCTTTACCCGGCCTTGCTTGTCGGGCTTGCCGTCGCGGTCGGTGCGGAAGCCTACCTTTGTGTTCATCAAAGGCATGAATACCCGCGCCATTACTTCGTCGGTCAATGCTTCACGAAGAAGCGTTATTACTCGCGCCGCGTTGAACGCTGCGCCGAAGTTGTTCACGATGTCAATCGCCGAAGCGTCGCGTAGTGCAACTTCAAATTTTTCCTGTGCTGCCACTATGGTAGCCGGAAGTTCGGGGGTCTTACACATATAGCTGTGAGGGGTTAATAGTGGTTGACTTGTAGGCTGTCTTCGGTACTCACGGACAGCGTTATTAGTTGGCTGTTTACCGGGATGAAGGTGTTGACGCTTTCGGCGTTATCGACGAAGATAGGCGCGGTTACGCCGTGGAAGGCGCAAAGGGCGTTAATCACGGCGAGGCCTGCGTTAATCTGCCCGGCGTGGTTCTTGTCTTGGTAGCGAACGCCGCCAATGTATGCCACGCAGTCGGGTTCCTTCTCCCCGTTAACTAAGTTCTTGTACATTCGGAACTCCACGCCGTCGAATAGCCCGTTAACGCGGCGTTCTACTTCCGCCATACGGTCTTTTACGAAGTCGTCTATAAGGTCTTCTTCGATTTGAAGCCCTGCCTTCTCCTGTGCCAACGTAGCGGCTTCCTTGTCAAGTTCCACTATCCGGCGTTCGTTGGCTTCAATGGTGGAACGAAGCCCTAACTTTTGGTCTATCTCCGACAGACGGGCGTTAAGCTGCGTCTTCTTTGCCGATGGGTAGGCGGTTTCTATGCCGTAAGCCGAGGCGGTGGCTGCGGGAAGTTCGGCGGTAAGTCGGTCTATTTCCTGTTGAAGGGCTACCCAACCGGGGAGCGTCTGCGGGGCTATTTGGGGGTCGGTGCTTACGCGGGGGTTGTCGGCGATGACCTTCTTTAACGCTTCCTTCTTGGCGGCGTAGTCCTGTACGGCCTGGGCGTGTTTGGTGTCGAGTGTGGCGGCGTCCTGTGTAAGCCGGGCTATTTCGGCATCGTGCTGTGCTATACGCTTGTTTAGTTCCTGGCCCTCGACGTCCATAGCATCAAGCCGGGCGGTTTGGTTGGCGTAGAAGGCGGCGCGTTCGTCGTCTTGGCGTTTTTTGAAGGCTTCGGCGGCGGCCACTGCGTCGCACTGATGGCGGCTAACTGCCGACGGGTCGGCGCACTGATGCCCGAAGATAGGGCAAAGAAGCGGGCCGGCGGCTTGGTAGGTTTTTTCTTGGAACTGCTCATTATTGACGGCATCCCAACGGGTACGAAGCGCGGCTACTTCCCGTTCGGCTTCTTCCTTGCGGCGTTTCTCGGTGGCAATGGACGCCGTAATTACGGCCTTCTCCCGGTTGTAGTAGTTGGTTTCGTTCGCTTCGGACTGCTCCACTTGGGCGAGGTCGCGGGCGGCGTCGTCGGCTGCGCGGTTGGCTTCGTAGGCGGCTTTACGGGCGGCTTCCTTCGCGTTGTAAAGTGCTTGGTTCTGCGCGGTACGCTTGGCGTTGATTTCGCCCTGTATTCGGGCGGCGCGTTCGTAGGCTACGCGGTTGGCTTCGGCGGCCGACGTAGCGGCGGCGTCTATGTCCGCGAGGTCTGCCTGTATCTGCGTCTTCTCCGCTTCAAGCGCGGCGTAGTCCGGGGCTACCGGGGTATTGCGCGTTACCTCGTCTTTGCGGGTCGGTATCTTTTCAAGCTGCGCTTCAATCTTGGCACGACGGGCGGCTATCTCCTTCTTGTATTCTTCCATCGACTTGCCCGTAACTCGGCGTAGAAGTTCGGCGAACTCTGCGCGGTTGGCGGCTATATCGCTGTCGGAAATGGTGCCGGCCATTCGTAGCAAGTATTCGCGTTGTGCCTTCCAATGAAGCGTAAGGAAGTAGTAGGGGTCGGTAATGACCTTAAACAGGTCTTCGGGAATGAGGGCGGCTACCTTCGCGTCGTACTCGGTCTTTGTCTTCAAAGGCACCCCGTTATAAAAATAGTCGGTGTGGTGTCCTTTGAGGATGCGTTCAGTGCTTCTCTTCGGGGTCTGCCATTCCTCGACGTAGACGCGGCGTAGTTCTACGGCTGCGGTTTCGCCTGTTTCGGTGTCTATGGCGTCGAAGGATCCGCTTACTTCGTGTTCGAGGTCGGGTATGTAGTTCCCGTTCTCGTCGTTGGTCTTGATGCCAAACTTCGTGTCGCTGTTGCCTTCGCTGTCCTTGCCCCAAAGAAGCCACGCGAAGCCGTCCGCGATTGTGGTCTTCCCTGTGCCGTTCCGTCCGCTTATCGCGGTAACTCCGTCGCCGAAGTCTACGGTTACGTTGCGCATACCCTTGAAGTTGACGAGGGTAAGGCTTTTAATTCTTAGTTGTTTACTCATATAGCTGTTATTTTTGGGTGTTGTCTGTTGCTTCCTGTTTCCCGGCTAAGGACAGGGCTAAGTCCGCGTCTATGATAAGCAGTGCGCCTATCTGCGTAATTGCCTTGTCAATCTTCCCGGAAGTCTTGATACGGCTCGCCGTCGTCTTGCTGCAGCCGAAAAGTTTAGCCAAACCTTTAAGCCCGTAGACGTAGCGTTTTTTCTTGTCGTCGGCCTGGGGCTTCCCGGCTAAGGTCGCCTTTACCCTTTCTTCCACGGCGTCCAACAATTCGCCGAGTGTAAGGTCTATTATTCGGGTGTTGGGGTTATTCTTCTTCATCGTCGTAAAGGTCTTTTTCGGGGTCTTCGGGTAATGGAAGTTTTTTTAGGTAGTGTCCGGCGGCTGCGAAACTTGCAAGCCATAACCCTAACCACCACAGGGGCGCGTCGTCGGCTGTCATCCCCAATATGCAAAGGGAAAGGGCAAACCAAACGTAAATAAGCCACTGCCCGAACGTGTAGCGTTCGCCGTTTTCGGTCTTGCCGAAAAGTTTTGTTAAGATTCTTTCTTTCATACTATTGGGGTAAAGAAGTCGTTAAAGTCTGTTTCTTCCTCGCTCCGGCGTCCGGGGCGTTGTACTCTTGTCGTTCGGGCGGTTCTTGGTGTCCGGGGCGTAAAGTTGTCGTCGAAGCAAACGAACTCACGCGGAACGAAGGCGAACAGGAGAATTACCGCTATGAAGGCGCGTTTAAGCGGGTCTAAGCTGACGGGTACGCCGCACTTGGTGCAGAACCACCATACGCAAAGTTCCGTAGCCTTTTGTATGCCTAACTTTTGGTATATGTTCCGGGCGGTGTTCTCAACCGTGCGGGCGGAAATAAACAGCCTGTCGGCTACTTCCTTCTTGCTCGCGCCCCATGCCAATAGTTCGGCTATCTCGCCTTCGCGTGGGCTTAGTTCGGCGTTTAGTCGCATGGCCCCCAAATATTTTCCGTTACTCCGTACTTGGCAAATACTTCCGTAACTGCGGCGGCCTGGCTTGCCTTCGGTTCCTGCTTTCCGTCGCGGTAGCAATAGAAGGAATTGCGGTTATTGATTCCCAATGCCTTCCAAAGGTCAGCCACGCAAGCGCGAAGGTCGCCCGATTTTACTTGGTCTAACCCGGAACGGAAGCCCCGGAAGGTCGTGTTTGTTGTCGCTATCAATGTCATATTTTTGGGTATGAAGTTTGAAGTTAATCGTATTAAAGTGATACGGCAGCAGACAAATTAGCCCTTACCCGCTGCGGCTTCCCGTTTACTGAGCCACTCGTCGCGGCGGTGTCTGCACTCGGTAAGGCTCGACGCTACCGTAGCAAAAAGTTCCCCGTCCGGGGTTCGGTAGTCGTATTGTACGCGCTTAACCCTTTTCCCGCGAAGGCGGGTAGTGAATATTTCGTAGTTCTCACTTCCGGCGGGGCAAACGCTACAGCCCCGGTTGTCGTTCATGCTCATAGTTGTATGGTGTTAGTTGTTGTCCTGTATTAGTTCGCCGTTCTGACCTATCCACAGCATCGCGTCGTTGCCGTTCCATGTGAAGTCGAACGCTTTGTTTACCGGGTTATACCGGCCTTCTAATTCCGTGCCTTCTTTAAGTCCGCGTATCTCGGCGAGGCACCAATAGCCGAAGTCGGTAGACACTTTTACGCGGGCCTTTGCTTTTATCGTCTGTATTGCCATACGTCTGTACGCTTATTTTGAATAAAAGGTAATTTTTAAGCCTCGGCGAAGTTTGCATACGCACTTGTCAAGCATACACTTGAAGGCACGAATTAGAAGGCTGTTAGCCAACTTTTCGCCAATCAAGCGAAGAAGGCCCGAAACGCCTACGAGGGTGTTAAGGCGTTCGCCGTCGCCGTTCACTCCGCTAACCTTAATTAGGAAGTTCCTGTTAATCTGTGCTGTCGTGAAGTCCATATAACTTGTATTTAAGTATTTTTTGTCATTGCTTCGTGTTCGGAATTTTAGTAACTTTGCACCTGAAATCCTTACACAGCGCAAAGTTAATACTTTGCCATACACCGTGCAAGTGTTTGCCATACAAATCGGCAAATTTTAAGAATTATTAACATAATAGCCCGTTCAACGAATGGAAGAAACAGTAAAAGAGCGACTTAAACGCTTTATAAAAGCCGAAGGAATTAGCGAACGCGAATTTTGTAGGCGTGTAGGGGTGGGTTCTGCCTACATCCAAAGTATCCGTAAATCTATAATGCCGGACACTCTACAACAAATTACCATACAATTTCCACATCTTAACCCTATTTGGCTGATGCTTGGGGATGGCGATATGTATCAGCCCGAAGAAGAAAAGAAGCCCGAAGTAGCCCCGTCGGAAGTCCTTCTTAAACTCTTGGACGACGCCCAAAATGAAAAAGCCCGGCTTCTCTCAATAATCGAAAGCCAACAGCGGACTATCGAAAGGCTTACGGAACTTACTAAAAAAGCCGATGTCCACCGGGCCGACGATGCCACCTCTGCCGCTGTCGGGTAGTCTTCGGGGAAGTCGTGCCGCTTTACTGAAATTTTGGCTACACCTTATTATATATAAACGCGATAAACTCAGTTAAGCAGGTATTTCAACCCCGTATTAAAGTGATACCCATAAAACGCGCAGAAATGCCCCAAATTCGCGCTTTAATTTCCGGGGTGGTAATTCCTACCATTTTACCCGCGAACGCCGTTAAACGCAAAATTCGGAAAAAATAACTCAGCTATATGGAAGTTGCAATAAATACCCTCTATTCCAATCGGGAATTATACCCGTTTATCCCCCGCCACGTTTTCGACGCCTTAGAAGCCGCCTACTTGGAAGGAAAGGAAATTATAACTATCGACGAAGCGGAATATAACGCTATCCTGTCAAACGCAAAAGCCGCCGGGATATGCCACGTTTAGTTAGGACGTCTTGCCCTGTTAGGGCGGAAATTTCCCGGCGTTTCTTCTTGGCGATGGAGCGTCTTGTCGAACTCAATAAGGTGGCTTCCCTTGAGGCGTTCTGCACCCTTCACGGGTTAAGTGCGCCCCGTTATAGGGAACTTAGGTTAGGTTATGGCGTTACTCCGAAGCCGGGCTATACGCCACGCTATAAGGGCATCGAATTGGAAGCCGCCCACTATCTTACGGCTAACTATCCCGTTTCGGCTAAATGGCTGCTTACCGGGCGCGGAAATATGCTTACCGTATGAAGTTCAAAATAAATATAGGGCTGCACATCAAACCCAATAACAAAGGGAAGGACGTAGCGGAAGAAGTCGGCATAAGGCTTCGGGTATCGTGGGCCGGTCTTCGGTGCGATATCCGTTCCGGCTTCGTTATTGCTCCTTCAAAATGGGATCCGGTTAATAACTGCGTCAAATTGGGAAATAAGAATAGCCACGGCGAAACAGCCGGGGCTATCAATCGCGGCGTTATATCCCTGTCCGGGCTTATTGAAGAAGTCTTAACCCGGTTTGAACTTGACAATAAGCGGCCGCCTTCGGTCGCGGAATTTAAGGCGGCGTTTGACCTTGCCGCCGGACGTGCCAAACCCGAAGAAGCGAAGCCGGAACAAAAGCCGTTAGGGTTCTTTGAGGTCTTCGACTTGTTTACCGGGGAAATGGGTATAACTAATAATTGGTCTAAGTCTACCTACACAAAATTCAGTAGCCTAAAAAAACATCTTACTGACTATAATAAGAAACACAAATATAACTTAGAAGGGTTTGATAAGTCTGACTTCGCGGGCTTCGTCGCCTATCTCCAAACTACCGTAAAACAACTTAATACTACCGTGGCTAAAAACGTGGGCTTCCTTCGTTGGTTCTTGCGTTGGGCTGCGGCGAACGGCTATTACTCCGGCCTGGCTCATCTTCAATACCGCCCCCGCTTTAAGGGTTTGGACTGCAAAGAAGTTATATATTTAGAATGGGAAGAATTGCTACACTTCCTTAATTATGACTTTCCGGCTAATAAGCCTTCGTTCCCGGCGGTGCGCGATGTCTTCTGCTTCTGTTGCTTTACCGGGCTTCGTTATTCGGACGTCGCAAAACTCCGCGTTTCCGATATCCACCGGGAACAAACGCCGCCGTATATGTCTATCGTTACAAAAAAGACGACGGCGCGGCTTCATATAGAACTGAATAAATACGCCCTTGCTATCCTTGACAAATACGACGGCGTAGGGCTTCCCAACGATAAGGCGTTGCCCGTTATTAGTAATGTCAAAATGAACGAGAACCTTCACGACGCGGCGCAAGAAGCTGGGATAGATGAACCCGTTAATATCGTTTCCTATATTGGCAGTGAACGTTCGGAGGTTGTCGTGCCTAAGTATTCCGTTTTAACTACTCACGCCGGGCGACGTACTTTTATAGTTAATGCCCTGCGGCTCGGTATTCCCGCGCCCGTTATTATGGAATGGACAGGACACAGCGACTATAAGGCTATGAAGCCTTATATTAAAATTGTGAACGCGGCAAAGGCGGAAAATATGGAACGCTTTAATTCTTTCGATGCCAATCGTTCCAACCCGGAAGAAGAAGAAAAAGCGGGTACCCAAAAAAGTACCCAAAGTTAGCGTTAATGTTTGATAGGACGTGTTACCAATGAAACAACCGTTACCCTCTAAGTCCTCTTGTATGAGGATAGTTGATAACGGTTGCTAATGAATTGAAAATTAGGTATAACAGCCTCTCTCTCCGCAATAAAGCCTGACTATCAGGTTTTTGTTGTATTTACACCCAATTTTGCACCCAAAACGGTCAAGGTTGGGTGTTTTTATATATCCTTAACCTCTCGGGCTGGTCAAAAGAGAAAGGACATTAACATTATGTGCCCACCATAGGCCATTCACTGAAATCATAATCTCTCCTTTAATTAATAGCATTTTTTTTCTTTTGGCCAGCCACTATATATAGGTTTAGGTTTAACCGGGCATATATATAGCCCGAATCAAACCAGGATGAAGTTACACCATTTACGAAATTTAATTTAGCATTTAACAGTCAACATATACCCTATGCCTCGCTGGTTTATTAGCGATATTGACTGGTCATGGCGGAGATAGTTGCGCAGTTTGTGGATGAAGCCATGTAGTGAATTACGGCTATACGGGTCATCGCGCTGCCATATAAGTTGCATCATTGTGGAGGCATCAACTGTGTGCCCAACGTTTACAATCAGTTCTCTCAACAGTTTTGCTTCAATCAGCGACAATTCTATGCCTCCGTTGTCTTTATGCGAAAGTACTTGTGTTGAAAGGTCAAGTGTATAGGCTCCAATTTCAAATAAATTATCCTCCTCTCTGACATTTCTACGGAGCAATGCCTTGATGCGGACTATCAGTTCGAGCATCTTGAAAGGCTTTTTAAGGTAGTCGTTGCCGCCAAGTTCAAACCCCTCCACAATGTCATCAATCTCGGATTTTGCAGTCAGGAAAAGCAGCGGCACATTCCGGTCGAGCTGCCTGATTCGCCGCCCCATCTCAAAGCCGTCCATGCGGGGCATCATCACGTCGGCGATAATAAGGTCGGCTCCATGTCGGGTAAACTTCCGAAGACCATCCTCACCATCTCCGGCTGTCATGACTTCAAAACCGTCACGCTGCAAAGTTTCTGAAACAATCATCGACAATGTCGAGTCGTCTTCCACCAATAATATCCTGTCTTTCATTGATTACTGAATTTAATTGTGAATTTGCTCCCTTTTCCGGATTTGCTTTCTACGCCTATTGACCAACCGTGTTTGTCAATAATAGATTTGACATAGAAAAGACCTATTCCGTATCCCCTCACGTCGGTTCTGTTGCCATGAGGTACTCGATAGAATTTATTCCAGATTTCGGGTAATGATTTTTCGGGAATGCCGATTCCGTTGTCCGCTATTGAAACTCCTTTGGCATCAGCCTTGATTATGATATTAACCGATTCTCCGGAGTATTTGATACTGTTGTCTATAAGGTTGCCGATTACATTTGAGAAATGTGTGGGGTCAGCTTCGACAGTGGCATCTTCCTGACATTCCAAAAAAATCTCACAAGGTTTGTCAGCTTTCAGCTTTTGCTGTTCTATGATATTGGTCAATAACTCCTTGAGGTCAATCTTCTCTTTTGTCATAGTCAGATTTTTCCTTCGTTCCATGCTCATGGCGAGAATACTCTCTACCAGACCGGAAAGTTTTGAAAGTTGATCGAGAGCTGCGGTAAGATATTTTTTTGTACGCTCCTCATCCTTCGGGTCGGGGAACTGAAGCAACGAATCATTTGCCGCATAAGCGATGGCAATGGGAGTTTTCAGTTCGTGGGTCATGTTGTTGGTAAAGTCATCCTTCATCTCCTCGATGGTACGTTGCCGGGCAATGACATGGAGCAGATACCAGAACCCGAATGTCAGAAAGAGCGCGATAAGAGCCGAAGTTAGGATTACGCCTCCCATTTCCCGGAGGATATTTCCTGTCAAAGGTGATATAAAGGCCGAATATACAAGTTCATCGTTCACACGATATTTTATCTCCCATAAATCCGATGAACATTCCAATGTCCCGTCGGGGGGTACTATATATACCTCTTTCGGATAATAGCCGGAGAAATTTAAGTCGCGGCGAAAGGCTTCCTCCATTTTGGACACGTCGGGCTCCCCAATTCTGTCGGAATAGCTGCCGTCATGAAGGTGTTGTGCAATCATTGACATTATCTGCTTGTCAACCCTGCGAAATCCCTGAGAGTAGTCCATTTCGCGTAATTGCTCGGTGTCCATTGCAGAGCCGACATCAGATTTCTGCAAACCGATTGACAGCCAGACCACATCATCATCTCCTACAAGTCCGGCATCAACAATGCGGTCAACCGTCTCTATCTGGTCGGCGCGACTCAGAGATTGCTCTACATCGCTGATATACCGCTCTTTTATTGAATTATATAATTGCACCATGAAAAACACGTTGCCCGCAAACAGCAACGTGACTATTATGCGTATAGAAGTGAGAATCAGCCTAAAATGTTTCATATCAATGCAAAGTAACTAAAAGTACGCCAATCATCGGATACCTGAAATGAAAGATTAAGACTAAATAAGGGAGAATAAGGATTGAATAAGACAGGTCTGTCTAATTTCGCAGCATGAAATATTATATACTACCATTGATTATGCTCCCTATGTCTGTGTACGGACAGACAACAAAGCCGGACACCGTATCTGTAAAAGAGCTCGGTGAGATAACTGTTGTAGCTGATGCCCAAAGAACAAGTGCGACCAAGACAGTATATATTCCTTCCGGGAATCAGAAATCAACTGCATCCGACGGTGTTTCTCTGCTGTCAAAAATGAACATACCGCAGTTGAGCGTGAATCCGATTGCCGAGACTGTAAAGACAGCCGACAATCAAGGTGTAAGTCTCTTTATCAACTTTCATCCCGCATCCGATGAAGATGTCAGCGGTCTGAATCCGGATGACGTGAAACGAGTAGAATACCTTGACTTTCCGGTTGACCCTCGATTTCAACGCGCCCAACACGTTGTCAACTTCATAACACATTCCTACATCTATGGCGGATATACGAAACTGAGCGGCAAAGAACGTTTTATAGTTCGCAGCGGGGAGGCTTCGGTTTACTCGAAATTCGCTTACCGAAAGATGGAATACGACCTTATGGTGTCAGGAGACTATAACTACAATTCTCATTTCGGCTCGGTCTCAGATGAGACATACCGACTGGAGTCAGGCTCCGTAAGGCGTGAGAGTGGCACCGAAACAGGGAAAAGACACGAGCGAGGATTATATTCTGCTTTGCGAGCTTCATGGAACAAAAGCGAGAGTTTCACTCTCCGCAACCTTATATCATACAGCCGCATCCATACGCCGATAAATCGCACAACCGGCTATGTGAATTTTTCAAATCTTTTCCCCTCAGAGCAATTTAACACTGAATCGCCGTCAACAAATAGCTCTATTGGGTGGAACAGCGAACTTTATGCCGCCTTGGGCAGAGGCTGGTCTGTTAACGGAACATTTCAAGCTCAATTATCTGACAATAATTCTACATCGAATTATTATACCGAAGCTGAATCCATCGAAAACAATGCAGATGAAAACCTTTGGTATTTGAGAGGGACTGCGCAAGTCAACAAAATGGTGTCAGATAAGATAACGTTATTTTCAAGCGTGTCTTCCGGAGGAGGGCATACGCGTATCAATTATACGGGAACAAGCAATGCCATAAACCGTTTTCGTCAGAGCTTCACCGGTATAACAGTCGGTGTGGCGCTGAATTATCGGAAAGTTTCCGGAAGCATCGACGGCGGTTATGCTTTTGAATCCAATTATATCAACGGGAAGACAATGGACGACCGCTATCCGTTTACCCATATAAATGTACAATATGCTCCCAATCAGAAAAATTCATTAAGCATCTGGTTTCAGTACGCCACTTTCTCGCCCGATGCCACAATGAAGAATCCCAATATCATTCAGCAATCAGAGCTGATGTATATTTCCGGCAATCCTGACTTGAAGTGTTCACGCAACACATCCGCTAATATAAGTTATACATGGCTTCCAAGCAATAAATGGCAGCTATCCGCTTACGCGACGATGTTCCTCATCGCCAACCGTCAGATTGCGGTCTATTCTCCCGTCGGGCCCGACGGAATGATGTTGAAGAAATATCAGAATGATGGAGATTACGATCATGGGCAGATTGGAGCTAACCTTGCAGGAAAGTTTCTTGATGGGAGGTTGTCATTTTCCGTTTCTCCCCGGCTGTTGCTTTATAAGACAACCGGAAGCAACAGCATATCGCATTATCCATTATTGGTAAGCCTCAATGTCAACTATTATCTTGGCAAATTCTTCTTCAACGGATATTACGGCACCGGCAGCAGCTATGTAGATGGAGAAAATGCTTTTCTACGAAAAATGCCCATGAGCTATTCCG
>ERZ778517.756-NODE-756-length-30257-cov-13.012648_pt1 | contig 30257 bp, 26 predicted proteins | sample MGYA00510341_ERZ778517 | MGnify/ENA primary metagenome ERZ778517 (study PRJEB29527, sample SAMN07138964) | mouse gut metagenome | material: feces | host: mouse | place: China:Nanjing | collected 2016-01-25 ...
ATTATGTAACTTTTGTCCATTTATTATTGCTGGTAATGTATCATCTTTAAATAACTTAATTTGTCCCCCAAAATATTTCAAAGGAGCACTTACTCGCTTCATTGGTCTTCTAGATAATGACTTATCCCCTATCAAAATTGTATCAAATTCTGCCCCCGATAAAATCCCCATCATCAATCTAGCTGTTGTACCTGAATTCCCCATAGCAAGCGGATTTTTAGGAGGTAAGAAATTATTTATCCCTTTTCCAACGACGACTACATTATTTCTACTTTCAATAATTTCTACCCCTAATTTTTTTAATACCTTTATAGTTGTTAAGCAATCCTTCCCATGTGATAAATTCTTAATAATAGTATCTCCGTAGCTCATTGCCCCTATAAGAAGTGCACGGTGAGAAATGCTCTTATCTCCTGGTACGTTCATGCATCCAACAAGTCCATTAATTTTTGTGCATAATTTCTTCAAGTAACATTCCTCCAAATAAAAAACATATACATACATCAATATCTAGAAATATAATTTCTATAATTTTCAACTTCCACTTTTAGACGACTTAAATTTGAAGATTCAAATGTTTCTAAAATAGTACGTACTAATTCTATGGCAATTACGTTCTCTACAATAAGTGAAGCAGGGGCTACAACTGTTATATCCGCCCTTTCTATACTTGCTTTGGCACGCTTTCTTGTTTCTATATCAATAGTTTCAAGGGGTTTTCTTAAAGTAGGTATTGGTTTAAGTGCTGCATCTACTATTAATGGCATTCCATTTGTCATACCACCTTCGATACCTCCCAAATGGTTGGTTTTTCTAGTATACCCACCACTTGGTTTATACGTAATTTCATCCATCACTTCACTGCCAAAATGTCCAACAATATCAAAACCATCCCCAAAACTAACTCCCTTAATTGCGTTAACCCCCATCACTGCCCCAGCCAACCTCACATCTAATTTCTTTTCCCAACTAGTATAGTTCCCTAGCCCAACAGGTAAATTTTCAACTAACACACGAACTTTCCCTCCCAAAGTATCTCCTTTTCTTTTTGTCTGAGTAATCAGTTTATGTATTTCTGAAATTTTTGATTTATCAATAATTCTCAAATCATTATCATTTATTCTTTCACGAATGTCACCAACACTCATTTTTTCAGATGTTTTTATTTTAATATTACCTACTTGGGTAACATATCCAATTAAATCTATCTTCAGTTCTCTAAGTAGTTGTTCACAAATACTACCTATTGCTACCTTTAGTACAGTTTCACGTGCGGAGGAACGTTCTAAAACATTACGTAAATCTCTATGCCCATATTTCATTCCTCCAACTAAATCTGCATGACCAGGACGTGGGCAAGTAACTACTTTGCTAGCATATCTTTCCCCATATCGGATATTTTCAGAATTTGTTTCCATAATACCAAGCCAGTTTTTATGATCTTTATTTTCTACTACCACTGAAATTGGAGATCCTAAGGTAATCCCGCCCCTAATTCCACTTACAATTCGAACTTCATCATTCTCAATCTTTTGTCTCTTACCTCTACCATAGCTATTTTGTCTAATAGATAACGCTAAATTGATTTTATCAACATCAATTTCCAATCCGGCAGGAATTCCCATAATAATTCCTGTCATTTGTTCGCCATGTGATTCGCCAGCTGTCATATATTCCATAATTATTTTATCCCCTATTATTTTTTTGATATTTCTTAGATTGTTTTATTATTTCAATATACACGTTAATAATATATTCTTTAAATTCTGTATCTTCGAGTAACTGATTAGCCCTTTCCAGTAAAATTGACTCTCTCATCTTACTTTCTACCGGTATATCTCTGACTTCTTTATATTGATTTATTTCTTGAACAATATCAAACCGCATTATTAATTCTTGAAATAATGCTTCGTCCACTTTATTTATTTGACTTCTAAAATCCTCGATTTCCTTTTTCATGTCATCCCATCTCTTTTGATTTCATTGCCAAAACACTAACTAAACATAGACCAATAACACCCAATAATAATAATCCTATAAATACACTTAAAATACCGTTTTCAAATAATATTCCTGTTATAATAGGGATAGTAAATGATGCTATACTTCCAAAAAAATAAAATGCGCTAGTCACCAAACTTCTATGCTTTGGATAAATTTTCATAAAAATAACCAATCCCAGTTGCATAACACCACTTGCAGCAGAACCGCCAAATAATAGACATGCTATAGCAATAACTAGTATATTCTCTGAACACAATATAACTGCCAGTGCACCGATAGGAATCATATTTATTAAAACCAACAAACTGTGTATATGTTTATATCTCTGTAACACACAATACAGCACCACTACCCCCATTATGGAACCCAGACTATATAAAGAAAGCAGCATGTGTGACATTTCCTCTGTAAGTCTTAAAAACTGTTTTGCAAATATGGTAATCCATTGTGTAAACCATATCATCATTGCCATAGAAGTGTATCCGTAAATAAGAAGTAACACAGTAGAAATGATCTTTTTTTTCTCTACATTTTGGACTGTTATTTCTACTTTATTTTCCTGTATTCTTGGAATGCGAATAGATGCTACATTGATTATATTCAGCATCAATAAAGCTACCATAATAACAAATGACCAGCCAAACCATAGTTTATTAGTTACCAAAAAAGTGACTATTAGTGGCAAAAAAAATTCTCCTAGCGACATAAATATCTTAATAATAATTGTTTTTTCTCCCTCACCTGTACTCATTTCTACTAGCATTGGATATGTTCCTGCATCAAGTGCAGAATTGGCTATTCCGGCAAAAAAAATACACAGATATATGCCAATAAAATTATTAACACTAATAACTCCTACTGCAAAAATTGAGTATGATATCATTCCTATATAGAGAAACGTCTTTTTATTAATTATAGTTGCAATTCTCCCCATAACAGGATATGAAACCAACCTCCCCAAACCTATTCCTGACATCAAAAAAGAAACCATTTTTAACGAAACGTTCCATTTTTCACCTAGTATCCCCATATTTTGAGATAAAATAACTAATCCAAATCCATGAACAAAATAGTTTAAATATAGACTGATCAATAGTCGAACTTTACTGTAATTCTTTGACTTTATCATTCCATCTCCCCCTTTCTATCTGTTACTTATATTCAAACTGCGCAGACAAATACTCCATCCTACGTAAGTTATTTAAATACTCATTTTCAGATTTGCTAATAAATATACTTAAAAATTCATTTTGAATAACAGCAGTGGCCAAGGTCCCCTTATCGCCTACATTAACAAAAAAGTACGTTTTTTCAGTCCAATTAAACTGTTTTTTTTCTGGAACTTTTGTTATTACCCCTTCACGTAAATAGGGAGAATAAGATGTTGCTATTACAGTAGGCATTAATAACATTTTCTCACTACAGTCAGCTTTTTCACTTTGATTAATTGATTGCCAATACTTTTCCAAAATATTTATTCCAAAACCGTACTGAATCAACTCCGGAATTGCTCCACCACCAAATCTTTTTCCAACCTCACAAAACACAAACCGTTTACTTTTATCATCATAAAACCATTCAAAATGGAAAGGAGTAACTTGATCTTCAATCGTGAATACTTCTAAAATATCTTTACATGCTGCAAATATCTTTTTAAGTAGCTCAATATCAGTCCAATACAGATGATTTGTTCTAATAATATAACCACTCTGTTCATTCAAAGTATTTAACAATAATTCTTCATATTCATTTGAAAAAATATACTGGATATTACTCCCCATAGCAAATCCATCACATGTCAACATTTGCTTTAATTCAACATATTCTTCAACTAAATAATTACCGTTATATATTCTTTTAGGCAAATTACCTATTTCTTCTTTCGTCACTTGGTACACTTCTTCTGATCCTGCTAGATTTCGAGCTTTAACAATAGCTTTTGTAAGTTTATTTTTTTCAAAGAAACCAACTAATTTTTCATACGATGTTACTAATTCAAATTTTGGCTGTGGTATTTCTGTACATCCATATAGTACTGAACGCATATAATATTTATCTTTAAACAAAGTATTCACAACAAACGTTGATTGTTTTTTTAGAAAAAAATCTTCTAGGAATCCTACTAATTCCATATCTTCTTCACTTAATGATGTAATACTAGTAATTTCTACACTCTTATTAAGTTCATTAATGCACTTAATTATCTCTGGCAATGTATACATCGTTAAAAAAATAACTTTAGCTTTCACTCCTTGATATTCAGCATATTTTCTTTTTAAGATCTCAGGCGCAATAATAATAGATTTTTTTTCATCCACATACTTTAATTCAACTGCTCGTGGAGAATAGCGAAATAAGATTAAATTCATTTTCAAACACTCCTTAAATTTTTCTGGAAATAAATATCCACAATAAATCAATAACAACAAAGCCTGTAGCTACTAATAGCAATGGCTTATTATTATTCAAGGAAAACAAGTAACCAAATATAAAACTTCCCATTGTCGATCCAATATTTACTATTAGAAAAAATAGTGAGAATATTCTACCTATAATTTTCTGAGGGACATCTTGCTGAATAACAGACTGAACAGTTATGTTATAACGAGCTAAACAAAACGTCAAAATGATTGTAAACAATGCAATTACTAATAAATTTCCATAATAACTCAACAAAATTAACAGGCACGAAGAAATAATGAAGAGATATCTTTCCAATAAAATGCTATTTAGCATTTTCACATATTTCATGGATATAATTCCCAAAATCCCTCCAAATGCCTCTAAAGTCATAATGTACCCATATATCGCAACATTATTAATAATTTTAGTTGTAAAAATCGGTACATAGATATTAAAACCTGCCAAAAATGCATTTAACAATCCACCAGTAACCACTAAGACAAACATTTCAGAATCGCTCTTTAGATAATTAATAGCTGTCAAATAATTGAAACTTATTTTTCCCTTACCACTATCTTTTTTTCTCAAAAACGATAGTAAAACTAAAAATGATAGTAAGTAAGATAATCCATTTAACACAACCACATTATTCATCGAAAGTAATTTTACAGCATATAATGTAGTGGATACCGGGGGGAACAGAACTGTTATTAATTGAACTAAAAATGATAAGTTTGTGTTGTATTTTACAATTTCGTCCTTCCGCACTACATAATGCACTAGTGTTTTAAATAGTGGAGACGATAGATAAGAATTAGCATTTAGAATAAATACTAGGATATAAATCCATAGAAGATCATCAACTAATCCCATCCCTACTACGAAAAAGCATATTAAACAAGCAACACCATCTGATATCAATAATAAATTCATTAGATAACGACTATCTGCAAATATCCCACCTAATAAGTTGCATATAATAGCAGCAATACCTACATATCCATTGATATTTCCCAAAATTTTACTGGAGTTAAATACCTCAATTATCCAAATACTTAATATTGAGTTAAATAATGTTGTTCCTGCAAACGATATAGTTTTAGAAAATATCAATCGATTTTTTCCAGACATTATATCCACACTCCTCAGGTAATCTGATATTTACTTTTTGATAAAATTTTGGATACAAGTATATCACCGCTTGTCCTACATCTAATTTGTTCAATATTTCAAATGGAACTTCAAGGTTCAAATATTCTAACTCGTCCAAAGTACTTGTCCTATGTATAATAAAATTTGAAATTTGCGATAATAATTTTGGGGAAATATCCAAAGGTGATTGAGTGGCCAAAACTAAGCTGACTCCATATTTTCTACCTTCACGCAATAGCTGAAAAAAGCCATTCTCTGACATATCAAATTCATTTTGAGGTAAATACCTATGTGCTTCATCAATAAATAAGCTAACTTTGAAATTGAATTCTGCGGTCATTCGCTTAGCCAAGATCTTTTTTAGGATCAACGACATTAAATATTTTTGTGAGTTCCCATATTTTTTAAGTCTTGATAGATCTAATACCAACGAACGTTTCATGCTCCTTTTTTCTAAAAATAAAGACAGGATATAATCTATATCATATTTAGATCTTCCTGTCTGATTTTTGGCACCAAACATTTCTAGAAAACACTGTCCCCGAATTCGGCGATCTAATACCATGAAGTCATCCCAACACTGATTGATCTTTTCACGATCATATACCTGTCCTACTAATGTATAGTCAGCTGTATCATCTTTTTTAGGAACTACAAACTCTTCGAGCGACTGTTTCGCTAATAAAGCAAACGGATAGCGATTCATCCATGGTTTTAGCTTCTCCACTTTATCCTGATAATCAGCGATTGGTAAACCAAGCTTTAAATAGACTTCTTTTCTCCCCACAATATTTTCTTGTATTTTCAATGATTCTATCGCTTGTTCTACTTTATTAGTTAATAAGGTAGAGGTCTCAATATCTAAAACTCTTAATAATTGCTTTACTTCCAGGCTTCCTGGATCAATGAAAGTATTTTCTCCTAAAGTATATACGACCATGTTAGGGAGTTTAGTATATTCACCCGTTGGATCTAAAATAATTACAGTTTCATTTTCTTTTTGAAGTTGGTAAATCAGTGAACGAGCTGTACAGGTTTTCCCGCTCCCAGTCTGGCCTGTGATCAACATATGCTTATCTACCAATTGTCTCGGTAAAAATCCGGTATTTTCTTTCGTAAAATTCATACTTGCCACCTATTCTAAATTACATAATCCTTCTAAAATAAAAGAATCTTCTGAAATCCATATATTTTGAATACTATATTTCTTCTTGAAGAATACAAATTTTGCTTCCTCAATATTTTCAAATTTTCGCAAATACTTTTGTTTGTATTCGCTTATTCTTAATGTATGGTATGATTGGTCAACTGGTCTTTGAGAATTCCCAACTATTTTATTTAATACAAATGGCTTTTCAAAATCTACTTTAGCTATCCTATTCTTCATTTTGTTAGAATACTTACATTCTATATTTAATATTGATGATTTCAATTCGACTTTATCATCAGAAATATAAATATTTCCCGGGTTTAGCAATCTTTTGTAATACCCCAAATATGTTCCACGCAAAAAAGAACATTCATCATCTACAAAAGATATTATTGGAAAAATATATTCCTTGCTATTAATTACAACCGGTACTTTTACAATAACTTCATGATAATTTATCGTTTCCTTATCATTGATTGTAGATATCATAGATGAAAATGTTACATATAATTTCTCCACGTTTGTCTCTAATATATTTTCCCGCATTAAATCATTTACTACTCTATTAATACTTAGCAACTCATCTTTAGCAACATTTTGAAAATTGATCTCCAAAGTTACATTTGTACCCGAAAAAACGTTAGGAAAATTAATCATTACTTACCCTCCTGAATTTTATAAACTATTTCAATAAAATCTTTTTCACTAGTGATATCACCGCAAAAAGGAATATCGGTAAAATATTTTATTGTTTTTTTACTGTAATGTCTTATGTATTCTCTAGAATTATTCAAAGCGTCTTGAATTTCTTTTGTGATCCCGTACCGATCAGATAACGTAAAAGAATCATATTTTTTCAGTAAGTTAGTATCTAGCTTTTGTAACTTGATCAATTCTTTCTTGATTGCTGCGATAGTTACAGCTTCCAAGAATTTTTTTAGCATATCAATGTCTATCTTTAGCAAAAACATTTGTATAGCTAGAAGTTTATATATTTTTTTCACAGTATGACCTAGATAATTTGATGCAACTGTGATCTGATACTTTTCAATAAATTTCACCGTTTCCACTAAAGAGATCAACCTAATGACCCTTTGATCAGATATTAATTGCTCACTTCCTATCCCAAATGAATCAACAATTTCGAGATATCTCTTACCACAAAATATACAATCCAACTGATCACAAAGCATTTCCAAGTATGATAAATTGATATTGATCTCAAAATATCCTCGCTTATTGATTTGAAATTCAGTACAATCGATCGCTGGATAAAACCGATCTCCAACTAGTGCAAAGATTTTTCTATAATTTCCAACTCTTTGTTTATTAATATGGAAAGGTACTTCTAGCTCGATCTCTTGGATATTTGCATCCAAAAAACCTAAGCTCCCTTTTCCAAAAGAATATAATTTGATACATTCACCTAATTTTGCTTGCACATAGGTGGCTAAAACACTTTGTAAAAAGTAAACTATCTCAGCATTTGATTTATCTATCAACAAAAAATTTTCTGTTTCATTATGTACTTCCCAATACGGATTAACAGGATCTACTGATAGCATTCTAGTCCAGATAGTTGGTTGCTTGTAATAATAATATCCGCCACTCAAGTCTGTATAGTTTACCGATTGTAGGGCTGATCCAATAAACCATTTATCCTTAGTAATTTTTTTAGATGAAATATCTTTGCAATGATACTTTTCAATTAGATCATTCATTTAAAAGTCCTCCTACATAATTTTATAGACACACCATATCATTTGTGGTGAAAAAATATTACGTACCTTCACCGTCTTACATTTTTCTATTAAATACGTATCATAACTTGCTACCGTATATTGATATCTCTTATTCAAAAATATAGATAAAGCTGCAGGTTTACTATCTGCAAGATCAAATTCTATACTCTTCCCTATTACCTCTTCATATTGCTTTATAAAGATAGTCGTTGATGGATGTATAATTGCCCTAGAGTTACAAGCATTTAAATTTTCAAGTAATGCCATTTTTTTAGTCGATAATACAAAACTATCTAAAATAGCTAAATTATTACTATACCTAAAATTATTATCTGTCCAGTTATCTATTCTGCTTCTCCCTCTATATGCAACTGGAACTATAATTAAATCTCCTATAAATTGATTTAAGTTGTCATATATACTTGAGTAGCTATCATGGAGATACAAACTTGCTTGAGATACATCTGGATATTTTTTACAAGCATATTGATATGCTCTAAAACTATCTGTTGTTTTTGGTCCCAATGTATGAACCCAATTGCTATGTTTGAATTGCGTCATAATAACAAATCCCTTCATTTTCTAAAAAAACAATATCTCTTACGTTAAAAAATAAATCTTCCGCATTTAAAAATTTATGACTTAAAAAATACATACTTGACAAATGAAGTTCTGTAGCTTTCCCCAGTATATAGTTATATTTGTCTTTCAAATCTTCCCCAATTCCAAAACGATCTACAGATAATTTGCTGTCATAAAAAGCTTTATCTAAATTATATTCTGTTTTTCTTTCTCCAAATTCTATAAGCTCATAAATACAATTAATTAGTATATTTATTTTTACCCTAGTCCTATCGTCATTTGTAAAGTTGTATTTCGCCTCATAGTAGAACAATGATTGAAAATATTCTGCAAGTACTATTTCTGTCCTAAAATCCTTTATATCAAAGAATTTACCTATGTCTAAGTTATCAACAATAAAATCTTTGCTTGAAACATCCTGTAAAAACATCGCATTCTTTCTTTTCAGAATAACCGATTTAATCGAATATATAATCCCAAGTTTATAATCAAATTTATCAAATATATACCTGCAGACATCCTTCAGATACATATTCAATTTATCTATATATCTCCTTTCTTCAATAACAACTAACACATCAATATCAGATAAAATTTTTCCTTTTTCATCCAACATATAATCCCCTCTATTAACTGATCCTACAATAAACAGAGAAAAATCATAATCTATACTATTTTGGGATATATATTTACCAATCTCCTCCATTAATAATTTTTTTATATTCATTTTCAAATATAATCCTCATTTCAAACAAATTAATATCTTGTTGTAGCTAGATTATCATTTTATTTGAATATATGGAATTAACAATATATAATACTCTGATATAACAAAGCGTTATAACAAATATTAATTAATAAGCTTTATAATTATCCCTAAGAAAAATAGTTAATGTATTTCTCATAAAAGCATGATAATTATTCAGAAATTTACTATTTTTTTAAATTAGCAGTTAAAGGGGCAATAGGATATGTATAATTCATTAAATGTTGACTTGCTATATGTTTTCATCACTGTTGCTAAGACAAAAAATATCAGTAAAAGCAGTAAGATCCTATCTCTATCTCAACCAGCTATCAGCAAAAAAATCCATCAACTGGAGGAACATTTTCAAGTTAGCTTGTTTGTACGTTCTTCCCGTGGAGTTGTATTAACATCAGACGGGCAAGATTTTTATCAACAAGCTATCAAAGTTTTACATGACTTTGATTCTCTTTACAGTGTCAAAAAGAGCGATCTAAATACACAATTTGACAAGCTTAATATCGGTGTAACTAACAGCGCAACTTTGCTTTATCCTAGCTTTTTTAGCAAATTGCTCTTTGAGCAGCATCAACTTATACTGACTAACGATCTGGATGAATTAATAGAAAAATTTAATTATGGTAGCTTAGATATTATCTTCATAAATGATTTTTCTGAAAATAAACTTACCACTGAGCATGAAAAATATACCCTCTACTCAGAACCTTACTATGTTGTATATTCTCAAACCAATCCTTACATCACGTCATCTGATCTTTCACTAACGGCTAACGAATTGAGAAGAGTGAAGTTTATCCTTCATCCTGAATACCATTTTCTTATTCCACAAATTAGAGCCGCCTTTCAAAAAGCCAGTCTTTTGGTCCCCGAAATTCGGCAAGTCAATTGTTTTGACTTTATACATTATTTGATCAGCTGTCCGCAAACTAACTTAACTACTATTCTGCCTAAATTTCTTGCTAAACATTACGAGCAAATTTCCAAAACTAAGCTAACCTCAAAAAAACTAGCTTTACCTAAGTACTATGAAATATCTGTGATCTCAAATGGAAAATACCCACTTACCGCACTCATCCAAAAACTAGAGCAGTCTAAAATTTACTAGACTAAAAAAACATACCTGATCAAATCTCCTAAAAATACAATTTGATCAGGTATGTTCTATTATTAATGCAAGTACCTGCTCAACCGCATAAAAATACTCACACTAGATTTTTTCTATAAATATATTTTCCAACGCTCAGCCTTCAAATAATTCAGTTGAAAGGTAGCGTTCGCCGTTATCTGGGGCAACGGTCAAGACCCGCTTGCCAGCCCCCAATTTTTTAGCTACTTCGATCGCGCCGTAAATATTAGCCCCAGCTGAGATCCCTGGTAAGAAACCTTCTTTTTTCCCAACTTCGCGTGCCATTTCAAGCGCTTTTTGACTTGGAACTTCCAAAACATCATCGTAAAGTTTAGTATCCAAGATCGAAGGCACAAAGCCAGCTGAAATACCTTGGATCTTGTGCTTGCCCTTCTTGCCTTCTTTTAAGACTGGAGATTCACTTGGTTCAAGGGCATATACTTGAATGTCAGCCTTCTTAGCCCGCAAAGCACGACCCACGCCAGTCAAAGTTCCACCTGTCCCGACCCCAGCAACAAAAGCATCTGGTAATTTAGCTCCAAAAGCCTGTAAGATCTCTTGACCAGTCGTTTGTTCGTGGATCAAGGCATTGGCAGGATTATCGAATTGCATCGGTAAGAAATAACCATTCTTCTCAGCCAGTTCCTTAGCGAGTTTGATCGCGCCTCCCATGCCTTCTTCACCTGGGGTCAAGATCAATTCAGCGCCGTAGCCTTGCATCAATTTACGCCGTTCGATACTCATCGTTTCTGGCATCGTGATCAATAAACGATAGCCTTTAGCCGCCGCGACTGCAGCTAAGCCGATGCCAGTATTACCTGAAGTTGGTTCGATGATCGTGCCACCTTTAGTCAACTTTCCGGCTTCTTCAGCAGCTTGGATCATCGCTAAGGCTACCCGGTCTTTGACTGAACCAGCTGGATTGAAAAATTCAAGTTTAACATAAACATCAGCTGCGTTTGCCGGAACAACATTGTTCAACTTGACGATCGGTGTGTTACCAATAGTATCTAAAATCGAATCATAAACTTTACTCATATCAAGACCCCCGTTAATTTTTAATAAGTTCTTTAGCTTGGCGTGTCTTAGCCACTTGGTGTAACCAGTTAGCAAAGAATTGCTTTTGTAATGTTTCCCATAAAAACTGTGGTCGTCCATCAATATAGTAATTTTGAGGACGAGCCAGCGAATCTTTGGCACTTGGATCAGCAGCTAATTCGCGTGCATATTCTTTTTGTAAAGCATCTCCGCCATACTCCAAATGCGAAAATAGAAATGTCTGATGTCTTGTCGGTGCTTCAAGTAAGAAAGCTTCCCCAGTCTGTGAGATAGCGGTGATTTCTAACTCAGGCACTTGTTTTGCCTGGGTAAGATCAATATCAGCATACCGCGCATGTGGCGCTAAAAAGCCCGGCGTGACTTGAGTTAATAAATTGGAATCACGTAAAACTTCTTGCGGATAGATCCCAAATAATTTTTGAGGCAATAAATACTTATCCACACCGTAAAAATAATTGACTGCAGCCATGGCGCCCCAACAGACGTACAACTGCTCGAGCTTATTTTGAGCTAAACAATTAAAGAGCTCCTGCAATTCATTGATGTATGTGATCTCTGCAAAAGCTAGTTTTTCGATCGGAGCACCAGTCACGATAAAAGCATCGAGTTTTTCAACTTCAGCTAACTCAAGTGGGTGCGCGATCTGTGCGACTTGAGCTGGAACTGGCCGATCTTGGTAATGATCTTTAGGATAAAAAAAGGTCAACTCAACTGGCTGAGCCGAATTCTTCAAGATCTGTTCAAACCGTCTTTTGGTGTCTAATTTATCGTGCATCAAATTTAATACACCGATCTTTAAGACATTTTCAGGCGTACGCATGACTATACCCTTCCTTTCTGGATAATTACAGCCAAGTGATTTACTTGTATTCTGTAAGTCAAATTATACACTAGCCCCCTACAAAAGACAATTATGCTACTATAAGATACATGTTTTATGCTATAATTTTGCAAAACCATTTATTTTAAGGGGGCTTTGCCAATGGCATTACCAAATCGAAAAGACGTCGCTTCAGAACTCACGTGGGATCTGACCCCACTTTATCCAAACGATAAAGCTTGGGCTAAAGATCTAACAGTTTTAAAACAACTCGTAACAGATCTTGTGGCTGATTTTGATGGTCACTTGACGACTACCGCTCAGATCTTGGCTGGCTTAGCAGCGCTTGAAAAGGTCGAACAAAAAGCATCTTTGATCGAGCATTATGCTTTCTTACATCAAGCAAGCGATATGACTGATCCGCATTATGATCATTTATTGAAACAAGCCGAACAAACTTTAGCCTTTAAGAACGCTAAACTAGCCTTTTTTGATATCCAAGTCAGCCAAAACTCGACTGCGATCTTAGATGAGGTAGCTACTAAAGAACCACGCTTTGCCTCAGTTATTCGGCATTTGAAAGCTAAACAAAAGCATCTCCTTGAGCCTAAGACCGAAGCGGCGCTTGCCCTATTAGGTCCAACGCTAAATGCTCCTGAAAAGATCTACACGACGACCCGAGCTGCTGATATGGACTTTGAAGATTTTGTGGTCGATAAAACGACATATCCGATGTCATTTGTCTTGTATGAAAATACCTATCAATACCACCCTAATTATAAAGTACGCCAAAAAGCCTTCGAATCATTCTCTAAAACGCTAAAAAAATATCAAGATACAGTGGCAGCTACTTACTACACCCAAGTTGCTAAAGAAAAAACCTTGGCGACCTTGCGCGGATTTGATTCGGTCTTTGACTACCTGTTAGCTGACCAAGAAGTTACTCATGAAATGTTTGACCGCCAGATCGACTTGATCTTAGACAAACTCGGACCAGTCATGCAAAAATATGCTAAACTCATCGGTAAAACACATGGTTTAAAGCAAATGAACTTTGCTGATCTACAGATCGATCTTGATCCTGAATTTGCACCTAAAGTCAGTTTAAACGAAGCACCAAATTACATTAAAAAGGCGGTCTCACTTTTAGGTGACAATTATGCCAAAATGGTCATGCGCTCATTTGATGAACGCTGGGTCGATTTTGCTGTCAACGCTGGTAAGGAGACGGGTGGCTTTGAGACCGATCCATATGGTGTGCATCCTTATATTTTGATGTCTTGGACAGATGAATTAGCCGACGTCTATACGCTTATCCATGAGCTCGGTCACGCCGGTCAAGCACTGCTCACCGCCCAAAATAACTCTATCTTAGGTAGCGACCCTTCGATGTATCTGATCGAAGCACCGTCGACCTTTAATGAATTATTGCTGACGCATTCCTTGGAACAAAGTACGACTGACCCACGAATGCAACGCTTTGCTTACACTAAGATGTTGACCAATACGTTCTATCATAATTTTGTGACTCACTTACTTGAAGCAGCTTTCCAACGTGAAGTCTATCAGATCATCGATGCTGGTGGTTCATTTGATGGGGCTAAGCTCTGCGAACTCAAACAAAAAGTTCTCAAGCGCTTCTGGGGCGATGCAGTCGTGATCGATGAGCGTGCTGCTTTAACTTGGATGCGTCAATCACATTACTATATGGGCTTGTACTCATATACTTACTCAGCTGGCTTGACGATCGCAACTCAAGCTTATTTGAAATTAGTGGCTGATCCAAAGCCACAAGTTGCAGCTTGGCTTGAGTTCTTAAAACTCGGTGACCAAAAAACACCCGTCGCCGCCGCCAAAGTCGCTGGTGTAGACATTTCAACTGCTGCTCCGCTTGAAAATACGATCGCCTTTTTGGATGAGACCGTCGAAAAGATCAAAGCTTTGACAAACCAACTGGAAAACAACTAAAGTTTCATGTGAAACAATACGGTCAATAGCTAGCGATCTTCTTTAATTGTAAAAAGTTAAAAAAGCAACAGATCTTTAACGACAAGCAGGTTGTCTGGCAAAGATCTGTTGCTTTTTTTAGGCGTTTGATATGCTAAAAGCACTCATCGTTGCATAATCGGCTTGGGTGATCCCTGCGATCGTCATGAACACTAACAATTTCCCCAACAGCACCGTTAGATCATGGTCTTCGAGCGCTTTTCCATCATCAGCGACCACTTCATAATAAGCGACATCTTTATAAGAGAAGATCCCCAAGTTAAAGAAATCAAAGCGCGTTAAAGCAACTTTTTCGGGTGCTTGGAATTTATCTTCTAACAACAATTGCAATTCATTTTTGGCGCTCACAAAGATCGTTGGTTGCTTGAACAAAGCATTGATCCCCGTAAACAGTGGCCGCGCTGGCTTTTGGTCTGGTAAGGCTTCTAACTCTGCTTTTAACTGCCACAATTTAGCTTTAAATAATTTGACCAGCTCTTCATTTGGAACCCCATTTGTAGCCGTAGCATAAAGCCCGTCGCTTAGCTTAGCCACAGGATATCTCATACACTGTGTTACTTCTCTTTTTCCGGTCCAAAGACGCTTGTCCCGAAAGAGATTGCCGTACTCTGGATAACGCGTCTGTGCCTGGCGCAAAGTCTGGCCTAGATTACCGATCAAATTAACGGCCATCCCATTGATGTTTTGGTCCGTCAAAAAACTTGCAACAAAATCTTTAACTTTCATAAAACCATCCCTTCTATTTTTCCATTTCGATCATAGCACATTTTAAAGGTAAACGAAATATATTTTTAGGATAACCTAAAATGGTTAAAAAAATAAATAGAACTCACTTCGAGTCCTATTTACTCAGATCCTTTAAAAACGCGACAAATTCAGGATCATCATTTAAACAAGGAACAACATCATAGCACTCTCCACCCGCTTGTTCAAAGTAGGTCCGATTTTCGAGTTCTAGTTCGTATAACGTCTCCAAACAATCCGCCACAAACGACGGTGAGATCACCAATAATTTTTTGCATCCCTGCTTTGGTAAATGCTTGATCGTTTCATCAGTCGCTGGCTCAAGCCATTTAGCTGGACCAAATTTAGATTGGTATGTATGTAAGATCTCGATATCTGGCAACATTGCTTCAAGCTTAGCAGTCGTTTCTTCACACTGTGCTTGGTAAGGATCGCCTTTTTTTACATAACTTTCTGGGATCCCATGATATGAGATGATCAACTTATCATATACTTTTTTACTCCAATACTCCTTGATCTTATCTGCGAGTAGCTTCAAGTACGCCTCACTTTCATAAAAAGAGGTCACAAACTTGATGTTCGGCACATAAGTTCGCTTATGATAAAACCGCATCACATCGTCACTGACTGAACCTACTGTTGTCGTCGAATATTGCGGATAGAGCGCAATAATACATAGCTCAGTTACTTTTTGGGCTTCAAATTCCGCTAAAACCTGCGAAATATCTGGCTCGCTATAGCTAAATGCATACTTTACCACCGTATCTGGCACTAAAGCCTGCAATAATTCAGCCTGTCGCTTAGTATAATATGCCAAGGGCGAGCCGTATTCAGCTGACCAGATCTTTTTATACATCTGTGCTGAAAATTTAGGGCGCCGAGGTAAGATCATCAACTCCAAGACTGGCTTCCAGATCACGTCTGGGGTCGCGATCACCCGTTTATCACCTAAAAAGCGACGCAAGTAGGGGCGCAAATGTTTAGCTGTCGGACTTTTTGGAGTTCCAAGATTTATTAGCAAAATTCCTTTTTTCATCTATTATCCTCTATCCTTAAGATCAGTATACTTAAGATAGTACTACACTTGCGCTAAATTGAAAAATTTAGGTACTCTAACCTACTCTAAGCCCTCTAAATGTTTCTGATATAAGACATCCGCGATCGACTGGGGTAAGATCCGCTGTTCGACTAGAAGATCCAAATACGACTTAAAATCACTATCCCCAGGTGTTTTTTGAGATAAAGCTAATTTTAGCTTTTGCATCCGCTTTTTGAGCACAAAATACGACATCCCCGTCTCAACTGACAACTTTGACAACTTAAAATCCGCTTGCGCTAACTGATGCAAAAAGATGACATCTTCTTGGTCGAGCGCCTCATACCATTTCTTGGACACTTTGATTTCCCCTTTTTTTAAAATATATTGTAATCATAACGCCGAATATTACTAGTAGCAACACCTTAGTAATGGTTATTATCAAATTTTAAAACAACTCTAGAAAAAATCACCTACATAACAGCGATAATAATAGAAAATAAATTTACTCGATCAGTAATATTTAAGTAAATTTAAATTTTTGACAAGTCTATTAAAATTTTTTTTGCACAAAACACCGCCTAGCTCACGTATTGCACATTCTGCCAAAAAATCAATAGTTTTTCACAAAATATAGTGATATATACTTAGTTACGTTGAGAGAACCTCAACTATCCATAATGAAAGAGGTGATGAATCGGTGCTGTTAGCTTTTAGTGGATGCGCCCACCTTAGCTTATAGCTCTCGATCTATTGACATCGTGGTAAGTAGTCTTCTTAACATCCTGCTTAACTTTTTTAGACTGCCCCTGTCCATGTATGTCATATAGTTTCATCGATCTCACTCTCTAACTAATAATTGCCAAAAAGTCGTTAAACAAGACTACCCCCTTGTTTAACGACTTTTTGATATGATCACTTTTTCAGTATTTTGACTAACTCACGTGCTTTACGGAAAGAAACTTTACCCCCGATCGTTGCTTTAGTATCAAAATAAACAAGTGCTCGTTTTCTATCACAAAAAAGATCTGCACGATGCAAATATGCATCATACTGATCTTTACGTTATTTATACAGTGCTACCTGCTTTAGCCCACACTCTTTTGTGTCTTATCAGCCCACTCGATCGTACGGTCGACCAAAGTAGATTGGCTATCTACGAGCGGTAAGTCAGTGATCGGCTCGCGTTCTTGGGCAAGTGATAATTCAGTACAGCCTAAGATCACCACATCACAGCCCGTTTCTTTTATCATTTGGGCTACTAGATCATGGAATAATTTACCATCGACCACATCTTGTTCTTTGATATCATCGTAGATCAATTCGTCAGTCATCTTTTGTACAGCTGGACTTGGCTTGGCTAAGTCATAGCCGGCAGCTAAGATCTCTTTATCGTAGATCTGATCACGGATCGTGCCTTGAGTTGCGACTAAGCCGACTTTTTTAGCTTTTGGATAGCGCTTTTTGATCTCAGCGACTGTTTCTTTAGGCATGTGCAAGATCGGCACATCAACAGCTTTAGCAAGCTCATCATAAAAATAATGCGCCGTATTACATGGTAAAGTGAAAAAGTCTGGGCCAAGCGTCGCATATTGCTTAAAATCTTCGATTAATTCTGGTAAAGGGTTTTGCTTAGTATTATCCAAAATATACGCGGTTCGATCTGGTACCGTCGCATGGTTGACCAAGGTATAGTTGTAATAATCTTGGTCTTTATGCGCTTTAGTACGTAAATTCAACTGGTGGATATAGCTTTCGGTCGCCATCGTTCCCATACCACCGATAATTGTAAAAAAGTTTTTCATCGTATCTTATCCTTTATTTTCTGCAAAATAACGGGCAAAATTCTTTACATAATTGTGGTTCATCCACTTGATCAATAACCACCGCTTAGGATTCATATCTTCAGAATATTCATATGTTGTTCCATAACGATTTTCTTTGATCAACTCTAAAGCACGTTTCTTTGCTTCATTTTCACGTGCGTATTTTTTGAAAGTCTTCACTGGAACACCCAACCATAAAGCAGCATGGTCGTTATGTTCATTACAGTAAAGTGTTTTGGCGTCCTTAAGCTCACCCGTCACGTAATCACTTACGACCCACTGTGCCAAGTTATAACCATTCAAGGTCACAAAGAAGCTACTGCGACCTTGACGCAAGTTGATCTCAAAGAGCTTGTATTTACCATCACGCACATCGTATTTCATATCAAAATTAGCATAACCAGTAAACTTGATCTCTTCTAAGAATCTTTTGATCGTATCATAGATCTCTTGGTTGTATTCTGGCATGATCGCTACATAGTTACCGATCGCAGACGGAGCTGGATCTTCCAGTAATGGATGACCTAAACACATCATCTTGACCTTGTGATCTTGATCAACATAGGCATTTAAGACCCGCATGTTACTATCATCACCTGGGATGAAATCTTGTAAGATAAAATCACCCGTATAGCCATTAGTGTAGGCTAAGTCGACGATCCGGTCAAATTCTTCGCGCGATCGGATCCGAAAGGCCTTCTTACGTCCTTCGAATTTAACGTCTAACCAAGCAATACTATTAGCTGGTTTTAAAGCTACCGGATAGTCAAATGGTTGCTCGATCTTCTCACCGCTATCGTGCATTTCCTTGGTTATAATTTGCGTCTTAGGATAAGGAAGATCATATTTTTCACAGATCTTATAGAAGTTTTCCTTGTTGTTCAACTGATGCAACATATCAACATCGATATATGGGCAAACAAAAACATCCTCTAATTCCTTTTTATGACGGACGATGAGCTCTGCGTATCCATCGCCACAACCGATCAAGATGACTGGTTCTTCATGGTCCCGATAGCGTTCTTTGATCTTTAACATCTCCTCGATCCAGACTGGATCTTCAGCAAAGCCATTGATCAATTCGAGATCCACGATCTTCGTAAAGCGCGTTGGAGCTAATTCTCGTTGTGCAAATGCTTTGACCGGTTTATGGAACATTTCATAAAATGAACGCGCCATGCCGTACACATTAAAATCGCTCCCCAAAAGGATCGGGGTAAAATCTGCTGTTTCGATTGCCATTACTCTAATTCCTCCAAAATCTCTTGTGCCAATTCAACGTCGGTCGGATATAAGATCTCCTCACCTTTAACTTTTAGGTATTTATCTTCCCCACGGCCTGCTAAAACAACAACATCCGTCGCTGTGCTAGCTTCGATCGCCAAACGGGTCGCTTTTTTACGATCAAGTTCAAAAACAACTTCGACCCGCTCATGATCGATATGCGCATCGATCTCTTGGGCGATCTGCATTGGATCTTCAAATCCAGGATCATCAGTCGTCAAATAAGCAACATCAGCTTCTTCGCTCAAGGCTTTCCCAAAGCCCTCGCGCCGTGAGACCCCTTTATCACCGGTGCTTCCGACTACGACTCTGATCTTTCCAGCATGAGTCTGTTGCCGTAAAAATTTGAGCAACGCACTCAAACTTGCATAATTATGGGCATAATCAATGTAAACTGTCCCGTGAGCTTTCGAGCTGAGCATTTCCATTCGGCCGGGAACTTTGACCAGTGGTAGAGCTTCTTTAGCGACTGCTTTACGAGCCCCAGCTAAAGCCGAAGCGATGATCGCACTAGCTGCATTGCCTTCATTGTAATCACCCGCCAAAGCGATCGCATAAGTACCGTCGATCGCCAAGGCCTGCGCTTTTTTAGTTTTAGCACTCAATTTAAATTCACTTTGTTTAAGATCTTCAAAGTCATTAGCGATCTCAAAATCAACTGGTACATCAAAACTCAGTTGCGCATCTTTTCGGGCATAAAGATAGATATTTCCGCTCCCCACACTCGCTTTAGCTGTTTGATAAACATCCAACAAATATGCTGTTTCAGCATTGATCACACAAGTCTTAGAGTTCAAAAGTAATTGTTCTTTACAGAACAGATAATCTTCAAAAGTCGGATGTTCATTTTTACCGATATGATCGGGGGAAATATTTAAAAACAGCCCGATATCATATTTCAAGCCATAGACACGGCTCTTCTTATAAGCTTGAGAGGAGACTTCCATGACTAAATGATTCATCCCATTATTGATCGCTTGACGCATATCGTGGAAGAGGTCTAAGGACTCTGGTGTGGTCAAGTCAGATTTAAATCGTTGGTCTGGGTTTGGTCCTAAGATCCGGTCGATCGTAGAAAATAAAGCGGTCCGATCACCGGTCGCCTGTTCTAAGATCCCGCGGGTAAAGTAAGCCGAGGTCGTTTTGCCCTTCGTTCCCGTATAAGCGATGATGAACAATTCATTTTGGGGGTAATTGTAAAAAGCAGCTCCCAACAAGGCCATTGCTTTTTGAATATCGGAAACGATGATCGCGGTCATCCCATCGCCTTCTGGGTAATATTGTTCCGCCACATAACCTGTTGCCCCAGCTTTTTTGGCACTAGCTAAATACTCAGGTCTAAAATTACCCTTGCAGATAAATAGCGTTTGGGCTCCAGCTTTACGGGAATCGTATGTAATTTTGGTAAACATTTCCGCTTTAGGTGCGATCACAAGTGATTGCAACAATTGGTGTTCTTGTAATAATTTTTTTATCTCTGGTACAGCTAGCACGCCTGACTGCATCTCCTCATACTCATTTTTATATCTTATTGATTATCTCACGTTTTCAAAAAAAAATACAATATATATGGAACTCAGTGCGGACAAATGCGCTTTGAGCCGTATGAATAAGGATAGCTCAACTTTGAGGCGTTTTTTGCCTCGGAGTTGGGGTATTCTTATTCACTAGGCTCTGCATTGGGTAGCACGACAATACTCAGTGCGGACAAAATCGGGTGAGGCGTTCGGATAGCCTAGAAGAGACAATGATGCGTTTTTGGCATCGTTGGCTATTCGTAGCTATCCGCTAGCCTCAGATTTTGGTAGCACGACAATACTCAGTGCGCAAGACCGCGATCAGCTCCGTAGAAATAACGGTAACTCACTTATGAGGCGGGTCTTGCCTCATGAGCGAGGTATTGTTATTTCCTAGGAGTTGCGGTCTGGTGCACGTCAATAACTCAGTGCGGACAAATGCGCTTTGAGCCGTATGAATAAGGGCTACTCGACTTTGAGGCGTTTTTTGCCTCGAAGGTGAGTTGTCCTTATTCACTAGGCTCTGCATTTGGGAGCACGTCAACACTCAGTGCGGACAAATGCGCTTTGAGCCGTATGAATAAGGGCTACTCGACTTTGAGGCGTTTTTTGCCTCGAAGGTGAGTTGTCCTTATTCACTAGGCTCTGCATTTGGGAGCACGACATTACTCAGTGCGGACAAAATCCCATCTGAGCGAAGCCACAGCACTACTATTTTAGTTTGATATATCTATCTAAAATTCATGCTAGTCTTCCAAGTGTTATTTTATCCTATCTTTAAGGTAAATTAAAGCTAAGTTTATTGTTTACAAGTATAAAGGGGTATAAAATCAAATCAGAAGTATAAACGAGTATAAAGGAGGAGAAATTATGAATAATCCATTCAATCCCAGTTTCGGTAAAGTTCCTAATATTTTTTTAGACCGTGCCCATGCCGTCACTAAATTATCGACCGAACTTCAAAACCCCAATAGTCCCTATCAGACAACTCTGATCTACGGAGTCCGAGGAGTTGGCAAAACTTCACTTTTGACTGATGTTGGTAATAAAATGAGTGCTAAAAAAAATTGGTTAGTGGTAAATCTAACAACTAATTATAATGTTTTACAAACTTTGATCGATTCCATCTGCCAAAAAAGTTCACCTGAGATCAAAAGGTTACTCGATAAGATCGAAGGCATCAAGTTGTCAGCTTTTGGGATCCAATTTGAGTATCGTCTACAAGAGCTTACTGAAACAAATTACCAGATATTACTCGAAAATATTTTGGATAAACTACAAGCTAAAAATATTTCACTGTTGGTCACCATTGATGAAGTCGATCCAACACCCGAGATCAAAAATTTCATCTCATTATATCAGCTATTGATCCGTGAAAACTACCAGATATCCTTGATCATGACTGGTTTGCCCAATAAGCTTTCCGAATTACAAAATGACGATGTTTTGACCTTTCTACTTCGCAGTGCGCGGATGGAACTTTCTAATTTAGATCTACTTTCGATCAAACACAGCTACCAAGATACCTTCGCTAAAAAAGGTATCACTATTAGTGATGATGTTTTGATCGCAATGGTCAAAAAAACTAAGGGATATGCTTATTCTTTTCAACTATTGGGATATTTATTGTGGGAAATTGCCGATAAAAAGATAACTTTGGCAACACTAGAACAGATCCAAGGTGAGTATCTTGCAACTTTAGGCAGAAATGTCTACTACAAGGTCTTACAAGAGCTCTCACCAGTCGATCATAGCTTTGTGATCGCCATGGCAAAAGCTCCGACCCAGGTTGTCACGACCGCCTATCTCCAACAAAAACTGGACAAACCTAAAAACTATCTTTCAATGTATCGCAAGCGCCTTTTAGATGCACAAGTAATCAAAAGCCCTGCGCGTGGAATGCTTGAATTTACCTTGCCATATTTCAAAGAATATATCCTTGAAAACTTAAAATTTTACGTTTAAAAAGAGACTGTGACGGTCTCTTTTTTTAGTGGGAACGCATTCACCAAAAAACTCAAACCCAATGCAAAAAGTGCATTATGTTTGAGTTCACATTAACTGTACGGCACTACCGCTTTAGTTCATACTCTTTCTAATTTAATTTTATCTTTGGCAACAAATATAGATAACACCCAAAGCCTATACTAGCAAGCCCGACCCAAAAGCAGGCTAGGTGATAAGGAGAAAAAGTCGAAGCGAGCATAACACCTAACGCCCCTAACAAAGCGGTCCCCCGATAAATAAAGCCATTTAGTGCCATATACGTTCCACGTAATTCTTGTGTTGATAACTCTGCCAGTATCGTCTTGCTCAACGGAATGATGAAAACTTCACCGATCGAAGCTACAAATACAGCTGATACTAAAGTATAGAAATTATTAGAACTAATAATAAAGAAGAAAGCCGGAATATACATCACTAAGCCTAAGAGCAACAAGTGCTTCTCACCTAACCTTTTAGTCAAACTAGGTACGATCAAGGTCATCAAGACTACGATCAGTGTATTTTCCGTACGGATCAGTCCTGCCATTTGGATCCCAGTAAATTCGTGGCCTAAAACTATCACCTGAAATGACTTGGCTAAACGCACACTAACGTAATTTATCACCTGTGCGTCCAGTGACATGACTAGCAGTTGGGCCACACAATAGATCACAAACTGCCTGTTTTGTAAAACTTTGCCATACATTAAAAGCAACTGCTTTACGTTATTTTTTCCTGTTAAGCTGGGCGCATCATCAGTCAAATAACGTACCATGATGTAAAGTACCACAAGTGATGATAAGGATAGCAGCGTAAATAATTCAAAGCGATATTCATTAAAAAACATCCCGCCGATCATCGAGCCAAACATGATCGACAAATTCATCGCCCAATAATCGACTGCATAGATGAATGAACGATTTTTTGGCGTACTATCATCAATGATCATCGCTTCGGCTGCTGGATTTAAAAGAGCTGTTGCAGTATTTTGCAGTAGCATCATCATAAATGTCACACTAGGGATGATAAATATTGGTGAATTGAAGAGTGCCATAACAGCTAAAGCGCTTGTTTGGCAGAGCTGAGCCCAAATGATGATTTTTTTCTTACCAAATATATCGGCTAAATAGCCACTCAAAAATCCCATTACGATCGCCGCACTGGTGATGATAAGCAACATCGTCCCTGCTGTTTGGTCTGAAAAATACAGCGTTAAATAGATCGACATGAAAGGATAGACCATATTGCCAAAAAAACGAGATAGAAACGATGTCAGTAAGCGCACACGAACATTGATGTTCAAGCTTCGTAACTGTGATACCATAAATTTCCCCCTTATTTTAAGATCTTGACTGCATTTTATTTATGTTTGAGCGCAGGATATTGCTCAAGTCGTTTTGGAATAAAAATCTAATTCCGCATTTTGATAAAAAGATCAAGGCCTGTTTTAAGTGTTAACGTTTCACTCACAAATACTTTCTTGTCCATAATTTCCTCCCCTAGCTACCTTAAGACAATATAAAGTTATCCAAATAATAGCCTTTTTCTACATCTCGGTCAAATCTTTTTTTAATTTAGTTATATGTTTTTTAATAAAAAACAGCCCTAAAACCAGTTTTTCCCGGTTTTAGGGCTGTTTTAACAAATCTATTTAAATTTCCTCACTCCGGGCGCCCTTTTGATCGACCGCTAATTGGGCAAATTCACCAGTCAAACCGTGTTTTCTGGCTTCCTTGATAAACAGCTCGATCTTTTCTGGGGCAAGCAACGTCATTACGGTGGGACCAGCCCCACTCAAATACGTACCCTTAGCACCTATTTTATGGCCTAATTCACGTAACACTTTTAAATGTGGGACTAATTTTTCACGGTATGGCTCATGATAGCTGTCTTGTTCGATCAATTCAGCCACTAGCTCTAGATCGTTAGTCAATAAGGCTGCTACTAAGGCATTGCCCACACTTCCCGCTCGTACTGCCGTCGCATATTCCAATTGTTTGGGTAAGACGCTTCGACTGACCTTAGTCTCCAATTCAAAATCAGGAATATACGCTAACAGCCCGATCTCAGGAAATGAAGCTTTGATCGTTTGTGGATGCTCGTTTACCATCAATGAGAGCGTCAGACCCCCAAATAATGCTGGTGCTACGTTGTCAGGATGCCCTTCGATCTTAGTAGCTACCTCAAGTAATTCTTGGTCTGAAAACTGTTTGGTAGATAAAACTTGAGCTAACTTCAACCCTGCCACGATCGCTGCTGAACTACTGCCAAGTCCGCGCGCCAAGGGGATCTTAGAGCTCATTTTTAGCCTGTGCGGAGTGAGAGCCTGATCCAAGGTCAAAGCTGATGTGATGACCAAATTTGTTTCATCATGCGAAACTTCTGGGCCAAGATCATGTTCGATCTGCCAGTTAGGTGTTGTTTCCAACACCTCTAATGTCAAATAACGATCAACGGCTAGCCCTAAGGAATCAAAACCAGGGCCCAAGTTAGCACTGCTAGCGGGTACAATGATCTTTTTCATACACTAGCCCTCCAATACTTTATATGCAGCCAGTAACTGCATCTCTGGCATTTCTTTTAGTTTGGCTTTGATCGCATTTAGCTGAGCCTCACTCATCGCATGGGTCACAAGTGAGATCCGCGCGGTACCTTTGCTTTCACCGGTCTGTTTGATCACATTGAAGCTAGCCTTTTGTTTGGCCATGATCTCAGTTAACTTCAGCATTTGCCCCGGTTTATCTGGGAGCACTAAGGAAAGATAGTATGGGTAGATCACATCACTTGCTGGGGCTAAAGCGACGTTTTTGACATAATCGTTAAAGCGACTACCCGTAGTCTCTAAGACGATATCTTTGGTGACTGCAATGATGTCGCTCAAAACACTATTAGCAGTCGGCAATTCCCCCGCACCTGGGCCATAAAACATCGTCTCACCGACAGCTTTACCGGTCACTAAAACAGCATTATTTTCATTTTGGATCGCTGCCAACGGACGTGAACTAGGAACAAGTACCGGTCCAACTGAAACATCTAATTTATCATCGATGAGCTTAGCGATCCCTAGCAATTTGATCGTATAGCCTAACTGAGCCGCTTCATTGATATCGGCAAGTTGCACGCCATCGATCCCCTCGAGTTTCACATCATTAACCGTGATATCTTTTCCAAAGGCAAACTGCGTCAAAATGATCATCTTATAGGCAGCATCCTTACCTTTGACATCATTAGTGGGGTCAGCTTCTGCAAAACCTTTTTCCTGCGCAAGTTTTAAGGCTTGGGCATATGAGAGTCCATTTTGCGTCATCTGAGTCAAAATAAAATTCGTCGTCCCATTGACGATCCCTAAGACCGACTCCACTTGATCGGCAGCAAACGAATTGACGATCGTACGCAAGATCGGGATCCCCCCAGCAACACTAGCTTCATAAAAGAGGTCACAGTGATTTTGTTTGGCAAGCTCCGATAGCTCGGGGCCGTGTTGAGCGATCAGATCTTTGTTAGCCGTCACCACATGTTTTTTGGCATTGAGCAGTTGCTTGATGTAGCCACGCGCAGTCTCGACTGTCCCCATCACTTCAACGACGATCTTGATATCATCATCGGTCACTAACTTGGTAAAATCATCAGTCAATTCGATCCCCGTCAGATCCACATTACGCTTAGCGGTCACATCACGTACGACCACCGTTTTGACATTTAACTTGCAACCCGTGATGTCTGTGATCTTTTGTGCATTATCCTGTAAGATCTTCACGACCCCGCTTCCAACCGTTCCTAAGCCCAAGATCCCAATATCGATCGTCTTCATGCGCGCATTCCTCCGTGTCTAAAAAAGTTATATTTCCTTAATATTAACACATTCAAATTCCACTCAAAAGATTTTAAACACCTAATTTAACTAATAATTTTTACTTGTTATTTTAACCTTACTTTGGTAGTATGAACTCAAATTTACTCGAAAGGAATGTGAACTTATGGCAATTTCATACCGTAGCACGCGTGACCAACATGCCACCTCTTTTTTGGCCTCACAAGCTGTCTTACAAGGGCTGAGTCCCGATGGCGGTCTCTTTGTCCCAGATCATTTACCCCAACTTAACTTGGAATTAATGGATCTACCAAAATTAACTTATCAAGAATTGGCTTTTAAAATTTTACAACCATTCTTTAGTGATTATACTGCTACCGAATTACAGGACTGTATTGCCAAAGCTTACGGGGATAACTTTACCTCACCCCAGATCACACCTGTCAAATTTACTGCTGATCTTGCCTATTTGGAATTATTCCATGGTCCAACGATCGCGTTTAAAGATCTCGCGTTGCAATTATTGCCACATTTACTGCAATTAGCGGCTAAAAAAAATCAAACTGCTCTAAAGACAGTGATCTTGACTGCAACTTCGGGTGACACTGGTAAAGCTGCTATGGCAGGATTTGCTGATGTTAAAGATACTCAGATCATTGTTTTTTATCCTAAAGACGGGGTCAGTGAAGTCCAAGAAAAGCAAATGCGCTCCCAGACTGGCGCTAACACCCATGTGGTGGCGATCACGGGAAACTTCGATGATGCTCAAACCAAGGTCAAAGAGATCTTCGATGATCCTGATATGGCACTTGCACTACAGCAAAAGGGCTATCGCTTCTCTTCTGCTAATTCCATCAATATCGGGCGTCTATTCCCGCAAATGGTCTATTACTTCTACGCTTATGGTCAAATGCTCAAAGCTGGTAAGATCACTGCCGGGCAAGCAGTCAACTTCAGTGTTCCAACGGGAAATTTTGGCGACATTTTAGCTGGGTGGTACGCTAAAAAACTCGGGTTACCGATCAAAAAATTGCTCTGTGCTTCAAATGAAAACAATGTCCTAACTGAATTTTTTGCGAGCGGGATCTATGACCGCAAACGTCCATTCCACGTGACAACCTCGCCTTCGATGGATATTTTAGTTTCCAGCAACTTAGAGCGTCTATTATTCTATACGCTAGATCAAGATGCAACTAAAACTGCACAATTGATGGATCAGCTCAGTACCAGAGGCGTTTATATGCTTGATGCTGAATTGATCACCAAATTACAAACTGAATTCTTTGCTGATTTTGCCACGATCGACCAGACAGCCACTGAGATCAAACGCGTTTTTGAAAAAGAAGGTTATCCGCTCGATCCACATACTGCGGTCGGTTCGTTTGTCGCACGTCAATACCAGTTAAAAACAGGCGATCTCACCCCGATGATCGTCGTTTCTACTGCTAGCCCGTACAAATTCCCTGAGGCTGTCTTAGATGCTTTAGGTAAGCGCCAAGAAGCCACTGGAACAGCAGCCTTAAAACAGTTACATCAAGTGATCGCACAGCCTTATCCACAAACGATCGTAGAACTCTTTACCGCACCACTCTTACACGATCTGACTTGTGATCCTAAAGATATGAAAAAACTAGTGCTCCAACTCGTTAAGTAAAATTAGATAAGATATAGAGGTTTTTTGTTATGAAAGTTGTTAAATTTGGTGGAAGTTCTTTAGCTAATGGTGAACAGTTCAAAAAAGTTATCGCTATCGTGACCGCTCAACCAGAGCGTCAAGCCGTGATCACCTCGGCCCCAGGCAAACGTTTTAGCGATGACATCAAAGTGACTGACCTATTGATCACTTATGCTGAACAATTTTTAAATTATCTAGATACTAAAAAAATCCAAGAAAAGATCTTTGACCGCTACCAAGAGATCGCCCAAACATTTGAGTTACCAACCGAACAACTCACTTGGCTCAAAAAAGAATTACAACAGCTCCAAGAGCGGACTTATCCCAGTGCCGAATATCTTTTAGCAGCTTTTAAAGCACATGGAGAATATTTCAATGCTCGCCTCTTGACCTTGATCTTGAATCATCTGAAGATCAAAGCGCGTTTCATCGATCCGCGCGAAGTTGGCTTATTAGTCAGCTCTGATTCTAACGACGCCACGGTCTTGCCCGTGACTTATGAAAACTTAGCTCGGCTAGACTATACGGATGAGAAATTGATATTTCCCGGGTTTTTTGGAGTAACAAAAGAAGGGGAGATCGCTACTTTCTCACGGGGCGGATCAGATATCACTGGTGCTATCGTTGCTCGCGGGTTAAACGCTGAGCTCTACGAAAACTTTACCGATGTAGATGCGATCTACGCTACTGATCCTAGATTAGTCCAAGATCCATACGCGGTCACCAAAATGACTTACCGTGAGATGCGCGAACTTTCATATGCTGGTTTTTCAGTCTTTCACGATGAAGCGATCGTCCCTGCGATCGAAGGCCGGGTCAAGATCAACGTTAAAAATACTAACCATCCTGAGCGTCCAGGCACGATGATCATTCCGTATCAAGAATTTACGCCGATCACCCCGATCACTGGGATCTCAAGTGCTAAACATTTTTCTGCTCTGTACCTGCACAAATTCTTGTTGAACAAAGAGACTGGCTTTACGCTAAAAATTTTAAATATTCTCTACAAATACGGAATATCCTATGAACACATGCCTTCTGGGATCGATGATCTGACCATCATCTTTGATAACAGTCAGTTGACTGAAGCTAAAAGAAAAGCCGTCTCGCGTGACATCCGTGCTGTGATCCAACCTGATGAATTACGCTGGATCGATGACTATGCCTTGATCATGGTCGTTGGCGAAGGGATGATCAATCGTATCGGGATCATGAAAGATGTGATCTTAGCTATTTCAGACCACAATATCAACATCCATATGATCAACCAAGGTTCATCTGAAGTCTCGATCATGCTTGGAACTAAGAGCGCTGATGCTGATAAAGCTGTCAAATACATTTACGAAGCTTTTTTTGAACAAAAGTAGTCGTCCCGCTAAAGCAACATAAGCCCTACCATGATGGGTGATCATGGTAGGGCTTATTATTTATACTTTTACACACAATATAGCTTAAGACCTGGGTGGGATCTTAAGCTATATAGCGTATCAGATTGCAACTCATACGCTAAGTCGTCAACCACCACTGACTAAAGTCAGTGGCTTGTGAGCCGAAAATCCTTACAGAT
>ERZ778517.759-NODE-759-length-30160-cov-5.287926_pt1 | contig 30160 bp, 27 predicted proteins | sample MGYA00510341_ERZ778517 | MGnify/ENA primary metagenome ERZ778517 (study PRJEB29527, sample SAMN07138964) | mouse gut metagenome | material: feces | host: mouse | place: China:Nanjing | collected 2016-01-25 ...
AACTACCAGCGAATTCTTGGAACTTGATAACATTACCGGGGGAGAGGTTCATATAGGGTGTGCCGAATCACATCAGATAAAATATCTGGCATGGGTAATTAAGGATTTCAAAGAAGCCTATCCCCGTTTCCGCTACCATCTTACAAGCGGAAATACGGAACAGGTAGTGGAACGCTTAGACCGGGGACTGATTGACTTTGCTTTTATCGTAGAGCCGCCGAATCTCGAAAGGTACAACCATATCGAAATACCCGGGACAGACATTTGGGGGCTTGCAATCCGAAAAGACCATCCGCTGGCAGAAAAAAAAGAAATTGTTTTTGCAGATTTAACCGGAATAGACCTGATTTGTTCCGAACAGGGTATGAAATTTGATATTGCACGGTGGTGCGGGGAAAACACCGACCAGTTAAAACTAAGCGGTACAATAAATCTTTGTTACAACGGCGGCATATTTGTAGAAGAAGGACTTGGTGGTATGCTGACCTTTGACCGGTTAGTGAATACAGGCGATGACAGCAACCTGTGTTTCCGCCCCCTCTCTCCACGTCTTGAAACAAAAATGTATATCATTTGGAAAAAATATCAGGTATTCACACCGATTGCAGAATTACTCTTAGATGAGTTAAAAAAAAGATTTCATTAAATATGTATGGAGTTGTCGCACTAATAAACTGGACGGATTTTAGAGTTTTCACTTCCACCAACTCCGCCATACTTATACAAGCAATCTGCTGTCAAACGGCGCAGCACCGAAGGATGTGCTGGAACTCTTGGGACACTCTGACGTGAGTACCGATATCCAGTTCACCACATGGGATGACTACGCCATCATGTCCATGGTGGAGCCAGGTCTTGGCATCAGCATCCTGCCGGACCTCATTCTCCGGCGGATTCCTTACCGAGTCATTATCAAAGAGCTTGAAGTTCCCGCATACCGGAGGATTGGCCTTGCCATGCCGGGCAAAAAAGGCGGCTCTGCAGCCATGAAGACATTTTTAAAATATCTGGATAAGCGCGACTGACTTATCCAGATATCCCTTATCCTACTCCGAAAACCTGATCCGCTCAATCAGGCTCAATTTCTTAAAGTTCATATTTACAAAATAAGTGATAAGTATCTGCACCGCCAGCACGATTCCTGCCAGACAGACCACAGGCACCGCCGGATAATGGTACACCCGGATGCCCATGAGTCCTTCGGTCTTCGCCCACAGAAATATGACGTACCCGAGGATGCTCCCAAACCCCAGAGACAAGACAAGCGTACCGGCGGTATAGAAAAGTCCCTCAAGCTGCAGCATATATACTGTCTGCCTCCCGGACATTCCAATGGCCTGAAGCATGCCAAGCTCCTTCTTCCTGACGTGGACGCTGTTGATCATGGTGTTAATAAGGTTCAGGATTCCGATAAGACCGAACACCGCCAGCATCCCGTAGCAGCCATAGAGAGTATACCGGATCGCATTCTCCGACAGTTTATTCTCCTCCAGAAAAGTTCTTACCTCAAGAACCTCCGCCTCTGAGACAAGCTCCCTGACCTCTTCTGCCGCTGTCTCTTCCTTCCCTTTTTCCACAGAAATATCCCAATAATATGTGACATCCGAGCTACACATGGCCTTAAGAGAATCCTCCGGCATTGCGATATAATATCCCATCAGGCTCGGCGACGCCTGAGCAATCGCCGCAAGGGTCACTTCCCGCCCCTTGATCTTTTCGCCGTCCACAATCTCCAGATACAGCTTATCGCCCACTTTCCAGTCCGGAAATTCCCGTTTTAACGTAGGCTCCAGAAAGACAATCCCTGTTCCGTCCTTAAGCGATGCGTCTCCCAGAGAGCCCTCCGTCACATACCGGGAAAGCTCCTTCATATCCGCCGCGTCAAGCCCTTTCACCTCACCGTTAATCTCATCGGGAGTCATCTTCCCCGTGCGCTCCTTCACCCCGCTGCCCGGCTCTTCCTTTTCCGTCACATTTCCTTCACCGTCCGGCTCTTCCTTTCCTGCCCCGTCCGCTTTTTCAATCTTTCCATCCGTCTTAGGGCTGGCCTTCACAGCAGTCACGCCGTCGATTTTCTCGATTCTTCCTTTAAGCTCCTCCGTCATGGGATTGTTTTGCTGAATCGAACTGAGCGCCCACTCCGGGTGCATCTCATCGCCCTCCTCCGGGTCGATGGACACCAGAATATCACTACGAATACTGTCTCTCGTGGCGTCTTCGGCATTCATGCAGTTGCAGGCGGTGGCAGCCGCCACAAAAAGAACGCCCGTCGCCCCGAGGGATAAAATCGTCACCGCGGTGCGCCGCTTGTTTCTCCCCAGATTCGATACCGTAAGCCTTGGGATACTCAGCGCATCGTACCCCTTCCGGGAAGTCCTCTCCTTCTTCCCTTTCCGGCCACCCTGATAGCGCAGCGCCTCCATAGCCGTAATCTTGCTTGCCTTTTGCATCGGGCTGAGAAGAGAGATAAAGACCGTCAGAAGACTTACCCCCGCCGCAAGCAGGATGACCCACCCTTTCACCAGGCCGGCATCCCCGCTTTTAAAGATTGCCTTCATCTGTTCTCCCAGGACGCGGTTGCCGTCCATGGACGAACTGACCATTGCTTTGACCATCGGAATTGCTCCTGCAAGCCCGAGGATGATCCCCGCCGGAACCGCTATGGCGGCGACGGCAAAACCTTCCCGGAGCACCAGTTTCCGGATCTGCCCCTTTGTGGCCCCGATTGCCCGAAGGCGCCCGTACTCCTGCACTTTATCCAGCATGGACACATAGTAAATGCTGTAAATAGTCAGGATGCCCGCCAGCACGATGACCGCCAAAAGCGCCCCAAGACCGGCGTAAAGCGCCCCGTCTACATAATTGGCAAAAAGATACTCTGAATTGACCTTGATATCATTCTTCGATAGCCCGTACTGCTCTCCGATAACACTTATTCGCTCCTCAATCTTCTCCGTGACCATCCCCTCAATATCGCGCAGCTGGAAACACACATCGTAAACGTGCTCCCCCTCCGGGATGATTTCCTTTGCAAATGCCTCCGACACCATAGGGGTAAATATCCCTTTCTCCAGAGACTCCGGCGAATCTTCTGTCATCCCGGCGATGGTGAATTCCTTCTCTGCCGTCTTGAGGAGTTTCCCTTTTCTCACGGGCTGGTAAGGCACCTTTATCCGGTCTCCCACGCCTCCCTCAAGACCCATAGCCTTAAGGCATCCTTCGGACACCACGATTTCATCCGCTTTTTTCGGAAATGTTCCTTCCTTAAGCTCCATCCTGGACAGCTCAATCATCGTCTCGTCAAGAGCGAACATGTCGGCAGTGATATCTTTATCCCCGGTATATATCTTCCCGGCAATCTCCCGTCTGCACACCGTCTCAAATACATCATCCTCTGCCATCTCTGCCGCCGTCTCGCCGTCCACGTTCCGGTACACGCCGTGAATCGGGGCGTAGAGTTCATTTACCGCCTGGAACTGGAGGCTTAGCTGCCCCGTCACCATGGTCGGCAAAAGTGTCAGCAAAAATGCCGTCAGCGCGATGGCTGTCCCGATCAAAATATTCCTGCTCTTGTTCTTCCTTAAATTGGCAAATGCTGTCGTCGTAATTACGTTCATCTATCTCACCACCTTGCCGTCTTCGATGATCATTACCCGATCCGCCATCTGCGCAATGGTCTCGTCGTGGGTGATCATCACTAATGTCTGTCCGTATTTGCGGACGCAGGACTTTAAGAGCGAGATTACTTCCATCTCCGTCTTGGAATCCAGGTTCCCCGTGGGCTCATCCGCCAGAATAATGGCGGGGCGGGAGGCAAGCGCTCTGGCAATCGCCACCCGTTGTTTCTGCCCGCCAGAAAGCTGGTTTGGCAGAGATTTAAGCTTTTCCGCAAGGCCAATATGCTCCACGATGTCCGTCACAAATCCTTTGTTCACCTTCTTGCCGTCAAGCCCCAGCGGGAGGACGATGTTCTCCCACACATTCAGCGCCGGGATCAGGTTGAAATCCTGAAAGATAAACCCGATCTTCCTCCTACGAAACACCGCGAGCTGTTCGTCCTTCAAGGAAAACAGATTCTTTCCCCCGATGATGACTTCCCCGCTATCCGGCCGGTCAAGGCCGCCCAGCATATGCAGGAGGGTACTCTTTCCCGAACCGGAGCGGCCGACAATCGCCACAAACTCTCCGTTCTCCACCTCGATGCTGGTGTGGTCGATGGCCCGCACCTCATTCTCCCCGTCGCCGTAATATTTTACCAAGTCCACTGTCTTTAATATCGTTTCCATAAATCATAAGGCTCCTTTCTGCATACATTTCCTTCCTCGATATGTACACATCATAACCCCCGAAACTTACAAGAACGTAACAGGAAAGATAACAGTTTTGTTATACTCCGTATTCCTTCGGCAGCATCATCTGCAGCACGCTTCCGCCTCCCGGAGCGTTAAGCGCCCTTACGCTCCCGCCCTGCTCTTCTAAGATTTTCCGCACAAGATAAAGTCCTACCCCTGCGCCCTCTTCCCTTTCCACCGCCTCTCTCTTCCCGCGGTAGAACCGCTTGAAAATGTCCGCATACTCGGACTTCGGGATACCGATCCCCTCGTCCTCCACCTCGATAAATACATAGGATACCATGGAGTTTACCCGAATCTGTACCCTCGTGCCCGCCGGGGAATATTTCACCGCATTGTCAAGGACATTGGACACCGCCTCCGCCGTCCACCGGGCGTCATGGCAAAGCCTTACCGGCTCAAAGTCCATAAGCTCTATCTCGATTTCCTTCTTCCCCGCCTTCATGTAGACGCCGTTCACCGCCCGTATAAGCGTCTCCTTAAGATCTGCCTCCTTGGGCGCGAGCTTTATCATATCTGCCTCCAGCCTTGAAAGGTTCGAAAGCGTCTCCACAAGCTGGCGAAACCTCTTAAGCTCCCGCCCGCTGCGCGCTAAAAATTCCCGCCGCTCCTTATCATCAAGACTTTCATCCTGTATAAGCTCATAACTTAACTCAAGCGCCGCCACCGGAGTCTTAAGCTGGTGGGAAATGTCCGTCACCAGCTCCTTCGTGTTCTCCTTCTCCTCCACAAGCTTACGTCTAAGCCCGCCGAAAGCCTCCCCCATGCGGGCAAGCTGCTCCGCAAGCTGGGCGCAGATTCCCACGCCGGTAAAGTTCTCGCTGCCCCGATACCCATAATTCCCCGTCTCGAACTCCTCCAGATACCGGTAAATGGCCTGATAATTCTGGTATTCCCTCCGGTAATTCAAATACCCCCAGATTACATTCAGCGCAGCCGCCGCGGCAAAGCTTACCGCCCACACCATAAGGTCTGGCTTAAGGACGAAAAAAAACACCGCGAAAAATACGGTGATTCCTGCCGTACTTATAAGCAATGTGCGCTTAAGCTCCCTCTCCAGCCAGACGTAGCCGCGTTCCCGGGCTTTGAGGTGGTTGACGATATACTGGTCATTTGTATGATGTATGTTCATTTTGTAACTTCTCCTGTATTTAACTTGCCATTTACGATGTATGAAAATTCAGAGGTAGTCTCCCCTTGCATAGGAGCCGTATAAAATCGCTTGTACTAAATGCGAACTAATCAAGCTCTTCATCTGCTGTGAAAACTGATATACAGTATTTCTTAACTTTATCCGGCATAAAATTTCCCCCTTTTCGAAGTTAAATATATTTTACTCCATTTTACCTTGCTTGCCTATCCCCAAATTCTTTCCTGCACATTACGATTCACGGCTTGAAAGCCACGCTGCAATTCGCTGTAGAGAAACAGTTGGATTTTCACCAAAAATCGGTTATACCATAAGATATCCTGTAAACAGATGAGGTGCTGCAGATGTCAGATAAGCTGAGTGTCATTTTAGGAAACTACAAAGATGCAGTGATAAAAATATTTGAAGGAAAAGCAGCACACTTAGTATTATATGGTTCTTACGCCCGCGGTGACTTTCATATAGACTCTGATGTAGATATCCGCCTGTCAGCTCTGACATCTTCACAGCCATGCCGCCAAGCATAGACGCAAGCTCTGAGATTGCGGCGTCAAATTTTTCATATTCGACTTGCAGCGCCACAGCGCCGGAATACAGGCCGCCGACTCCTTCATTTTCTATACAGAAAATATCTATCCAAGTTCACTCCTACGATATCCTGCATACATCACCGGCAGCAGCAAAAGCGCCAGCAAAAGATACACCGGTATCAGTATCTCATACACGCCATGCCCCTTCCCGCCGATTTCATAGATCAGGTTATCCCGCAAAAATGTACTGATCCTGAGCAACATATCCGGGAACAGATTCATCGCTTTCGTAAGGAACGGCACCCGCCCAAGAAACATGGGCGCGCAGGATAGCGCGAAAGGAATGGTCACCGCCGCCACCGCCGAGCGGCTCTTTGCCGAGACAAACACCGCAAAAAGCAGAATACATAAGTGGGCGACATACCCGCCGAACATGGTGAGCAGCCACTCTTCAGCAAAAGTGATGTTATACATGCACATCCAGTTGAGCGAGTCGGTCTGGATCATCAGCCCCGCCCCCTGAACGCCCAGCATCCCAAGCACCAGACCGGTAAAAAGGAGCATGACCGCCCAGTAGATGACCGTGACCACTGCAAAACACACCTCCACCTTCGCCAGAACGCCCCGGTTTCTCCCGTAATTGGCAGAAAAAAACACAGAATCTGCCCCGAGCTGGAACTCGCAGGAAAACACACCAGAGACTAAAAATCCGATGATGACGATGGAAATAATCATCAGCGTCGGCAGATACTGGGAATCAAGGACAGCCTTCCACCCGTCCGCATAGCTGTAGTAAAGAGGCGCCTCAAATTCCCCATACCGGCGCAGGAGCACCTCCTTCTCCTCCTTTGAATATCCCTGCTCGGCAAACTCCTCCTTCAAAAGTGAAACCCTTTTCTCATAAAGGGTTGCCGCATCCTCTGGAGAAATGCCGTCGCACAGGTAATAGTCATAGTATTCCCGGCTGACCATCCCGGAGTTGATCCACTCCCTAAGGTCGCTGAGACCCTGATACTTAATCAGCGCCCCGTCCGCCGTATCCGCCTCGTCATGCGCCCGCTTATTCTCCTCAACCACCTTCTTAAGCACATCCTCCGTCACATACCCCTTCCACTTATTCTTCTCCCGCCTTAACTTTCCGGCGGCAAATATGCCGGACACACTCGTTCCGTCCTCCTTATAGTATTTCACATCCCGGACAGCCAGAAGGCTCCCCGCAATTACAATCACAAGCAGCAGCAAGACCGCCCCCTGATTCATCCGTTTCGACCAGATTTTTTTCAACTCAAACCACAGCATTTTCTTCCCCCGCTTTCTCCCCAAAATAATATAAAAATACATCCTCCAGATTCGCATCCACCAACACCGCGTTCCGCGCCGGCCTCTTCCCCGCGATGATCCGAAGTTCCACCCCGTCATGCTCCGTCTTAAGGTTCGACACCTTGTACTTCTTCATAAACGCGGACACCTCATTTTTCCGGGCAAATACGCTCCACACCCCTTCTTCCATGGAGTCGATAAGCTCCCCCGCCTCCCCCTCAAGGACAATACGCCCAGCCCGCATCAGCAGAATCCGGTTGGCAATATATTCCACATCCGGCACGATATGAGTGGACAAAAGCACCAGCCGGTCCTGCGCCAGCTCGCTGATAAGGTTGCGGAAACGGATGCGCTCATTAGGGTCAAGCCCAGCCGTCGGTTCGTCAAGAATTAAGAGCTTCGGATGATTCAGCATTGCCTGAGCTATCCCCGCTCGCCGCTTCATGCCTCCGGAAAGCTTTTTCATCTTTTTCTTCTCCGCACCTTTAAGCCCCGTCTTCTCAATCAGTTCCTTCACCCTCCGTTTCGCCACCACCGGGCGCAGACCTTTAAGCGCCGCAATATAAAGCAGATAATCCTGCACCGAAAACTCCGGGTAAAACCCAAATTCCTGAGGGAGATACCCCAAAATCTTCCGGTACTCGCCACTCATCTCCGTAATCTCCCGCCCGTTGCACCGAATCACCCCCTCCGTAGGAGTAAGGAGGGTGCAGAGCATCTTCATAAACGTCGTCTTTCCCGCGCCGTTGACCCCCAAAAGCCCGTACACTCCATTTTCCATCATCAAGTTCAGATGGTCTACCGCCGTAACCCCGCCGAACTCCTTTGTAAGATTATTGATCCTCAGTTCCATAAACATCATCCTCCGATTTTCATCCCTTCTTTTTTATCCAATCTCGCTTCCGTCCATCTGCGCCCCGTCTCCTACTTCCAGACACTGCCCGCAGAACTTCACCGCCCGGTAAGCACACACTGTCATCACCGCTGCCGCCGCCAAAAACAAGCACACCCACACCGGCAGCAGCGCCGCCCGGTATATCCTTTCATTCATCGTAACCAGCCACCACACCCCGCTCCACACAAGGCAGAACGCCACCGACACGGCCTCATTCATCGCATATTTGCTGCACAGCGCTCCAAAGCAGATGCATGCCGTCACCACCATGGGGAACAAAAACTGCACCAAAAGCTCACTCGCCGTATAATGAAACTGTCCTTTAAGCCCCAGGCAGAACGCCGCCGTCAGGAAAATATCCACCGCCCCGAACATCATCATCCGCGCCGCATAAATCTGCCGCAGCGAATAGTAAGCCGCAGTCTCCACCTCCATACTCAGATGCGTCCTGTTCTTCCACATTTCCGGAATAATGAGCACCACAAACAGCACGCTCACCACTCCCACGCTCCGGCGCATATATCGCCCCTCCTGCATATTCCCAAGCAAAATTCCTGCCCCCGTCAAAAGCAGACACTGGTACACCCACCACCGTTTTCTCAACACCAGAAACTGCGTCTTCAAAAACTCCGCGTAAGACAGCACTCGCTCCTGCTCCATCTGAAAAAATGTCTCCCCGGACAGCCGCACCGTCTGCGCAATTTTCTCTTCCCTCGGTACCGCCTCCGTGCCCTTTCTATACTCTTCCAGCATTTTTTCCAAGTTCATATAACCCCTCCATTCCTAAATGCCAATCCGCCAATATCTTCCCTTACCCTTTACCGAATCCGCTTACAGTATCTGCTCTGAAAACGTTTAAGCTGCACTTTACTTCAGAAGATACTTAAGACACGCTTTACTCCAGAAAAGATTTAAGACGCGCCTTCCCCTCCCGCAACCGGTACTTCGCAAGGGGAACACCGATGCCAAGCATTCTGGCCGCATCGGAAATCTTCATCCCCTGAAGACAGTGCAGGATGACCATCTCCCGGAACTCCTCCGAAAGCTTAAGGAGCGCCTCCTCAAGCACTGCCCGCTCGACCACTGCTCCTAAGGAATCCAGAGCAGGGGAGGCATTCGATTCAAGCTCCTCCCGCTCCATGGGCACATCCCTTTTCTTCTTATAGAAATCCCGGCACAGATTCCCGGCGACCGTATAGAGGAAATTCTTCGCTTTCCCCACATGCCGGTATTCCGGAAGATTTGCAAAAAACTTAAGAAACGTCTCCTGAGTCAGGTCTTCCGCGCTCAGCGCATCAAAACAGTGGAACCTACAATACTTCAATACCTCGCCGTAATACTTCCGGACGAACGTATCAAAAGCACCGTCATCTCCCTGTTTCATCCTTCTGACCAAAAGAAAATCCGCATCCAAGAAGTCCCTCCTCTCCCGGCAATAACCGTTTGTTCTATAGTAAAAGATTTAAACATGCATGTTCTAACAGATATAACGGATTGTAAGTAAGAAAAGATAGGGAAAAATATTTTTTTCCAAAATTTTTCCGTAAAATCCCGTCCTGCCCCCAAAATATGATACAATAGCCTTACATTCACGAAAGGAGAAATTTACATATGAACAACGAAAGAATTGCCCGCGTACTGGCAAAGATGGAGGAAAAAGGCCTCACGCAGCTTATCGTATCCGACCCGTTAAGCATCCGGTTCCTCACTGGGATCATGGTAAACCCCGGAGAGCGGCTCTATGCCCTGATCCTCAAATCAAACGGCGAGCACGTGTTGCTCCTGAACTACCTTTACTTCGTATCCGACACCGGATTCAAAGAAGTATGGTTCAGCGACATGGAAGACCAGATTTCCATCATCGCAGACCAGATCGATACAACAAAGACACTGGGCATCGACAAGACATGGCCGGCGCGTTTCCTCATTCCTCTTCAGGAAAAATGCCCAAAGCTTAAGACAGTTTGGGGTTCTGACTGCGTAGACGGCGTGCGTGCGGTGAAAAATGAAGAAGAGATCCAGATCATGAAAGAGGCGTCTGCCATCAATGACCGGGTGATGGAGATGGTCAAGGAATATGTCAAAGAAGGTATGACGGAAAAGCAGATTGCCGACTTCATCGACAACGAATATTTAAAAGCCGGTGCAAGCGGAACTAGCTTTGACACCATCGTATGTTTCGGCCCGAATGCCGCTGACCAGCACCATGAGCCAAGCGATACGAGAACTCTCAAGGCGGGCGAATGTATCCTCATTGACATGGGCTGCGTATGGAAAGGATATTGCTCAGACATGACAAGAACCTTCTACTGCAAGGAGGCATCTGCCGAAGAGCAGGAAATCCACGACATCGTCCGCGAGGCAGTTCTGCGCGCCGAGTCCGTAATAAAGCCGGGTGTCCGGTTCTGCGACATCGACGCACAGGCAAGAGATTATATCGATGAAAAAGGCTACAGCGAATACTGGAAGATCCGTCTCGGCCACTTCATCGGGCAGGAAGACCATGAGTACGGCGACGTCTCCCCAATCAACAAAAACGTGGCGGAATCTGGCATGATCTTCTCCATCGAGCCTGGTATTTATATCGAAGGAAAATACGGTGTCCGCATCGAAGACCTTGTCCTTGTGACAGAGGACGGCTACGAACTGCTCAATGCAGTTGAAAAGAAATGGCAGACGATTGGTTAATAAAATTATACCCGCTCTCTGGCTTATCCGCCGAGAGCGGGATTTTTAAGATTCTTTTTCTCCAGCCTCGTCTAACTTTCGCAAAAGTTCCTTTGCCTGCTGCACTTGCACCAGCCTTCCTCCTTCATCTATCACATATTCAAGATTGATTCTTGCACTTTTCGTTTCGCCCAGTCCCGCATGAATCTCAGCCTCCAACATACTATATTTAATAACTGAATACTTTTCACATTTTCTGCCGCTAAGCGCTCTCTGTTCAGAAAGGAACCTGTGCGCGGCTGGGTAATCTTTGTTTTTCATGGCCCAAAGCCGATGATTGTTGGTGCAGAACCTTTGAAAACACTTTTGCTCCCTTTGATTTTTTTCTACACCTGTCAGATAAACCCGCTCAAATTCCGCAACGCGCATTTCCTCTCCCTTTGCGAAACAAAGCTCCGACATGAGCAGATAATACTCCAGTTTATCTTCTCCCCGGAGCTTATACGGATTGATATTTTTCAGAGTTTCCTCGGCCTTTTGACTGTTACCCTGACAGCATTGTGCTAAAGCTCTCAATACAGCGCCGCTTTCACGGGCAAGCGGGGCATGTAATTTACTCAGGCACGTTTCATACGCAAAGGGATCACACTCCTCATAAAGCAGCGCACGAATCTTAGTGTATCCCCCTCCTCTTATCAACACAGCAATAAGCAATACAAACACAAATTGAGTAAGGATACAAGACAGCAGCCCCCAGAAAAGCATTCCCCCCGTGCGGTATAGTTTTTCATCCAATATAAAATCAACCATATACTGCGAAAAAATAAACTCAATTAATATAATGGCAAGACATGCCATCAGATGTTTCCTGTACTGTGACATAATCTTTTCCGTTCTTTCACTGTTTACCGCCTGTAAATTCTTCTCGTTTTCTTTATCCATCCCGTTATTTTTCCTCCCTGTCTGCCAGTAATTACAATATGTTGAATCCGTTCGCCGGTAAATCGTTTTCTCAAAATACAACATCCATCATCCAGATATATCCCATACCTCGTATATTCTTTATATATTCCGGCTCTTCTCCTTCCGACACTTTCTTTTTCAGACGGCCTATTGTAACCGGAACCGTATTATCGTCCACAAACTGTCCTTCCACATCCCACACCTGCTGAAGAATCTGTTCCTTTGAAAGAATCTGCTTTGGATTCCTGAGAAAATACAATAGCAGCTGAAGTTCCCTCTTACTCAGCAATATCTCCTTATCGTCTTTATATACCTTCATCTCCTGGCAGTCCATCCGGATATTGCCGGATGACAGAATCTGCCCACCCTCTTCCTTCTGACTGATTCGCCGCATCCAGGCATTCACCTTCGATATAAAGACCATCAGGCTGAAAGGCTTGGTGATATAATCATCCGCCCCGGCATCATAGCCATTTACAATATCCACTTCTTGGTCCAACGCTGTCAGGAAGATCAGATACACGCTGCTTTCTTTGCGAAGCTGTCTGCAAAACTCTAAACCGTTCCCATCTTCCATTGTTATATCGCTGATTACCAGAGCCACTTCATTTTCACTGTACAGCTTTTTTGCTTCCGAAACGCCTGCTGCGCTTAATACTTCATAACCTTCCTTGGAAAGTTTTAAACTGATTCCCCGGTTTAGACTCTCATCGTCTTCCAGCACCAATATCTTAGCCATTCTCCGATTCTCCATCCGCCGTACCGTTTATTTCTAAAAGAAGCTTTCTTGCTTCAGCTACATGCACAAGCCTTCCGCCTTCGGCTATTACATAGTTCAGACGCTGCCTTGCGCTTTCCTTGTCTCCCATCGCCGCACAGATTCTTGCTTCCCACATACTATACCCGATCAGACTCCACTTTCTGGTCTTTCCACTCTCATATTCCTTTCTTTCTGCCAAAAAACGAAATGCCGACTCATAATCCTTATTCTCCATAGCACGATACAGATTATTACCCGCGCAAAGCATCCGAAAATACATCTGTTCTCTCTTACTCTTTTTCTTTATTCCTGCCCGATAGGACTGCTCAAGCTCCGCTGCCCGCATCCCCTCTCCTTTCTGAAAAAAAACAGCCGAGAGAATAATATAATAATTCACCCGAAACATTCCCTTAAGTTTATACAGATTCACTCCTCTTAAGATTTCTTCCGCACCGTGAATATTTCCCTGATAATACTGCGCGATCGCATGCAGGCATGTCAGACGATCTTTATAAAAAAATGTATGGAGCTTATTCAGGCATGCTTCATATACGAAAGGATCACACTCCTCATAAAGGGCCAGATCAACCTTCACCGCCCCGATCCACTTCACAAACACGGCAATGGCCGCTATTACCGCATATAGGGCAAAGACGCTGACCGTCAGCAAAAAAGATGCGAATCCCCCGACATAATAAGAAAACCATGAATCCATTTTGAAGAAAACCATATAGAATAAAAAGATAACATCCAGTACAACGATTGCACAGCATATATATTTGTGCAGCCGGTATCTTTTGATAATCTCTCCTGCCCTTAATTCCACTTCTCTTTCCATCTGTATATTTCTCCTTTCTCCAACCGAAAAATCGATCACATTTTTGCTTATACTATCTTTCATCCAGACTTTTATTATAAAAGATTATGGCACAAATATCTACCCTCTCTGCGGCAAACTGTTGTTTTTTATTGTAAGGAGCCGCAAATTATGCTAAAATACTAAGAAGAATGTGAGGTGTAGATATTATAATGAATAATAAAAATTGTGAACTTCTGCTTGAGTATGTGCAAGAAATCTTAAGCGGTTCCGATACCGGGCATTTTAATATCAGCGAACTGGACGAGCCTTACCAGGAGCTGGGGCGGGGCCTTAAGACTCTTCATGAAAAATTAAACATTCTCACCATGCGTGAGAATGAAGTATTAAAGATGCAGCAGCATGCCGAGATGGTCGAGAGTTACAATGAGCTTCTTGTACAGATGCTCAGCAAACGGAACGAATGGCTTCTTGTAGTAGATCAGGACAGCCGGGAGATTCTTTATTGCAATAAGCAGAAAAAAGGCGGGGCAGTAGATGATTCATTCTGCAAAACATGTAAAAGCCGCCTTTCTTTCAAATCAGAACTTCAAGACTGGAAAGCCTCGGAGCAGTATAGCGTACGCGAAATAAACAGCGGCAGCGGCAAAGACAACGATACCTATTACCGTGTCACCTCATTCCCGATCGATTGGAAAGAACATAATTCATTAGTACATATTATCGTAGACATTACGGATGAAAAACGCACCGCGCATAACCTGACCAGCAAAGCATACCATGATCCGGGAACCGGAATCAAGAATCGGTTGTTTTTCAAAGAATATATGGAAAGCATTTTAAGAGAACGCCGAGAAGCTACTCTCTGTTATCTGGATCTGGACGGTTTGAAATATGTCAATGATAAGTTCGGCCATTTGGAAGGAGACGTTTATATCCAGAATTTCGTAGAGCTTATCAGAAGCAGTTTCCGAAACGGCGATACATTTGCCCGAATCGGAGGGGACGAATTCTGTCTTGTACTCACAGGCTGCGGCGGCGAACTGATGGAGCGAAAGATTGCAGAGATACTAAAGCGATTCCAGTCTGAGAGATACAATAAATATCAGTGCAGCTTCAGCTATGGCATTGTAGAGATAACTGGGCGGGAAAAGAATGTATCTCTGGATGCGATTCTTCGGGAAGCAGATGAGATCATGTACGAGTGCAAACGAAAAAATAAAGAGAAATATCCGGAGCTTGTCAGATAAGCTCCGGATATTTTTTACGGCAACACTATAGTACTGATCTTCTACAGCATTTTTTTCAGCGTGTCAAGCAAGACCTCTACGTCAACCGGCTTTGCTATATGTGAGTTCATGCCGCATTCAAAAGCCTTTTTCTTATCTTCATCAAATGCATTGGCTGTCATGGCAACGATCGGGATTTTGGCAACCTCTTTATTGCCGAGCTTCCTGATTTCCTTTGTCGCCGTATATCCGTCCATAACCGGCATCTGCACATCCATCAGGATGAGCTTATAATATCCCGGCTCAGATGCCTTCATCATCTCTACGGCCTCTTGCCCGTCTTTGGCTTCCTCTATCTCAAATCCGGCCTCTGACAGGATCTCCCTCGCAATCTCCCGATTCAATTCATTATCTTCCACAAGAAGTATCCTTCCTCCCATCATCGTCTGTTCAAGCGAATTCAGAGACTCCCTCTTCTCCCTTCCAATCCCAAGCACCTGAAGCAGACATCTTGTAAATTCAGATATAAATAACGGCTTACTGCAGAATGCGCTAATGCCTGCCGCCCTCGCCTCTTCCTCTATATCCGCCCAATCATAAGCCGTGAGCACAATAATCGGGACATCGTCTCCCACCTCGCTACGAAGCTCCCTTGCCAGTTCAACGCCGCCCATATCCGGCATAAGCCAGTCAATAATATATACCTTGTATTCATCATGGCGTCTGATTGCCTGTTTTGTCCTGAGCAAGGCTTCTTTTCCATTCAGCGTCCACTCCGCCCGCATCCCCATCTCAAGCAGCATCTGGCTCACACTGTCACAAGTATTGAAATCGTCATCCACCACAAGGACACGGATATCTTTAAGCTCCTCCATCCTGATATTCTTTTTTGATGTTTTCGCCAGTTTAAAAGGTATGGTAACGATGAATTCCGATCCTTCATTCTGTTTACTGTAAACCTCGATCGTTCCGCCCATTGCTTCTACAATATTCTTTGTGATCGGCATCCCAAGACCTGTCCCCTGAATACCGCTCACTGTCGTGGTCTTCTCACGCTCAAACGGCTCAAATATGTGTCTGACAAATTCCTCGCTCATTCCGATTCCGTTGTCTTTGACCTGCATTTCATACAGTGTCCGCTCTTTGCTGCCGCCCTCCTTCTCCAAAATCCGGGCGCTGACACTGCCGCCGGGCTTTGTGAACTTGATCGCGTTTCCGAGAAGGTTCAAAAGTATCTGATTCAAACGCAGCCGGTCGCAGATTACATTCTCATCATAGACGTCTACCGTATCAATGGAGAAATCCAGATTCTTCTCTCTTACATCCGCCTGAAGGATATTTCTGATCTCATGCATAACTTCCGACAGATTACACTCTGCCTCATTCAGATGAAGCTTTCCGCTCTCGATTCGGCTCATCTCCAGCACGTCATTGATGAGTGACAGAAGGTGGTTGCTTGACGACATGATCTTTGCCAGATAGTCCTTCACCCGTTCTTTGTTATCCAAATGGGTCGTTGCCAGAGACGTAAACCCTATGATAGCATTCATAGGCGTCCGGATATCGTGGGACATATTGGAGAGAAAGGTAGTCTTGGCGCTGCTGGCCTGCTTCGCCTGCGCAAGAGCGTCCGCCAGAATCTGCTGCTGTTTGATCTCATTTTCAACAATATCCGTAACAATTCTTTTTGCGATTACCACACGGTTTCCGAACCGTCCGTCCTTTACCTTAGCAAAACGAAACTGGATATAATTCTTTTCTTCGTTTACACTATTCATAATATTAATATCATAACGCTGCTTATCCGAAAGCTCTCTCCTGATATTATCAAGAAGTGTAGATTTCCTCCACCGTTCCTTGTCCTCCTCACAGACATATTCTGTGTAGGCATCCACAGCATCCTGATATCTTTCGTGCCGCGCAAGCGTCGTCTTTATCTCCATGGAAGAATCCGCCTTAAAAATACTCATCCTTCCGTCATATGGATTGAACAGCGATATAAAATTATAATCACTGCTTAAGCCCGATATGATCTCATAGGCCTCTTCAATCTCATTCTTCCGCTCAAGATCATGCCCGGTATCTTCATCTACGCCGCGAAAGCCTACAACTACCCGGTCTGTTTCCCCTGCCGCTCCAATCCGCGCGATCCGAATCTGGAAATACTTCAGCTTCCCTTCCCATTCCACCCTGTAATTCACGGAATAGAAGGGCTTCTTTAATAACTTCTCCCGAACGCATACCGGGTTGGTCATGCAGCGCACGACTTCCCTGTCAGGTTCATAAACGGCTCCCTCTACATAAGCGCTGAGCGCCTTCTCGAAATCATCGCCCTTCAAATATTCTCCGAACAATTCTTTCCTCTCTTCGCTCATACGGAAATTGACAAAGCTGCCGCTGTTATAATCAACCAGATAGACGATTACATAGTCCTGACTCAATCCCATGGCAATTTCCATATGAATATCGCGTTTCATTCTGTCTTTCATCATCTCACCCTTTTCGTCACTTTTTTCTACAGTTTCTCAAGTTTAGCAAAGCCGGCAAACATCTTTTTTGTTCCTGCTCTGTCAAAATCTACTGTGACCTCGAAGTCACGTCCTCCTTCTACGATATTCGCAACCATTCCTTCTCCAAACTTAATATGACGCACTCGGTCCCCGACTTCATAGCCAAGACCTCCCTTAGCAGGCTTGCCAAACTGCCTTACTGGCTTCTGAGCGGTAAATGCCTGCGCTTTAAACGCCTGCTTCGCCTGCCTGTATGCCGCCTGCTTCGCAGATTCAAAGTCATATTTTACCTGCTCCTTTGCCGTCTCCTTCTTCAAAGTTTCTTCCACAGATATGAGTTCTATCGGAATCTCTTTCAAAAAACGCGACATCCGGTTATACTGTGTCTCGCCGCGCACCATTCTTTTTCTCGCGCATGTAAGGGTAAGATTTCTTTCCGCTCTTGTAATCCCCACATAGCAAAGACGTCTCTCCTCTTCCAGTTCGTCCGGATCATCTGCCGTCGCTGACAGATAGCTCGGGAAAAGTCCCTCTTCCATGCCCGCCAGATATACATGCGGAAATTCCAGACCCTTCGCACTGTGAAGCGTCATAAGCACTACATAATCCGTACTCTCATCCAAAGTGTCAATATCTGCCACAAGTGCTACCTCTTCTAAAAATCCGCTCAAAGTTGCCGGTTCGTCCTGATCCTCACATGCCTCTTCATAAGCTGCGATCTTGCTCATAAGCTCATCAATATTCTCAATCCTCGCCTTAGCCTCCTCTGAATCCTCCGCCTCCAGACTCTCTATATACTCTGTCTCCTTAATAATCTCATTCATCAAATCAGATATGCTCATATTCTCGGCATCTGCCTTGAAATGTTCAATCAGTGCCGCAAAGGATTCCAGCTTCTTCACTCCGCGTCCGATTCCCGGAATCAGATCCGCACCTCTAAGTGCCTCATAAAATCCAATCTCGTGGGAAGCTGCGTACTCCTGAACACGGTTAATGCTCGTAAGCCCGATTCCCCGCCTCGGCACATTGACGATTCGGCGGACAGCGAGATCGTCTCTGCCGTTATCCACCGTTTTCAAGTAAGAAAGCAGATCTTTGATCTCGCGTCTGGCATAAAAATTGACGCCTCCCACAATCTTATACGGAACATTCGCCGTCACAAGTTTCTCCTCAAACATGCGGGATTGAGCGTTCGTACGATAAAGAACCGCATTACTATTATATGTACAATCTCCTCTGTCTACATGCTCTTTAATATCAGATACAATATATTCCGCTTCATCATAAGCTGTATCAAACTGCCGGAGTTCAAGCTTCTCTCCCTCGCCGTTATCTGTCCAGAGAAACTTTTCCTTCCTGCCGTTGTTGTTGCGGATCACTTCATTGGCTGCATTCAGGATATTTCCTGTGGAGCGGTAGTTCTGCTCCAGCTTGATCACCTTGGCATCCGCAAAAAATTCTTCAAAATTCAGGATATTTTTAATATTTGCCCCGCGGAATTTATAGATTGACTGGTCATCATCTCCCACAACGCAGAGATTCCGGTACTGCGCTGCCAACAGCCTCACTAACTCAAACTGCACCGTATTTGTATCCTGATACTCATCTACCATAATATACCGAAAACGATTCTGATAAGACGCCAGCACATCTGCCTGTGTCTGAAAAAGCTGCACCGTCTTCACAAGCAGGTCGTCAAAATCCAGTGCATTATTGGATCGAAGCTGCTTTTCATATTCCTCATAAACGTCCGCTTCTTTCAGCAGCATGAAATCCCCGCCCGCCTGAAGCCGAAATTCCTCCGTGGAAATAAGCTCGTTTTTCGCATGAGAGATAACGCCCAGAAGCGTCCTTTCACGTAGCTGCTTCGTATCAATCTGTAAAAGTTTGCATACATCCTTCATAAGTGTTTTCTGATCGTCCGCATCATAGATCGTAAAATTCGTATCATACCCCAGCAGTCCGATATACCGTCTTAGAATCCGCACGCACATAGAATGGAACGTACTCACCCACACGCTTTCCGAACCGAAGCCCACAAGCTTGTCAACTCTTTCTCTCATCTCTCCCGCCGCTTTGTTCGTAAATGTGATAGCGAGAATATTCCAGGGACTCACTCCCTTTTCCTCGATAAGATAAGCGATCCTGTGAGTCAGAACTCTTGTCTTCCCCGAACCTGCTCCCGCGAGAATAAGAAGCGGTCCGTCCGTATAATATACTGCTTCCTGCTGTTTATCATTCAATGTATCATAAATCCCCAAATCATTTTATCCTTTCATCTGTTCTTATTGGTTCTAGAGCCATACCTTTTCATACTGGCATGAATCACATCACTTTTAACCTTTGTGCCATCTATATTTTACCATGTCATTTATCCGTTGTAAATTAAAACAGACAGGGGATTTTCCCCTGCCTTGTGATTCATAAACTTATGCACTGATTGAGTTTCCGGTATAAAGCTGATAATACTTTCCTTTTTCCTCGATAAGCTGGTCGTGAGTACCCCGCTCGATGATCCTGCCTTGCTCTAAGACCATAATACAATCTGAATTACGTACAGTAGAAAGCCTGTGAGCTATCACAAAAGTAGTCCTGCCATTCATGAGCTTATCCATACCATCCTGTACGATCCGCTCTGTTCGCGTATCAATGGAACTGGTCGCCTCGTCAAGAATCAGCACCGGCGGATCTGCGACCGCCGCTCTCGCAATTGCAAGGAGCTGGCGCTGTCCCTGACTTAAGTTAGCCCCGTCTCCGGTCAGCAGCGTATCGTAACCATCCGGGAGCCTTCGGATAAATCCGTCTGCATTGGCAAGCTTTGCTGCTGCCACGATTTCATCATCCGTCGCGTTAAGCTTCCCGAACCGTATATTCTCCTTCACTGTTCCCGTAAAGAGATGGGTATCCTGAAGAACAATTCCAAGAGATCTTCTTAAGTCCGCCTTCTTGATTTTATTTACGTTAATACCGTCATAACGGATCTTTCCGTCCTGAATGTCGTAAAAACGATTGATCAGATTTGTGATGGTAGTTTTTCCCGCTCCGGTTGAACCCACAAAAGCAATCTTTTGCCCCGGCTCAGCAAACAGCTTCACATCATGAAGCACGATCTTATCATCATTGTATCCGAAGTCCACGCCGTCGAACACCACGTCGCCTTTCACTTCCACATAATCCACACTCTTATCCGCCTGATGAACATGTTTCCATGCCCATCTTCCGGTACGTTTATCACTCTCCAGAAGCTTTCCGTTCTCTTCTGTCACATTTACAAGTGTCACATACCCGTTATCAGCTTCAATTTCTTCGTCCAAAAGCTTAAAGATACGGTCTGCTCCAGCCATTGCCATGATGACTGCGTTAAGTTGCTGACTGATCTGATTGATCGGCATGCTGAAGCTCTTGTTAAACGTCAAAAAGCTTGCAAGCCCTCCTAACGTAAAACCGCCAATCCCATTTAATGCCAGCACGCCTCCCACGATCGCACAGACAACGTAGCTCACATTTCCAAGCTGTGCATTGATCGGTCCAAGGAAATTGGCAAATGTATTCGCCTTGTCCGCACTGACAAACAGGCGGTCATTCAGCTCCTTGAACTCTTTCTTGCTCTCCTCCTCATGGCAGAACACCTTCACAACCTTCTGTCCGTTCATCATCTCCTCGATGTGACCGTTGAGCGCTCCGATGTTCGTCTGCTGCTCGATAAAATATTTTCCGCTCTGCCCGGTCGCCTGTTTCGTACAGAACAGCATGACTCCTACCATAATAAGCGTCACCACTGTCAATGGGATATTTAGGATCAGCATACTGACAAATACGCTGATGATCGTCACTCCGCTGTTGATGATCTGCGGAATGCTCTGGCTGATCATCTGACGCAGTGTATCAATATCATTCGTATAGATAGACATGATATCTCCGTGTGCGTGAGTATCAAAATATTTTACCGGAAGCTTCTGCATATGCTCAAACAATTCATTCCGAAGCTCTCTCTGAGTCCCTTGCGTGATATTCACCATAATACGGTTATAGGCATAGACCGATGCCACGCCGATCGCATAGAAAAGAGCCACTCTGCCGATCGCATGAGCAAGCGGTGTAAAATCTGGATTATCCGTCAGAAGAAACGGTGTAATATATTCATCAATCAGATTCTTCATAAACATAGTTCCCTGTACATTTGCGAGAACTCCCACAAAAATAAGTATGATTACGATAAAATACCAGAAGCCGTATCTTTTAAATACATATCCCATCAGACGCTTTATGATCTGCCCCGGATTTTTTACCGTCGGTTTCATTCCTCTCATCCTTCTCCCCGGCATCTTCCCGGAAGGCATCTGATTTTCTTTTTTCTCTGCCATCTCTACTCACCTGCCTTTTCATCAAAGTCTCCGCCGCCCTGAGTCTGAGACTCATAGACTTCGCGGTAGATCTCATTACTCTCAAGAAGTTCTTCGTGTGTGCCGAATCCATTCACACGTCCCTCTTCCATAACGATAATACGGTCCGCATCCTGCACACTCGAGATTCTCTGAGCAATGATAAACTTCGTCGTATTCGGAATCTCCTCCCTGAATGCCTTCCTGATCTTAGCATCTGTCGCCGTGTCTACTGCACTGGTACTGTCGTCTAAGATCAGCACTTGCGGTTTCTTAAGAAGCGCCCTTGCGATACAAAGCCTCTGCTTCTGCCCGCCTGACACATTACTTCCGCCCTGCTCGATGTGTGTATGATAACCTTCCGGAAATTTTTTGATAAATTCATCGGCACATGCAAGACGGCAAACCTCCATACACTCTTCATCCGTTGCATTTTTATCGCCCCACCTGAGGTTTTCCAGAATACTTCCAGAGAACAGGACATTATTCTGCAGCACAACCGACACCTGATTCCGAAGTGCCTCCATATCATACTCTTTAACATTCCTTCCGCCTACCAGCACTTCACCTTCGGTCACATCATACAGACGGCTGATCAGGTTGACAAAGCTGGTCTTCGCACTTCCCGTTCCGCCGATGATTCCGATTGTCTCACCGGAATTTACTTTTATGTTAATGTCTTTTAACACCGGTTCCGTGCTGTCTCTATGATAGGCAAAGTCTACGTTCCTAAACTCAACGCTCCCGTCTGCAACCTCCGTTACCGGACAGGCAGGATTCGTAAGTGTGCTGGTCTCGTTCAGCACTTCTGCGATGCGCTTCACACTTGCCGTACTCATGGAGATCATAACAAATACCATGGATAACATCATAAGACTCATCAGGATATTCATACAGTAAGCGAGAAGACTCATCATCTGCCCGGTCGTAAGCTCTGAGGATACAATCATCTTCGCGCCCAGCCAGCTAATCAGCAGGATACATGTATAGACGGTCGTCTGCATCAGCGGTGCATTCACGATAACATTCTTTTCCGCCTTCACAAAGATATCGTAAATGTTCTGGCTCGCTTTCTTAAATTTTCCGGTCTCATGTTCTTCCCTCACATATGCTTTCACAACCCGGATTGCCGATACATTCTCCTGTACAGAAGCATTGAGCGCATCGTACTTAGGAAATGCCATCATAAAATACTGCGTTGCATGGCGGATAATGAAAAACAACAACACGCCAAGGATCAGCACTGCGATCAGGTAAATACTGGCAAGCCTTGCGTTTATAGTAAACGCGATCGCCATAGCGCACAAAAGACTTGCAGGCGCTCTCATGAACATCCGAAGGGTCATCTGATATGCCATCTGTATATTTGTAACGTCTGTAGTCAGCCGGGTTACAAGCCCCGCTGTGCTGAATTTGTCAATATTCGCAAAGGAATAGGTCTGAATATTGTTAAACATTGCTTCCCTCAGGTTCTTTGCAAATCCGGCGGATGCCTTTGCTCCGTATCTGCCTCCGAGAAGTCCGGCGACCAGCCCTAAAAACGCCGCCGCAATCATAATCCCTCCTACCTTGTATATGTGAGCCATATTCCCCGCGTTCACTCCATCGTCGATAATCGAAGCCATAAGGAATGGAATCACCATCTCCATCGCCACTTCAAGAATCATATAGACCGGCGTAGCAATGGATGCCCTTTTATATTCTTTTACTTCTTTTAAAAGTGTTTTAAGTGTTCTAAACATTCTATCCCTCCTTTTTTGCATTCTGTCTTCTGCTTTTCCAGATTTTTTTTAATCTTAGCCGTTACATTAAAAAAATGCTCAAGCTCCTCTTTCCCGATATCTTCTTCCAGCATCATATCCAGCTTTTTAATCAAATCCTCTATGCTCTCGTTATTCTTCACTCCCTTTTCCGTCAGGGTAACCTTCTTAAGCCTTGCGTCATGCTCCACAAATTCCCGCTTTACATATCCCATTTTCTCCAGAAGTTTTATAATGCTTGTCACTGTGGACCTTCCGATAGAAAACGTCTTCTCGATATCCTTCTGAAATATGTCATGCTCCCGGTTTTCATAAAGATACCGCATGATCCATCCATGCATCAGTGTAATCTCATCAATACCCGCCGCTTTGACATGCCATGTCAGATTTTTGGTGATCATATGATTCAGCATATGTATCTCCGGTCCGATTGCCTTTATTCCATGTTTCATCTTCACACCTCTTTTTGCAAAACTTGTTCAGTTCCGAATAATTCGCTCAAAAACTGTTCGTTAACGAACTATATTTTATTCATTTGCCTGAAAAATGTCAATACGGTTCTGAATATTTAATATTTTATTTATTTTTACTGTTGTCATCTAGTTTTGAATACTATATAATGAATGCGTTGAGGTGAGAATTCTATGATCAAAGATACAAAAGCTGTGTTAAAGAGCATACTTGCGAGTATTTCACAGATAAATTACGTGGAACCGGGAGACATTCCCAATATTGATCTTTATATGGATCAGGTCACTACCTTCATGGATGAACATCTTCGTTCCAGCAAACGATATGAAGACGATAAGGTACTGACCAAAACTATGATCAATAATTATGCGAAAAACAATCTGCTTCCTCCTCCGGTAAAGAAAAAATATTCCAAAGAGCATGTATTGGTAATGATTTTTATCTACTATTTTAAAAATATCTTATCAATCAAGGATATCGAGACTCTTCTGACGCCGATCACGGACAAATATTTTAACGACGACAGCGGAATGGATATGACATATATCTACAATGAAGTATTGGAGCTTGAGAAATCGCGGATCAGCATCGTTTCCAAAGATATCGCAAAGTCTTTTAATGAGGCAGCAAAGTGCTTTACAGATGCTCCCGAAGAAGATCAGGATTATCTGCAGCTTTTCGCGTTTATCTGCAGTCTGAGCTTCGATATTTATGTAAAAAAGCTCCTGATGCAAAAACTCATAGATGGATTTGACACGAATGAGAACAGAAAAGATAAAAAGAAGAAATAAGGAATAATTCTTATTTCTTTTTTTATGCCGTATGAAATTGTATATTCTTATTCATTTATCCTTTCAAAAACCATATCATATCCATCATTCCCGTAATTCAAAGAACGGTTAACACGGCTGATCGTAGCGGTTGAAGCTCCTGTCTTCTCTGCAATCTCAAGATATGTATTATGCTCTCTCAACATCTTCGCCACTTCAAACCGCTGGGATAATGAGAGCAATTCATTGATCGTACAGATGTCTTCGAAAAAAGTATAACACTCTTCCTTATCCTCCAGACTTAATATTGCACTAAAGAGATAATCTACTGCCTCAGTCCTAATCTTTTTACTCATATCAGAAATCTCCTTTTGTAACAAACTATTACTGTTACATTTTAACACACTAAATTCATGCAGTCCACATCTTTTTACCGATTATACCTTATGACGGCTCACCGATTATGCATTACAATTACGCTTCAGGCAGCATCGGAACTTTTCCAAAGATGTGTTTGCGATTAAATCTTCTGGAAAACCCATCTCTCTTAAGATTTCTCCCGCATACTGATACTCTGCAATCGATACATCTACATGCGCATCCGTCCCGAGTACCACCATGGCCTTGTACTTCTTACAGTATTCAAGCATTTCCTTTACATTGTCCTTTGTATTCTGCCGGAATCCTTTGGGACTTAAGGACGTATTATTTACCTCCAGCAATGTCCCTGTCTCCTTCGCTGTCTTTACAAGTTTATCATAATCCACCGGAAATCTGCCGTCGTCCGGATGCCCGATAATATCTACGCAATTTTGCTTCATGGTGTTCACATACGCGTTTGTGATCGTCTCCTTCGTCCGCTCCCCAGCAAAGCAAGGCGTATGGATACTTGCGATAGAGATATCCAGATCTTTCACCATCCGCTCTGGCAGATCAATCGTCCCTTCTTCATCCATAATATTAAGCTCCACTCCAAGAAACAGCTGAATGCCATACATTTCTCTCGGGACTACCCGAAGATTTTGAAAATAATACAGACCGGTGCTTCCCGGCATCTTCGGCGCATGTTCTGTAATTGCCAATCCCTTTAATCCCTTATCGGCCGCCATATGCGCCATCTCTCTGATCGTATTGTATGCATGGCCGCTGACAAGAGTATGGGTATGTGTATCAATTTCTATTTTCATAAGATGCTGCCTCCTCTTTTCTTACCTCTGATAATCGCCGACTATTATGTCTGCCTTAAACAGTTTTAATTGTACCACGTTTTTCAGGTAATATCTACCATGCAAGCATATGATTATCTCCATATTGACTGGCGAATGAACTGTAACCGCAAAAATAAAGGCTTCTGCAGCTGGCATTTTCATGCCTGTTACAAAAGCCTTTCACGTATCTTTTATTCGCCTGCCTGTTCTGCAAGCTTCTTTTGATACTCTTTCTTATTATATTTTTCACCCTTTTCAATATGAACATCTGCCGGGATAACCCGGAATCCCAAGCATGTAATGACAAAGACCAGAATCGGGGCAACATATGCATACACGGAATACAGACCATAATATAATGTGCTTATACCGAAAAGCCCTGTAATAAATATTCCGTCTGCACTCCATGGAATCAAAGATACAATCACTGTTGATGTACAATTCATTACTTTAGAGCAGTTGGTCGGATGGAGCTTCATCTTCTTATATGCCGGCGCCATGAGGGTTCCTGTCATCATTAAAGTAAAGCAGTTCGTTCCCATAAAATTACCGACAATGGAAATAAGCTGTGTAATGCCTGTCAATTGAACAACATTTTTTGCTTTGCTTGAGATCGGATGGATAATCGCCTCCAAAATCCCTACCGTGTTAAATGCTCCAACCATCGCAAAACAGAATAACATGAAAGAACCCGTTTCAAACATGCTGGTTACGCCGCCGCGATTGAGTAACGTATCCAAAAACTCCTGCCCTGTCTCAATGGAATAGCCGTTCCAGAAATATCCCAATACATTTGTAGCCTCCGCCCCCTGATAAAGAGCAACCACACATCCGGCTAACGCTGATATCAGCATGCTTGGTATTGCTGGCTTCTTCAAAAACAGCAATACAAACAGCAAAATCATTGGCAGCAGCGCTATGATATTCATATGAAAATACCGGGACATGGCGCTCATGATCTCTTTTACATAAGACGCATCATAGCTCATCTCAGCAAACCGAATGCCAAGTATATAATAAACAGCAGAAGACACCAGAAAGATCGGCACGACCATCCGCACAAGCTCTTTACAGTGTGTAATCAGATCCGTCTCAACAGAAGCGGCCGCAACATTCGTACTGTCAGACATGGGAGAAACCATATCTCCCATATAGGAACCTGATACAATTGCACCGACCGTCATTGGTGCCGGTATACCCATACTTTCTCCAATTGCAAACATTGCAATGCCTGCAGTTCCTAATGTTCCCCATGATGTACCGCACGCAAGCGAGACACAACTGCAGAGGATAAATGTTGTTAATAAAAATACCTTCGGGCTGATCACGCTAAGCCCAAAATAAATCACACTTGGCACTGCACCGCAGGCCGTCCATGTTCCTATAATGGCGCCGACTGCCAAAAGAATAATGATAGAGCCCAATCCTTTTTTACAATATTCCATCATCCCTTCCCAGATTTCATTGTATGAATATCCAAGATACATACACAACGGGATGATTACTAGCCATGCAACAAAAAACATTCTATACTTCTAAACCATAGCTATCTTTCATTGCCTTTTTAAACGCCTCAAGAGTCGGTTCAATACACGGAACTTTCGGCAAATAAAGATTCGTAGTCCCCGGATCCTTAAGCCCTGTTGATGTAATGAGCACTATTACCTTATCGTCCGGCTTTATCCTTCCTTCAGCCACCAGCTTCTCTAATACTACCAAAGAAGCACAGGATGCCGTTTCCGCATAGATTCCTTCTGTCTTTGCAAATCGTTTCTGCATGGCAAGAGCTTCCTCATCATTGCTCGTTCTGGCGACACCCTTGCATTCTTTCAGCGCTTTTATGGTCTGGCAGGTCACCCAGCCAGTTGCAATGGATGTCTGAATCGAAGGCTTGCCCGGCTGTTCGATTGGTATCTCATTATCCTGCTCCAGATTTCGCTCAGCGGCATGAAATACTTCGGCAGCAGCCAATCCTGGCAGTCTGTCAATATAACCCATCTCTTTCAAATCCTTCATCCCTTTGGAGATGCCATACAAAGTATCTCCGTAGGAGATCGGCACAACAAACCAATCCGGAACCTGATTGTTCAATTGCTCAAAAACCTCAAAAGCAATGCTTTTATATCCGTCAACTCCAAAACAGCTGCTTCCAATCGGAGGGCTTAACAGACCGCTTGCCGGATAATACCCCATCTCGCGAACCAGCTTTTCCATAATGATTCCCCGGTCACTCATCGTCGGTGTGACAAAAACCTGAGCGCCGTAAGCCTGCATTAACGTCTTCATAGTCTCGGAAACATTCGGCGTGGTAAATACAACGCACGGAAGTCCCGCCACGGCCGCATATGCCGCTGCAGCCGCCCCCTGATTGCCCGTAGAAGAGATTACAATTCCCGGAGCTTTGTCAGCCAAAGCCTTCGATACGATCAAAGAGCACATTCTGTCTTTATGAGACATTGTTGGATTCTTTGACTCATCCTTCATATAAAGATGATTCAGCCCTATCTCCCTGCCAATTCTGTTAAGCTTATGTAAGGGCGTATTCCCCTCGCCCAGACTGACATACGGCGCATTTTCTCCGAGAGAGTAAAATTCCTTATATCGGTAGATACCTTCACTTTCATCGGTCTTCTCCGGAAGCCTTTTCCCGGTACAGTCATATATCGTTTCATAGTTCAAGTTATATCCTTCCGCTTTACAATACGGGCACGAATCATAATATGCTGTCTCCATTGGTTTTTGGCATCTGATACACCTTACCTCTTTATAGCTTCCCATTCTTTCCCTCCTCTCTTTATAAAATCTCACTTATATGCAATTGCTTCGATTTCCAGTTGCGCTCCTTTTGGAAGCGCCGCCGCCTGAACGCATGCTCTGGCAGGCGCCGTCTCGCCAAAGAATTCCGCATATGCTTCATTGATCGCTCCAAACTCTCCTAAATCCTGAACAAAAATTGTAGTCTTCACCACCTTATTCATGCCGCTTCCTGCCGCTTCAAGAATGGCTGAAATATTATTCATTGATTGACGGGTTAACTCCTTTGTCCCTCCTTCCGCAAACTTTCCTGTCGCCGGATCAATCGGGAGCTGACCGGATACATAAATCATCCCTCCGTGCTCAATAGCCTGTGAATATGGCCCGATTGCCGCCGGCGCCTTGTCTGTACTGATCTTGTTCATCTTTACACCTCCTGAATTGAATCAAAATTATTTTATTTACTGTAATTTATTTCATTATATAAAATATTTTAATGTTTGTCAATTGTTTTTTATTGAAAAAAATAACATAAAATAAAAATACTGCTCATAAATTGTATTTACAGAATGTTTTTTTATGTGCTACTATGAGTAAGTAATATGAGATACAGGGGGATATAATGAAATCAGAAATTGCATTAACAGAAACAGATTTTTTAATTTTAGAATCCTATAAGCAGGTAATTAACGGACTTGGAGAATATCTGGGATCAGGCTATGAGATTGTCCTTCACAATCTGGGATCCTATGACCACTCAGTAATAGCCATCCAGAACGGACACTACACGGAAAGAAAGGTTGGCGCTCCCATCACGAATATAGCGCTGGATATGTTGGAATCAATCAAAAAAAAGAGCTCCAGTGACAGCATTACATATTTCACCACGAACCGTAATGGCAAACCAATGAAGTCAACCACTATTGCGATTCGCGGTGAACAGAACAAAGTCATTGGTTTATTATGCATTAATTTTTATCTTGATTTGCCATTTTCAACATTTCTTCACGACTTCACTTCTCATTGTAAGGCTGATTCTTTTGCAACAGACAAAACAACTGCGACCACAAAAATAGTAGCCGAAGAATTCAGCGAAAACTCTGCTGATTTGATTTATCATCTGATAAACACAACACGTCAGCAGATATACAGCGACAACACTATCTCATCTGTCAACAAAAACAAAGCTATTATCCAGACATTATATGATAAAGGTGTTTTCGACTTTAAAGATGCAGTTCTATTAGTGGCTGAAAAATTAAATATATCCAAGAATACTGTTTATTTGCATTTGCGAAACATAAAATAACTGTTTACAGAAAAACATCTTGCTGGACAAACAAAGGCAGAGCGGCATTATCCGCCGATCTGCCTTTATTTTCACGAACAATTTAAAGGAACATGTACTTTAAGATAAATAAAACTGCTAATATATACATCAGTATACTGATCTTTTTCTCCTTCACTTTTCCTGTAATCAGATTCAATGCCACATAAGAAATAACTCCCATAGAAATCCCTTCCGAAATGCTATAGAAAAACGGCATTGCTATGATACAAATATAACAAGATGTAAGGGTCAAAAGAGTTGACAAACAACGCCATAACCCTCCATATAGTAC
>ERZ778517.762-NODE-762-length-30110-cov-4.001264_pt1 | contig 30110 bp, 24 predicted proteins | sample MGYA00510341_ERZ778517 | MGnify/ENA primary metagenome ERZ778517 (study PRJEB29527, sample SAMN07138964) | mouse gut metagenome | material: feces | host: mouse | place: China:Nanjing | collected 2016-01-25 ...
TCCCCTCATAATCAAAGCGGAGCAGGCGGTTGCCCTCCTCCACCACGTCCAGCACTTCCGCCCGAAGACACCCGTCCCCAAAGACAATCTTTGCGCCGGGTCTCGCCTTTTTCCCGGGCTTTACAAGGGTTTCCCAAACGTCGTTGTCCCGCCGCTTTAACAGCAGCACCTCGATTGCCGCACCCGTATCCTCCTTCACGCCCATCAGCCTTGCCGGAATGACCTTGGTATTATTTAAAACCAGACAGTCTCCCGATCTTACATAATTCATGATTTCTTTAAACGTATGATGTTCCACCGCTCCCGTCTTTCGGTTCAGCACAAGGAGTCTGGACGCGGAGCGATCCTCCAAAGGATCCTGGGCAATCAGTTCCTGCGGTAAATCAAAGTAAAAATCCGATTTTTTTAATTCTGACATTTCGTCTCCATTCCGAGGCATTTTCTAGTGATGAACGCGAAGAGAATCCATAAGTTTTCCAACGGAATACTCTGATTCTCCTCTGCGATCATTTATACTTGAGAAAAGAGCGCAAAAGCTCTCACTCTGCCATGCGCTCCCATCCTTACATACTTCATTACACATACACATCTTTGACTGACCAAGTCAGCTTTCCACTCTAACCGCCTTGATTCCTCTTCACGGAATCTCAAACCGGTGCGGAGAATGCCGCTTTTCAGGCATTCTCCTGCGTGAGACTTAGTGCTTCTCCACGAAACAGCCTCTGCTGTGAGTGGTTAGAAGTACTTCTCACGCTAATATAGGCATGCATTTTCCAGAAAAGCCACATACCCGCGCTTCGTCTCGTACACGTCCGCCTTACTTGTTGCCTCCCAGGGCGCGTGCATGTTTAATACCGCCACGCCGCTGTCGATCACGTTCATGCCGTAGAGCGCAAGGATATAGGCGATCGTGCCGCCGCCGCCAAGATCCACCTTGCCAAGCTCCGCTGTCTGGAAATTCACCTTCTCCTTCTCAAAGATCGCACGGATGTGACCGAGATACTCCGCGTTGGCATCGTTGGAGCCGGACTTGCCGCCCCTGCCCGTAAACTTGTTAAACACCATGCCGCCGCCAAGGTAAGCCACGTTCTTCTTGTCAAAGCTGGACGCATATGCCGGATCATATGCGCTGCTCACGTCGGAGGAAAGCATACAGGAGCGTGCAAGGCATCTGCGCAGGCCAAGCTCACTGTACTCACCGAGAAGGTTCATCACCTCCGCCACCGCGTTCTCAAAGAATTTGGACTGCATACCGGTCGCGCCTACGCTGCCGATCTCCTCTTTATCCACAAGAATACAGCATGCCGTTCTTTCGGTCTGCCCGATCTCCAGCATCGCTTTCAGGGAAGAGAACGCGCACACGCGGTCATCCTGTCCGTAGGAAAGAATCATGCTGCGGTCAAAACCTGCCTCCCTCGCCTTCCCGGCGGGCACCACTTCAAGCTCGGCGGAGATAAAGTCCTCCTCCTCAAAATCGTAATCTCTCTTTAAAATTTCAAGGATTCCCTTCTTCACAGCGTCCTTCGGCGCGCTGTCCTCCTCGTCATCCTTCTTTTTCTTCTTATCGATCACAAGAGGCTTATTGCCAATGATGATATCCAACGCCTCGCCCTCGATCACCTTGTTTGCCTTTTTCTCAAGCTGCTCGCTCGCCAGATGGATCAAAAGGTCGGACACGAAGAAAACGGGATCGTCCTCGTTCTCTCCCACGTTGACCTCCACGGTGCTGCCGTCCTTCTTCACCACCACGCCGTGAATGGAAAGGGGAATCGTCACCCATTGGTACTTTTTCACGCCGCCGTAATAATGGGTGTCCAGATAGGCGAAACCGCCGTCCTCATAGAGAGGATTCTGCTTCACGTCCAGACGGGGAGAGTCGATGTGCGCCCCGAGAATATTGATGCCGTCCTCCATCTTCTCCTTGCCGATCTGAAACATCACAATGGATTTATTCATCCATACGGAATACACCTTGTCCCCGGCTTTCAGCTTTTTGCCGTCCTTCACCAGCGCCTCCAGTTCTTGATATCCCGCCTCATCCAGCGTATTTACGATCTGGTCGATGCACTCCCGCTCGGTCTTTCCTCGGTCCAGAAAGTCCATATACTCTCTGGCAAAAGCATCCACTTCCCCTAGCTGTTTCTCATCATAAGTTTCCCATGTGTTTTTCTGTTCCAAATTTACCACTCCTCTCTTTTCTAATCTTTTGGCACTTTTCATGTGTTCTTATCATACTTCATCCAATGCTTATCATCTTCCCCTACCGCTGCTCCATTCTGTCCTCTTCCGTAATCTCCCTAACAACCCTGCACGGATTGCCTACGGCAAGACTGTGCGGCGGAATGCTTTTTGTTACGACACTGCCCGCTCCGATAACACTTCCTTCGCCAATTGTTACACCACCGCAAACAACTATGTTGGCGGCGAGCCAACAATCATTTTCAATGGTAACAGGTTTTGCGTATTCAAGATTATAAATGCTGCCATCCTCACGTAACCTGCAGTTCCGCTCTTCTGGGAGCATTGGATGCATAGGCGTTGCAATGGTAACATTGGGGCCAATCATTACATTATCCCCAATATGGACAGGGCACACATCCAGACAGGTAAAATGAAAGTTTGCTCCGCTGTATTTTCCAAAGTACGTATTACAGCCATAGTCAAAATAAACAGGCGCTTGCAAGTCAGGCATTTCCAGGGTATTGGGGAGCAGCTCTTTAAGGATTTTATATCGTTTTTCCCTCTCGTCCTCGTCAGTCATATTATAACGTCTTGCCAGTTTACGTGCTTTCAAGCGCAATTGATCCAGTTCGGGATCAGACGGGTCATAAAGCTGTCCTGTAAGCATTTTTTTCTTTTTCAGTCATTTTTTTGCCATTTCTCCATATGCCATATTTTAACTTCTCAATTCTATCCCCATGCCTTTCAAACCGTTGAGAATTTTCTTCATGGCGCTGGTCACATCCGCCTCCTCAAGCGTCCTGTCTTTGGCACGGAAGGTAATGGAGTAAGCCATGGACTTGAAGCCCTCTTTAATCTGATCGCCCTCATAAATATCAAAGAGCTGGTAATCTTCCAGAATCTTTCCGCCGCGCTGGGCAATGACAGCCTCGATCTGACCCGCCATCACGGTCTTCGGCACCACCATGCTGATATCGCGCAGAACTGCCGGGTACTTCGCGATCCCCTCATACTTGCGGTCAAAGGTAGCATAAGGCAGAATCGACGGAATGTCAAGCACTGCCACATAAGCCCTTGTCTTCAAATCATAGTTGTCGCAAACCTCCGGGTGCACCTCGCCGAGATACCCCACAAGCGTCCCCTCGTATTCGATATTAGCCTGTCTGCCCGGATGCAGATAGTTTCTGCCCGCCTGCGGGTCATAGACCGCCTTTTTATGCATGCCGACACTCTCAAAGAACTCTTCCACCACGCCCTTCATGTCGAAGAAATCACAATCCCCATACATGCCGAGGGTAAACTGCATCCGCTCCTCGGGCAGTTCCGTGAGCGGCAGAGCCTTGGGCAGATAAATATTGCCGAGCTCGTAGAGCCGCACATCCTTGTTGCGCCTGTTGTAGTTTGTTGCAAGGCTGGTCAGCATCCCGTGCAAAGGAACCGTCCGCATAATCGAAAAATCTTCTCCCAAAGGATTTGCAATCGTGATCGCCTGCCTTGCCGGATCGTCCGCGGACAGCAATAATTTATCAAATACCTTCGGGCTTTCAAAGGAATAGCACATTCCCTGTGAAAAGCCACAGTATTCCGCAATATCTCTAGCCTTCTGCTCAATGCGCAGTTTGAAAGGGAGTTTTCCCGTAGTCGCCTCGCCGTTTGGCAGCGTGGTCGGAATCTTATCGTAGCCGTAAAACCTTGCCACTTCCTCCGCGATATCGCACTGGCGGAGGATATCCTGGCGGAAAGTCGGCACCGTAAGCGTCCGCTTCTCGGCATCATATTCCACTTCAATCATCTTGAAAATATTAAGCATTTCCTGTTCGGAGACGTCTGTACCGAGAAGGCTGTTATAACGCTCCGGCTCAAAGGGAAGAACCACCTTCTCCTTCATCTCGCCGTGCACATCCACCATGCCGCCGACCACCTCGCCGCAGCCAAGCTCCTCAATGAGCTGGCAGGCACGGTTGATCGCCGCCTCCGCATTGTAAGGATCAAGCCCCTTTTCAAACTTGCCCGACGCGTCCGTGCGCAGTCCGACGCGCTTTGCAGACTTGCGGATGTTCGCGCCGTTGAAAGTCGCCGCCTCAAAGAGCACGGTTTTCACGCTGTCCGTAATCATGGAATTTTCGCCGCCCATGATTCCGGCGATACCTACTTCTTTCTCCGCGTCGCAGATCATCAGCACGTCCGAATCCAGATTCCTGTCCTGTCCGTCCAGCGTGCGGAAAACGTCGCCGTCCTTCGCCCTGCGGACGATAATCTTATGCCCCGCGATGGTGTCTAGGTCAAAGGCGTGCATGGGCTGGCCGTACTCCTCCATCACATAGTTGGTAATGTCCACCAGATTGTTGATGGGGCGGATACCGCTTGCCGCAAGGCGTCTCTGCATCCACTTCGGCGAGGGCGCGATCTTAATGTTTTTGCACACTCTCGCGCAGTATCTCGGGCAGAGCTCCTGATCCTGCACCTCCACGGATACATAGTCCTCCACCTTCTCGTCGTTTCCCTTTGCTGTCACTGCCGGCAGCACAAAAGGCTTTCTGAACGTAGCCGCCGCCTCTCTGGCAATGCCGATCACACTATAACAGTCTACACGGTTTGAGGTCACTTCATACTCAAACACCGTATCCCTAAGTCCCAGTTCTTCCACTGCGTCCGCGCCAACCTGTACATCATCCCCGAAAATATAGATGCCCATTTCCGGCGCCTCCGGGTAAAAATTCCTGTCGGAGCCAAGCTCCTCGATGGAGCACATCATACCGTTTGAGGGTACGCCGCGCAGCTTTCCCGCCTTAATCGAGATACCGTCCTCCGGCAACGGCCCGCCGTCGTGCCCTCCGGCAACCTTGCCGCCGTCCAACACCACAGGAACCTTGTCACCCTCCTTCACGTTAGGCGCGCCGGTAACGATCTGAATTTCCTCGCCGCCGATATCCACCTGACAGACGATCAGCTTATCCGCGTCGGGATGCTTCTCGATCTTCTTGATCTGTCCCACCACGATCTTCTCCAGATTTTTGTCCAGTCTGGCGTAGCCCTCCACCTTCGTCCCGGAGAGGGTCATCGCGTCCATATACTCCTGATCCGTGCACGTAAGTTCCGGCACATATGCTTTAATCCATGACAATGCTGTATTCATGCTGTAATCCTTTCCCTTTCTTTTCTAAAAGTCTATGCTGATTGCGAAACTCTTCACAGCGTTATAAACTGGGTATATTTTGAAGAATTTTGATAACCATGCAAGCAATTCACAATCGTGTAATTTTACAAACCACTTATTTCAAAATATGATAAACACTCGGAATAATATTTAATCGTATGTGTATCCCGGTTTTTTATATAGCAAATCCTGATCGGCAGCCATATCTTTATCCCAGACCTTCTCTTTCCAGTCCTCCTGCGCAACATCTTCAATCACGACAGAGACACTTTCCATATCGCATCCAAGTATTTCAGAAATGTCTTCCGCAATTCTTTCTGCACATCTTCTTTTCTGCTCCTCTGTCCTGCCGGAAAAACATTTGATTTTTACATGTGGCATATTTATTTCCTTTCACAATTACTTCCCTGTCAAAACAGTTTAAGGAAATGTCGCACATCAAACATATCCATTATGTCAGCCTTTATCCATTAAAACTGCTTCAGGAAACGGATATCGTTTTCATACAACAGTCTCATATCATCAATTTCATATTTCAGCAATGCGATACGCTCCAGTCCTACGCCGAAAGCAAATCCCGTGTATTCCTCCGGGGCGATGCCGCTCATCTCCAGCACATGGGGGTGCACCATGCCACAGCCGAGAATCTCAATCCAGCCCTCGCCCTTGCAGAACCGGCAGCCCTTGCCGCCGCACTTAAAACAGGATACGTCCATCTCCGCGCTGGGTTCTGTGAACGGGAAATGATGCGGTCTGAATTTCACCCTTGTGTTCTCACCGAACAGCTCCCTCGCAAATTCGGCAAGCGTCCCCTTCAAGTCCGCAAAGGTGATATGCTTATCGATCACCAGCCCCTCGATCTGATGGAAGGAAGGGGAGTGGGTCGCGTCCACCTCGTCCGAACGGAATACCCGCCCCGGCGCGATCATGCGAATAGGCAGTTTCCCTTTCTCCATCTCATGCACCTGCGTGGAGGACGTCTGCGTCCGCAGCAGGATATCCCCGGTAATATAAAAGGTGTCCTGCTCATCCTTTGCCGGATGATCCGCAGGAATATTGAGCGCCTCAAAGTTATAATAATCTTTTTCCACATCGGGGCCTTCCACTACCTCATAGCCCATACCGATGAAGATTCTCTCCACCTCTTCCAATGCGATGGTATTGGGATGGCGGTGCCCCATCTTATTCTTTTTGGAAGGCAGGGTCACGTCGATGACCTCCGTCTTTAACTTCGCTTCCCTGACGGCTCTCTCCATCTTTTTGACTGAAAGCTCAAGCACCTTCTCAATCTCCGCTCTCGTCTCATTGACAAGCTGTCCCACCTTCGGGCGATCCTCCGGCGCAACATCCTTCATGCTCTTTAACACCGCCGTCAGCTCACCTTTTTTTCCAAGGTAATTGACTTTCACTTCGTTCAGTTTTTCCAAGGCATCGCTTGCCTCGATCTGGCGCAATGCCTCGGCTTTAATCTGTTCCAATTTTTCTTTCATACCTCTTTCTCCTTTTTTGTGGATTTCTTATATTTGAATACAAAGATCATTTCTTCACTGTGATTGCCTTGCAAACATTATATAAGCAAACTGTAAGTTCTTTCAGAGCGAACCCTCCATCGTTTTCATCATTTCACAAAAACCATTTTTCTCATAAAACCTGATTCCATCCGCATTTTGCGGAAAAACCTGCATTCTGATAAAATCTGCGCCTTTTCTTTTCCCATATTCCCTACTTGCTTCAAGCAGAAGCGTTCCCACGCCTTTTCCCCTCTCCGCCTCTAAGACATCTAAATCCTGAATGTAAACCGCAGTTTGCGGTTTCAGACACGCGATCTCTTTCTGCTGCAATATCATAACATGCGAAAATCCGATCACCCTTCCGTCCACATCCGCCACAAGAATCTCCTGCTCCTCGTTCTCAAATATGAACCGAAAAAAGTCATCACTCCGAACTCCCATTGTAAAATGCTCCGGCTGATACCTTACGGCATCTGTCTCCAACTCTGCATATAAATGTCTCAGTTGTTTCACATCCTCCATGTTTGCCGTTCTGATCTGCATATCCTTACCCTTTTCTGACTCTGCTTATGCGCACAAAAAACGCCCCACGTGCAACGCACATGGGACGAATAAACTCCGCGGTACCACCCAGTTTCCCGTTTTCGGTTTCTGCCTTTTACACAGACCGACAAACGAACGCTTCCTTTGGCGTAACGTGCCTGTACGTTCCGAACTAATACGACCAACCCGCAAAAACAGTCAATCGATTCATACGGAAAGCTCCGGTGGGAAATTTCGGATCATTTCTGTACCGAAGGGAACTTACAGCCGATGATTCCCTCTCTCTGGCGGAAAAAATTTCCTACTGACACCTTCTCAGCTTTTGCAATGATTCTGTTTTTTCATTTTGCCCAGACAATTATGTCCGCAACAAATCTATCTGCTATTTTAGTGGCTTTCCTTTGACTTGTCAAGCCACCCGAAGAGAAATTTATAAACCGGTCCGAAATACCTGTTGATATGGGCCCCGATCATCAAGATATACATCAGCATGTAAAACCAGAGCATCAAAATGACCACCGTAGTCAAGCTCCCGTAAGTGCCGAAATCATTGTAGTGATCCACATATATGGAAAAGGCAAAGGAGGCGATACTCCACAAAACCGCCGCAAAAGCCGCCCCCGGGATCTGCGCCTTAAAACGAAGCTTGCAGCTCGGTACAAAGGCATAGATCATGGCAAAAATCAAAGTCAGAACCGCCCACGAAACGAGAAAGCGAAAACGCATAATCACATGCACCACCAGATGAAGCGGTGGGATATCCCTGAGAAGAATATCCACAATCACATTGCCGAACACCATCACGAAAAGCGCCACCAGCGTAGCCGCCAGAATGATCACCGTATAAAAGCAGGCGATGGCGCGCAGCACAAAATAATTACGCTTCTCCTCCACATCGTTGACCGCGTTCAGCCCGTGGATCAGTGCCAGCATTGCCTTTGCCGCCGACCAGATCGTTACCAGCGCAAACACTGTAATCGTCCCCGCCGATCTGGCATAGACGTCCGACACGATACGTATCACCATGCCGTCCACCGCATCCGGCGTAAACTGTGTGATGGCATTGATTAAATCTACCTCCGTCAGCCTCGTGTACGGCAAAATCGCGCACAGCGCCATCAGAAGCGGAATCATGGACAGAAAGAGGAAAAACGCCGTGCTTGCCGCGAAGGCGCTGATATTCTTTTTCGTCATCTGCCAGTTAAAGTCCCGCAGGATTAAAAAAAGTCTGTAAATCGTTCTCATCATACTCCCCGGTTGCTTTCTGTCATGTTCTGTGTATTCCGCTTAAAGCTGTAACTAAGCTGAAATAAAACTATCCCCGTTCTACTGCTCTCTCAGTTCTTCGGCGTCCGTCACCTCACAGCCGGGATAAAACATCGAGAGGATCTGCCCATAGTCAGCCCCCTGCGCTCCCATCGCCTTCGCCCCGTTCTGGGACATGCCGACGCCGTGTCCGTAGCCGCCGCCAGTCAACGTATATCCTACCACATTTTCCCCGTCTTTTCCAGTCCCGCCGACGGTATCCAGCACAAAAAAACCGCTGGGAAGAAGTGTTTTCGGCACGGTTTCACTCCCGTCCTGTTTCCTGACAGTGCTATTTGCGTCGCACAGGACATAGCGGATATTGTATTCGGAAAGCACTTTATACGTCGCTTTTTCCGTCTCAATGTTCAACTCCTGCGCAATCCCGCCCGCGCCCCTTTTTGCGATCTCTATCCTCCTTATTTTCCCCGGTTTCCCAATCGGCTCCGACACATAATAATCCCCTTCCGCCTTCGTCAGTACAAAAGTCGGCGCGCTTGCATACCGTTCCTTCAAACGGGCAAACAGACCTTTTTCATCCAACTCTTCCACATGGTAACTCCACCGATACCAAGGTTCATCCTTCTCAAAGTCCGTATCGTGTACCGCGGTAATAAACTGTCGGAAAGCCTCCTCGTCCCGTAAATCTTCCGCGTCAAAGTTCTCAACCGCACCAGATGCCGCTGCCAGCGCCCCCTCGTCATTCGACTGCTGATTTCCTACCCGCCCGGAGTCTTCCGTGTCAAATCCATCCTCCGCTTCCATCTCTTCATCTGCCTGTTCTGCCCCCTCCGCTCCAGACTCTGCTCCCGCCGCGCCGCTCACGCGCACGCCCCGCAGATAAGGCACTTCCTCCCCGTTCCCTCCCTGCCAGCTCACCACGTCCGTCCCTGTCCCGCAGGATGTAGAATAATAATAATTACCCGCAGCCTCCCCCTCATAAGTGAGCAGCACCCCGTCCGTCTCCTTCACCGCCGTGGTGGAAGCCGCATGTTCCTCGATATTGTGATAAACCTGGTACGCCGTGGTATCGTCCACATGGGCGCCAAGCTCTGGGATGCCCGCCCGCAGAATATAGCGGTACGCATAGGTTCTGGCGCACACCGCCTGCGCTTTGAGCGCTTCCTGCGGATAGGACGACGGCATCTCACTGGGCACCACCGCATAGAGATATTCCTCCAAAGGCAGCTCATTAATCAGTACAATTCCCTGCTCCATCCGCAGACATTCGATCGTTCCCCGATAAGCATGATCCGCTCTGCCGCTCCCCTCCATTTCCAACGTAACCTTGTCCGTTAGATTCGTGCTCCTATAGGTTCTGCGCTCCCCCACAGTCATCTGATCCTTCCGAAGCTTTATTTCTTCACCGTCCACCGTGATTCCCAAGTTTTCATGGAAATTGCTGCCCGCCGCCGTATTTTTTAAAAGCACCCGGATCTGATCCGCCCCTGCCTCCTCCGAGACCAGACAGGCATACACCTTCCCCCTGTCAACAACAAAATCCGTATCCGCACAGCCTACGCGCAATTCCGCCTGTTCCAGCGTTTTCAGACTCCCATACAGCCTATAGATCTCCATCTCCTCCGCAATCTGATAAACCCCGTAATCCTCAATCTCCAATTCCTGTTCGGAGGCGCGAAGAAGTTTTCCGTGAATTTTTTCCCTGCGCTCCTTTGCCTCCACAATCCGTCCGTTCCGGAAAGTCAGATCCGCAATCTGCTCCCGTTCTGGCTGATCTTTTCGGGCCTCCTCGGAAAGCGCCGCCCGGAATGCGGTCTGATGATAAAAACAATCCAACGTGCCGTCTGTGTTTTCCATCACCCACACACTCCCCAGATAATGGTCTTCCGGCAGCACCTCCACTATGGTCAGCAGCGTATTTCCTTTCACATAAACCTTTAGCTCCTGCAGCTCACTCTCCGCAAAAGCGGTTGAAGCATACGGACACGCACCCTGCATGGCGCCGCTTTCCGTGTAGGCTTCCGCCTTCTCCCGATCCGTTTTCAGCACAAATACCGTTGTCTCCCAAATCGAAGCTTCCGTATCAAGATAGGCCAGAAAAATACGAAACGCCTCGTACCAATCTTCCTTTAAAAGTGCCTGCTCCGGCATATAACGTTCCCCGTAATCGGGAAGTTCCCACGCCCCCGCCGCCAGACTTTCGCACAACGCCTGATACTGTCCGTATGTAAAATATACAGGCTCTTCTTTCTCTTCCGCGTCCTGCACGCCCTGCGTCTGCCCCTCCGCGCCGGAATCTTCTATCGAAAAGGAAATCCCCAGCGCATCTAAGAGAATCGCCACGTCCTCCGTGGTAATCCGTTCTCCCTCCGGCTGAGTGGGCGTCTTCTCCATCGCCTGTCTTCTCCCCAGAAAAAGACAGACGATAAATAAGAGCCCGAAAAAAATAAGAGCCAGCTTTGCAAGCTGTTTCCCGTCAAACTTCATGTCTGCGCCCTTTCCATGTCCTCCTCTATTTCTATGCGCAGAGAGCCAGAAATAGTATCCGAGTATAGAGAAAAAGCTTCACGGTCAAATCCCTTCTATTTTCCCGTGAAGCCTTCTTTTTTTGTATGCTGTATCATTACTTAGAACTTCCCCCGAACGGCCGCGCAGGTATTTCCCGACGAGGAAGTATTCCTGTCCGACATTTTCGTGGAACCGTAAACGGGAACGTTTTTAAAGTCGATGCTGTCGCTCCATGTCCTGACTTTCGTTGCCTTATAACGGATATTCACTTGCGAACCTTCCCTACCGCTTTAAGTCAACTGTATTTTCTCAAGATACCTTTTACAGCATCGACGCCCGCAGTTCTTCCCCGCTCTTCGCGCTTAAGTATGCCGGCGGAATATCAAACACCGTCTTCGCCCCCGTCTGCCCTTCCTTATAAAGCCGGTATGCCGCCCTTGCGTAAGCGATGATCACACTGGAGGTAAACTCCGGGTTGGAGTCCAATTTCAGACTGTACTCAATCAAATGGCTGTTCTCCTCCTCCCAGCCGGTCTTTCCGCTGCGGAGCACAAAACCGCCGTGAGGAATACCGCTGTGATCCCGCTCCAGCTCCTCCTCGCTGATAAAATGCACCGTGGTATCGTAGTCCGCAAAATAGTTCGGCATAGTCTTAATCTCCTGTTCCACCTTCGCGGCATCCGCCCCCTCTTCCAGAACGACAAAACATTCTCTGGTATGTTTCTCTCTGGTAGAAAGTGCGGGATTTTTCCCCTCTCTCACCGCCTCAAGCGCCGCCTCCACAGGAATCGTATACTGCTTGGCATTTCTCACGCCCTCGATCCGGCGGATCGCATCGCTGTGCCCTTGGCTGACACCCTTTCCCCAGAAAGTATAGTCTTTTCCGTTCGGCAGGATAGCGGAGGCATACATCCTGCTCAAAGAAAACATCCCCGGATCCCAGCCCACGGAAATGATGCCTACCTTCCCCGCCGCCTTCGCCGCAGCGTCCACGTTCTCAAAGTGCTTCGGTATATTGGCGTGGGTATCAAAGCTGTCCACCACATTGAACAGCTTCGCAAAGGCTGGCGTCTGCTCCGGCAGATCCGTCGCGCTGCCGCCACATAAAATCAGCACATCAATTTTATCCTTCCATGCCGCCGCATCGGAAACATGGCAGACCGCCGCGCTTTTCGTAAGAATCGACACCTGATCCGGCTCTCTTCTCGTAAATACCGCCGCCAGTTCCATGTCCGGATTCTGTTTGACGGCACACTCCACACCGCGCCCCAGATTCCCATACCCTAAAATTCCGATTCTTATGCTCATTCTTCATCCTCCATATCTGCAAAAGCAGCCGTACAAGACGACTGCTTTTCCATCTTTTGTATATACCCCCAAAATGCCGGATCTTGTATTTTGACTCCTAGCAATGCTAGGTGGGTAACCGCAACCATACTTCTGTCTTCCACTGCTGGGTGCCCAAAGGCTGGAGGCCTGACATCTATATGACAATGTAGGAATCCCGTTTAAAGTATCTGTAGGTTCAAAATAACAAGACTTTATCGCACATTTCAGGTTATCACTATTATATCCGAATTGACCGCGAAATACAACAGCATTTTTTACCTGTTGCTCTCCTTTTCCTGATACATCAATTCATCCGCTTTGTGGAATAACTGATGGAAAGACTCCTTCCCGGTCAGAGAATAAGCGGCTCCCACACTGGCGGAAATATTCCAAAAATTTTCGTGCTTCGCGTATTCCCCATCCAGCCGCTCCTTGATCATTCGCCTCGTCCGCTCTACCTCGTCTTCCGTGCGCGCCCCGACGATCACTACCAGGAACTCATCGCCTCCCATACGTGCGATCAGCCCCTCCGATATGCTGTCCTGAAGCGTCTTTGCCGTGAGAACCAGCGCCTTATCGCCCTCATGATGACCATAAATATCATTGACGCTCTTAAAGTGATCCAGATCAATACAGAACACCGATAAATGCCCATCCCCTTGTTTGTCAATAAACTCATACACATACCGTCTGTTATACAAACCTGTAAGGAAGTCCGTGTTTGCGTTCTTTATCATCATCTGCTCGTAAAGTCGTTCCTGCGTCACATCAATCGCAACACCTACGGTTCCCATAACGCTTCCATCCAGATCAAACAGCGGCGACTTATAAGTTTTCAATTCGCGCATACTGTCCCCGATCTTGACCGTTTCATCGAAAACGCAAGTCTCTCTCTTTTCCATTACCTCGTATTCCGATTCCATGCAGATAAATTCACCTTTGGCATACTCGTCCGGATCAATGTCCCAGATATAATAGTGGCCGTGCCCCTCAATCTGGTCCATTGTCTTATTGACCGCCTTGCAGAATGCCTCGTTGACCTTCATGTGGGCGCCCTTCTTGTTTTTATACCAGATCAGATGGGGAACGCTGTTGATCGTCGCATCGAGGTAGCTTTGCGCCTGCCAGAGATCCCTGCTCATCTTGTATGTTTTCTGCCAGCGGATCAGGCGAAACCTGAATTCGGATACCAATAACGGCATGATCCAGATATCCGTAATATTTTCGCCATCCTGCATGGTCAGAGTCGCCGCCTGTTCCTTATCCGCGAGAAAAATCAGCTCCGCTCCCTGCTTCCTGCTGGAAAGCAGAGTAGCAACAGTCTTCTCCATCTGCGTCCGGCTGATATCCGCTAGAATCACATCCGCCCTGCCGGCCAGCGCCTCGTCCGGCTCAGCGCTTCTCAAATATTCGTGCGCAAAATGCGGAAGCGGCGAAAGTTCTTTCAGGGCATCAAACAATTCATCCTTTTCTGTCATCATATAAAAGCAAGTTCCACAACAATACATACATATCCCCCATAAGTGAAAAATGTATCCGAAAATCAGACGATTCCCGGATACACTTTTTTACCTGTATAAAATTACCCTTTCAATTACAGAGCATTCACCAGCTTCTCAAGAGCTGCAAGCGCCTCTTCGGGAAGCTTGTCATAGCCTTCCTTCTTCTCCGCAAAGCCCTTGACCGCATTTACACGGGTCTGCATAGCATTCTTCAACTGAGCCTTGTAATCAGCGTCATTTAAGTCAGGTGTGAAATCGCCTGTCTTGCCGTTCCAATCGTTCATGATTTCGATATCCTCGAACGGTCCCCACTGCTCGAATTTCGCTTTGCCCTCAACGATGGTCTCAAGGATACCCAGCGTATCTTCCTTCTGGCACTTGTGACCCATGAAATCGCCGGTGTTGACGATGTAGCAGTCAACGTTCTTCTCCTCAACCAGCTTCTTGAACTTCTCATAGTCGTTTACCAGAGGATAAGTTCTGAAGGGGTTTGCATAAGGCACGATACGGATCGCATTCAGGTCTGTACCGGCAGCCACACGCTCTGCGGAAGAGGTCTTGGTAGCCAGCGTTGCGCCCATAACGGATGCCAGTGCGGAACCTTTTAATTTGATGATCGGCGGAATCGTAGGATCTTTCATAATCCAGAAGATCGCATTTACGGGTGCGTCGATCTTATCTACACGGTTAGGAGACCATAATTTGGACTTAATCGCACGGCCGTTACCGTTTCTGATATCCTCGGTAACGAGCTGGATCTTGCCCTCGCTGTCCATGGTGCAGGAGCAGTTCTGAGCAGCTAACAGATACTCGTTATCCGGGCAGCCGGTCGGATAATCCGCTGTCTTATCAAAGTAGGTAGGCTCAAGAGCGATGGATGCACAGGTGTCGCTGTTGATGATGAACGCATCATCGTGAAGCACCTTGATGCCGCCGAACGCATCGTACTTGCCGTCATGTTTCGCATGGGTCAGGGTGGACTTACCGGAACCTGACAGGCCATATACGGAAGCAACGAACTTCTTGCCGCCCTCTAAGGAGTACTCTTTCTGTCCGCCGTGACAGGATGCATAGCCATTTCTGTTCGCAAGCGCCCATGCCATGGTCAACGTGCCCTTCTTGTGCTCACCGAAATACTTCATGCCGAGGATTGCAGCGCAGTTCTCGTTGGTATCGAAGTAGCACAGAGTCAAAGGATCGCTTAAGCAGCTGTAATCCACATCGGGAGCCTCGTGGGGCGCCCACTGGGGATCGGAGAAGATATAGATATCAGGCTCCTTGCCGCCGCCGATGGGCTGGGACTTCTTGTACATCTTCACATACTCATCAGACATATACTGGAAGTTGATCATCCAGTTGTAAAGCAGATTCTCTTCTCCTTCAGGAATCAGAAGGTGAGCCTTTGCCATAAATTCAGGATCAAGACCTACGAAGCACTCTGCATGGTACATGGTTTTCCAGCGGGTCTCATAAATCGCGTCCATAACCACTTTATCTAACTTTGCCTCATCTACGCCGGGCTCGCCTTTGATGCGGCGCGCTGCAGCATAACGGCCGGTTACCGCACCGTCGTTGAATAACAGAACCTTTGCATCTGCCGGAAGACCGAAGGTCTCGCCATCCTTAACCGGCATATCCGTCACCACGGTACCGGGTGAGTTCTTTGCCAGCTCATAAGCCTCTCTCAAGGTGTTCACCTTAACTACGTTGTTTCCGTAAAATGCCGCCTCAATAATGGAACGGGTCTTGGAAAAACCAACCTTGCCGGCGCCAATCTCGGAAATGGGATAATACGCTTTTGTTGCCATTTTACGTTCTCCTCCTTAAAAATTGTATTGGTTCACGGAATATTCGGAGAATCGATCTCCGAAATCCCGAATGTCCCTCACATGCCAATGCAGAGAATGCCGTATTTCAGGCGTTCTCTTATGCGAAGCTTAGTACTTCTTGGCGTCTCGTCCTATGTCGAGACATCTTTAGAAGTACTTTTCACATTTCTCACGTTATTATCGCAGACAACCTTTAAAAAGTCAATAGACGAAAAGTGCTGTGATTTTAGAAAAACGCCATTGCGGACTTCCTCTTCTCGTCCATCTGCCGCCGCAGCATCGCCATCCGATACTGTCCGAACACTTCGTCCTGTTTCTTCTTCGCAATCGCCTTCGGGAAATCCAGATCCTCTATACGGCTTCTGGATGAAAGCTGGTTGATCGCCGCGGAATTATTGAAATTACGCGTATACTGCAAGGCGTTTGTGGACGCGCCCAGACTGCTTCTGCGCTGGGATACCATATCCATCGCCTTATCTATGGCATCCAGACTGAAATCCTTGGATGTGACATCCAGATCAGCGATGCCCAGAGCCTCCAATGTAGAATTTTCCATCTGGATATGCATACTGCCGCCGTTCGGGGAAGTCGCAATCGCCATATCCGCCATACTGCCGTCCAAAAGCTTCTGCTCGTTAAAGCTGGTATCCCTTGCCAGCCCTTCTATACCCTGTTTGAGCTGATCGATTTCTTTCTGGTAAATCTGCTTATCCGCATCGGAATTGATCCCGTTCATGGATTTCACGGCGAGCTCACGGATTCTCTGCAAATAATCCGACATGCCGCCCAGAGCGCCCTCTGCTACGTTGGAAGCGCCGATGGCCATACCCGCGTTATCCGCACCAACCTGATAGCCTGTTTCCTGCGTTTTCATTCGATTTGCAATGGCAAGCCCCGCCGCGTCATCCTTCGCCGTATTGATCCGCTTTCCGCTGGAAAGATGGGAATATGCCCAAAAGAGATTCTTTTGAGATGATACCGCACCCACGTTCATATATGCACGCTCCTTCCTTAATATTAGACTCGCACCCCCGCGCTTGCGCGCTCCATGTCCGATTGCATCGGACGTCTGCCCATGTTTATTATATTATACCGCCTAAAGGGCAAAAAAACAAACAGAAAATAGGAAAAATTTCCTAAAAAACTATAAACTTACTCCCGGAGCAGGCCGACCGCCCTCGACGTGCCGATCCGATCACAGCCTGCCTCCACAAAGGCTTCCAAATCCTCCAGCGTGGAAATGCCGCCCGCCGCCTTGATTTTCACTTTCGGGCCGATATGCTCCCTAAAGAGCTTCACATCCTCCAGCGTCGCCCCGCCCGTGCCAAAGCCCGTGGAAGTCTTGATATAGTCCGCGCCCGCCGCGGTCACCGCGCGGCACATGGCAATCTTCTCCTCCCGCGTCAGATAACAGGTCTCGACAATTACTTTTAATATGTGATCCCCGCAGACCTTCTTCAGCGCGCGAATCTCCTCCTCCACTTTCCGGTAAAGCCCGTTTTTCACGTCACTGATGTTTATAACCATGTCAATCTCATTTGCGCCGTCCGCAATGGCCTTCTGCGTCTCAGCCAGCTTCGCTTCCGTCACGCTGTAGCCCAGAGGGAACCCCACCACGGTGCAGATATTGATTTTATCCCCGTAGATTTCATGGATTCGCCCGATATAAGCGGGCGGCACGCAGACCGAAGCGGTTTCGAACGCAATCGCTTCGTCGCAGAGTGCCGCGATATCCTCCCATGTGGCATATGCCTTTAACAGTGTGTGATCCACCCGCTTTAAAATTTCTTTCCTGTCCATTTCTGCTCCTCTCCCATCCGGTTCCGTTTGCCGTATCTTTTATATTGTAATCCCTGCCGCCAAAAATTTCCACTCCCAAAAGGCAAATTATACGCATTCCTGTCTGGTACTATTTTACTATTTCGTGAGTTAATTTTGTTAACATAATATTAAATATTTGTTAAATTACTTATTTTTCTTGTTTCCATCCCATTTTTCATGGTTTGATAATAAAGTCGGTGCAAGGGTGAACCGTACCCCTGCGCCGTTTTTGTCACAAGGCAACATTTGTTTTCTGAAAGAAGGAGGTACATATATGGAACAGAATGGTTTTTCTGAAATTACCCCCGAAATTGTGCGGCTTGCCAATATGAGTGAACAGGCTGGCATTATTGATACGGAACTTTTTACCAAATTTGACGTAAAGCGCGGCTTAAGAGATTTAAACGGTAAAGGCGTACTGGCGGGTCTGACCAACATTTCCGATGTGCGCGCCAACAAGATCGTGGACGGTGTGCAGGTTCCCACCCACGGCAAACTCTTCTACCGGGGATATAATGTCAAGGATCTGGTGGATGGTTTTTCGGCTGACGGCCGTTTCGGCTTTGAGGAAGTTACTTATCTTCTTCTCTTTGACCAACTGCCAAATGAAAAAGAGCTGGAAGACTTCACAAAGCTTTTGAACAGCTACCGCTCCCTGCCCACCAGCTTCGTGCGGGATATCATTATGAAAGCTCCCAGCAACGATATGATGAACACGTTAGCCAGATGTGTACTGACGCTCTACTCTTATGACGACAGAGCCGATGACACCTCCCTGCCAAACGTGCTCAGACAGTGCTTACAGCTGATCGCGCTTTTCCCGATGCTCTCCATTTACGGCTATCAGGCTTACAACCACTACCACAACGGAGAAAGCTTATACATCCATCAACCACAGTTACATCTGTCCAACGCGGAAAATATTCTACATATTCTGCGGCCCGACAATAAATACACGCCTCTGGAGGCAAGAGTTCTGGATATCGCCCTGATCCTGCATATGGAACACGGCGGCGGTAACAACTCCTCCTTCACCACCCATGTGGTTACCTCCTCCCTGACGGACACATATTCCGTGATCGCTGCGGCCATCGGCTCCTTAAAAGGCCCCCGCCACGGCGGCGCCAATATCAAAGTGGTGAAGATGTTTGAAGAAATGAAACGGGAAGTATCTGACTGGAGCAATGAAGGCCAGGTGGCTGATTATCTGAAAAAACTGCTCCACAAAGAAGCCTTTGACCATGCGGGCCTGATCTACGGTGTGGGACATGCGGTGTACTCGAAATCCGATCCTCGTGCCGTTATCTTCAAGTCCTTCGTGGAAAGGCTTTCCAATGAGAAGGGCCTGCAGGAAGAATTTGCCCTCTATAATCTGGTGGAGCGGCTGTCCCCTGAACTGATTGCGGAGGAACGCCCCATCTACAAGGGCGTCAACATCAACGTTGACTTCTACTCCGGCTTCGTGTACAGTATGTTAAATCTGCCGATGGAGCTGTACACGCCGATCTTCGCTATCGCCAGAATCGTGGGCTGGAGCGCCCACCGCATGGAGGAGCTGGCAAACAATGGCAAGATCATCCGTCCCGCTTACAAGACGATCTGCGTGGACAGGGATTACGAAAAACTTCTTGACAGAAATGCCTGACTTGCAGAAATACACAGATCATTTCCATCGAGTAGAGAAGATTCATCTTCCCTACTCGCCGCGCGGCCTGCATGTTGTGAAACAGCAAACTTCCATATACAGGCCTGCGCATAAAAAGAGCACGGTGCAGGGCCAAAAGATATAGCCGCACGGTGCTCTTTGTCTGCCAGTAACTATTCAGCTTCGGCTTCATAGCCTCCGCCCGGCTCACTTGTCACTTCACGACGATTGATTCCTGCTGCAATTCTTCCCTCATCCATTCCACAAGTGATATAATGTTCATACAGCGCTTCCCTGTCATATCCGAAAATTTCCCGCAAATCGGGATAGCTGTCTGCATACGCCACATAATCGAACTCCTCCATGGTTCCCGTAAACGGAACCGCTATGGCGCCATCTCCGCCAAACCAGGGATTCTCAACACTGTCATCCGTCGGATCCCATATCCTGTAGGGCGAATCCGCATCTATCTGGACTGCGGACGGTTTCCCCAATTCTCCGGCCTCCTCCGTATCGGAATACACGATTACCTTTGTTCCCCTCTTACAGTTGTCATAAATCCATTTGGCATCTTCCGCCGCCAGTCTGACACAGCCGAGGGAGGCGTTTTCTCCCAACAAATTGTATTCTTCCCACTTTAACGTATCCGGCGATTCCTCTATGTATGGTACGGAGTGAAAAAGAATCTTTCCGTTGAACCGCACGGCATATCTGCCGTAAGTATCATCCACCATCTTACGCCATTCATAATAATTCGTGGTTCGAAATGTCCCCTCCGGCGTCGCGGATTCCTCGCGCCCGCAGGAGCACACCATCGCTTTTACCGGTGTCAGGGAGCCGTCCTCCTCCTGTATTTTAACGGTAACACAGTTTAACGCCCTGTTCACATAGAGCGCATAATCCGGCCTGCTATCGACTTTCTCGCTCTCCTCCTGCACTTCTTCCTGCTCAGCCGCATCGACATAAGCAGTCGTGCCCGAAAACAATAGCAAACCCGCACACATGATACCTGCAAGTAAAATTTTATCCCTTTTCATTGTGTACTTAATACCTCTCCCACTGTTTCTATTCCTTTTATGTCCTGTCATGCCATGCCGAGGAACTGCTTCACCGCCGCTTTCATCTCCGACTTATCGCACACATGATCGTGCAGCACCGGCGCGGTGCGTATCTCCTCTATGGCCTTTGGCACGGCCACATTTCCGATCTTGGACAGCTCGTCCACCAGCTCGAAATCACCCATGGCGTCATACTTCGGGTCGATGGCATTCATCACGCTTCTCGTAAACTTGAAGGGGCTCGCCGTGGAGGCGATCACCGCCTTCGTCCCGTCCTTCGTGTCGGACACGTATTTCCGATACACCGCGCTCGCCACCGCCGTGTGGGTGTCGAGCACATAGCCCGTGTTTTCATACATGGTTCTGATTCTGTCCGCCGTCTCCGTCTCGTCCGCAAAATTCCCGTAGAAATCGGCAAGCTGCTCTCTCATTTCCGCTGTAATCTGATAACTGCCCTGCTCAGTCAGGCTCTGCATCAACGCTGCATTCTTCTCCGGGTCACCGCCCGCAATACGGTAGATCAGCCGCTCTAAGTTGCTGGAAATCAGAATATCCATGGAGGGGGAGCTGGTAAGTTTAAACTCCCTGTTTCTGTCATAATCTCCCGTCTGGAAGAAATCGTAAAGCACCTTATTTTCATTGGAGGCACAGATCAGCTTGTTAATCGGCACGCCCATATTCTTCGCGTAAAATGCCGCCAGAATATTGCCAAAGTTTCCGGTGGGAACGACCACGTTGATCTTTTCCCCATCCTGAATCTTCTCTTCCTTCAAAAGCTGCGCATAGGCGTACACATAGTAGACCACCTGGGGCACCAGCCGGCCGATATTGATGGAGTTGGCGGAAGAAAACTGTAAACCATGCTTAGCCATCTCCCCTGCCAGTTCCTTGTCATTGAATAGCATTTTCACACCTGTCTGGGCGTCGTCAAAATTACCGTGGATGCCGACCACAAAAGTGTTGTCGCCCTTCTGGGTCGCCATCTGTTTCTCCTGAATCGGGCTGACGCCGTTCTTCGGATAAAAGACGATAATCTTCGTGCCCGCAACATCCGCAAAGCCCGCAAGAGCCGCCTTACCCGTATCGCCGGAGGTAGCCGTCAGAATCACAATCTCGTTCTCCACATGATTCTTCTTTGCGGAAGTAATCATCAGATGAGGCAGAATCGACAGCGCCATATCCTTAAACGCGATGGTCGCACCGTGAAACAGTTCCAGATAATACGCGCCCTCCGCCTCCACAAGAGGCGCAATCACTTCCGTGTCGAACTTCGCATCATAAGCGCGCGCAATGCAGTTCTTGAGCTCTTCCTCCGTAAAATCTGTCAGAAACAGCTTCATCACCTCATATGCAGTCTCCTGATAGCTTTTGCCCGCAAGCTCTTTCATGGAGCAGGAAAGCGCCGGGATGTGATCCGGCACAAACAGCCCTCCATCCTCCGACAAACCTTTTAAAATTGCCCGGGACGCCGTAATCTTTTCCCTGCCGTCTCTGGTGCTGCTGTATAAAACTTCCATCCTTTTTTCCATACCTTTCTTCTTATGAATCGCAGTGCTAAGCTCAAAAAACCTTCGGTTTTCCTCGCTCACGGGCTGTCTACGCTCCGCTTCGGTCCGTGCTAAACAAGCGCCACTGGCGCTTAGCACCCCTATGCATCCATTCGGTTAAACGTTTCGGCGAGCAAGCTCTCCTCCACGTTTACCTTCTGTCTGTGCACTGCTCATTGCCAACATGAATATTAACACACTTTCGCAGTCGGCGCAATATTTCCTATAAGAAGAATTCGTGGTGTCCGTAGGAAAAAAGTCTGGTAAGTTTTCTGTCAAACCATTTGAGTTTGTCGGAATCCGCCTTTTCGCGGGCGCAGAAATACAACGCTCCCTGGGAAATATCCTCTCCGTACAGGGCGCGCTCCACCGCCGCAACCGTGTCCTCACTGACACGGACATTCTGGTATCTGCCGTCCACAGTTGGCGAAAACTGGGCGATCCCCTGCTCTTTCTGCATGACCACCTCAAGCACCGTATTCGGGAACAGCTCATTATTCACTCTGTTTAAGACCACATTGGCCACCAGAAGCTTGCCGTCCTGATCCTCGCCGCCTGCCTCCGCCTCCACAATTCGAAGAAGCGCATCATAGTCCTTGTCCGACAGTTGATACTTCTTCGTCTGTTCCAACACCTCATAGTCTACCACTCTCTGTCCGGAAGATACGCTTTCCAGCATCTCTACAAAACTTTGCTTATCTTCCTCCATCGACGTGTCCAGGTATTCCATGCGGAAGGCAGGCTTGGCCGATATCCGATCAATCTTCAGCTCCCTGACGCAGAGCCATGATGACAATATGGTCATCCCCGCCAAAAAGAAGCCTGTAATATATTTCCTGTACATCTCTTCCTCCATAGTCAAAGCAGTTTACTGTTTGAAACACTGTGACTCATTTGGCTGCTATCATATTCTATGCAGAAAACAGGAAAAATATTTCTAAATTTGTTTTTTTTCTCAAAAATGGTACAATTACCTAAAAGGAGGAGCGACCCATGAATCAACCGTTAACGGGCGTATATACAGCAAAAAGGAAGGATGGAACCATATATTTTCGCGCCTCATTAACTTATCGCAATAAACATATCAGCCTCGGCAGCCACGAAAATCAAAAAAAAGCGCATGAGATTTACCTCACCGCCACTGCGCTCTTAAGCGACTCCTCCATCCGTCTGGAAGACTATACCGAGGACGCTCCGCTCGCCTTCGCCAAATGGGTGAGCCTGATTAACTTCCGGGACAACGGGCTGTATTTTTCTTCGCCCATTTACATCCGTCCCCGTTTTTTTTATTACTATTTCTCTCCGACTGAATTTTTTATTTTTGATAAGGACGATCTGTTCTACTATTCCTCCCGCAAAATATCCAGACGCGGCGGTCACTATTTCGTGGCCGACTACGGTATGCAGGTGAATATCATGAGCCGCTACGGCATCAAAAACTATGCCGTGGAGGGACGGGACTACCGCTTTATCAACGGCAATCGAAACGATCTGCGTTACGAGAATATCGAAATTTTCAACCGCTTTCACGGCGTAAGCGCCATACAGGAGAAGGGCCGCACCGGATATCTTGTAAAAATACATGTAAAAGGCTATGTAAAAGTGGGTGTCTACGACACGGAGGTGGAAGCCGCCATCGCCTATAACAAGGCCATCGACCTGTTAAAAAAAGCCGGCGTAGACAAGGCATATACCCCCAATTACATGGAAGGCATCTCTCCCGATGTCTACACCGACCTCTACAATTCCGTTCAGGTTTCTTCCCGCCTTTTACATTTCCGCAAGCGATGCGCTGATTGAAGCCCGCGGCATCTGTGGCTGCAAAACGGTCGCTTCCCGGTTACCGCTCCGAATAGCTGACAAAGCAGATATTCAAATCAGCACCGCCATCGATGCCGTTTAACACACCGTCCGTATCATACTGCCACATGGCATAACGGTAAGGATAATCCGGAATCTCTTCTTCCTGTGAAAGCCACACGTCATAGTTCTGCAGCTTAGTCAGATCCACCTCTTTGATCAGCCACTCCTTGTCGCCGTAAATCATGGGCACATAGCCGGCTGCTCTGACCGCGTCCAGAAAGCTGACCGTCACCGTCGTCTTATCCTCCCGGCTGAGTCCCTCAATTCTCGACTTGTCGTTGGACACGAAACCCATATTGAAGGCAACCGGATATTTGATGTGCGCCCTGTAGGGCTCCAGATTCTGTACCACAAAATTTGCCTCCTGAACAGCTTCGTCCTGGGAGATGGCCTGAGAATAAAAATAGACTCCCACATCGAGCTGGGCCTCGATCGCCCCCTCAATATTTTCCTTGAAATTCTCATCCAGCGTGATCTGTCCTGTACTGTATCCCCGGCTGCCGAGACGGATCATCACATAATCCACCCCCGCCGCCTTCAGACTCGGGAAATAAACCTTCCCCGTATGCTTGGAGATATCCACCCCAACATAGGAAGTCTTTCTGCCGTTTTCCATATAACGCTTCAATCCTGCCTTGTCCTCCATCTTTGTAAAGTCCAAGGTGTTTTTCGTCAGGTAAGGGCTAATCAACACCCATTCCTCCGAGCCGTCCCTGTTCGTTATCAGGGTATGCTTTCCGTCCGTGGCAGGATCGTTTTGCTGCTCGTTCTGCTGCTCCTCTTCCCTTTGCCTGTCCAACTCCTTCTCACGCTCCGCCTTCTCGGTGTAAGGATTCTTAGAGGCAGACGGCGCTGACACATCCCCCGCATCCGCTGTCGATTCTGTCTCTTCCTCCTCCGGGTACATATCCCAGAAATCCAGATCCTCCGCGCGGAGTTTTGGCTTTGCTTCTTCCTCCTGCACCGCCGCCAGCTCTTCCTGTTTCGCCTCTTCCTCCTTCTGCGCCTGTATCTCCTGCAGATATTCGCTGCCGCCGCGCTTGTTGTCATTGCCCTGGAACACGGCAAACAGAACGATCAGGACAAAGGCGGACACGCCGATCACCATATAAATCAGGGAAGGGCCTACGCCGCCCCCCGTTTCCTCTTCTCCCGGTAACTTCATATCATTCATCATTCCTTTCTAAGTACAGAGAATGCTGCCTTTCATACATTCCCGTAAGTGGGATTTCATACTGTCTTTTCATTCGAAGATATGATACCATGATATTGGGGAAATGGCAACTTGACTGTATAAAATTGGTATGCACGATGCAGCTATTATTCGGAGGTCATTATTAAACATAGGAAAGGTTTTGCTTATGAAAGATTCCACTCATGAAAGCCTAAGCTACTTCGGGTTGTATGCAAAGATGCTCCGGGTCAAAAAGAGATAGAAAAAGCGCAGGCGCGGCATTCCGTGCGAGCTTTATTCTGTGGTGGATAAGCGGGATGCGCACTCGTGGTATACGGCGGGGATGTTTTTTGGAGACGAATCGGGGATCGGATAATTTTTTTACGTGGGTCGAGAATGCATAAATCGGAAGCTGCAAAGGAGTGCTTTATGAAGTCGCGCAATAGAGATGATGGCTGGTTAACCGGAAGACTGTATTTCAACAGAGAAGATAAAAGAGTAATTATTAAAAGGTCTCGAAGTGAGTTTGGCTATACAATGAATTTAGGAAATAAGTGGACATGGATATTTCATATTATTTTTGTAATAATTATAGTTACCGTAATCCCCGTCATTCTGGCTGACTGTACACGAAATATTGATCCGATTTCACGAACGGGCTTTTACTTCGATACGGTGATTCAGATTACTTTATATGACACGGAAGATGAATCCGTTCTGAATGGGTGCTTTGCGCTGGCGGAAAAGTATGAGAACCTATTCAGCGCAACAAAGGAAGGGTCGGATGTGTGGAAGATCAACCATGCGGATGGGAAAACCGTCACGGTATCGGAAGAAACCGTTAAGCTGCTTATCACAGCGGCAGACTACGCCAACAGGACGGAAGGACGGATAGATCCCACCATCCGCCCTGTCAGCGAACTTTGGGACTTCGGCTCCGAAGGGGAAGCCCATGTGCCGGAAGATCATGCCATCAGGGAGGCGCTCTCCCACGTCTCCTGCGACAACATCCTCTTTGGCACCGCTCCCTCGGACGAGACCGGCGAATCCGTCTACCGCACCGTCACGCTGACCGACAAGAAAGCCGCCGTGGACTTGGGCTTTATCGCCAAAGGCTATATCGCGGACAGGATGAAGGAATACCTGCTCACTCAGAACGTAAAAAGCGCCTGCATCAGCTTGGGCGGCAATGTGCTCGCCATCGGTGAAAAACCGGACGGCTCCCCTTTCCGTGTAGGCGTTCAGAAACCCTTTGCGGAGACGGGTACGACGCTTACTGCCGTGGAAATCCGTGACACGTCCGTAGTGACCTCCGGCATTTACGAGCGCTGTTTCTATGAGGACGGCGTGCTCTATCACCATGTCCTCGACACAGCCACCGGTTATCCTGTGGACAACGAACTTGCCAGCGTGACCATTATCTGTGAGTCCTCCACAAGAGCCGATGCCCTCTCCACGTCCTGTCTCTGTCTGGGGCTGGAGGATGGGCAGAAGTTTCTTGATGCGGAGGAGGACGTAGCTTATCTGCTGATTACAAAAGATGGGGCGCAGTACCAGTCGGAAGATTTTCAATAAGTAGCTTTCTCCCTCCGTTTTCTTCTTTTCTCTAATATATAATACGCATCCTTTCCTGCTCCTGCTGACTTAGCTCTTCCAAAAACTTCTCCAGCGCAGAACTGTCATTCAAAGTAATCACTCCTCTTTTCCTTCGGAATCACCACCGGCGCCAGATTATTTCTTATTAATTCATAGTTAAGCAGCAGCCGTCCCGTCCTGCCGTTCCTATCCTCAAAGGGATGTATCCGTTCAAACTGCAGGTGCATTTGCGCAATTTTTTGATACACACTAGCAAATTCCGTATGATTGTAGTTATATACAAAATACATCATCTGCTGGGGTATCTGTATCGGCTCCGGCGGAATATGCTCCGCTTTGCGTATCCTGACAGAAACCATTCTGTATCCTGATATTTCAGAGATATTTCGGTTAATCAGTATCGCCATGTCCTTTATGAGCCGCTCCGACAAATCCTCGTCCAAATGATTCAGGATATAATTAACCGCATATTTATGATGAATTGCCCCATATATTTCTCTTGGTTCGCGGATACCTGAAACTCATTGTCATGAAACAAAATGGCATATGTCTCCGCATAGGATAACGTGTTGCCTTCAATTCCATTGGAATGATAAGTGCTTCTGGGTCTTCACCCTCGCATCCGTCTCGCCCATCCCTTAACGGCGGGTCTCAGACACAAAACGCCAATCAGCAAAGGCACCCAGATAATCAGATAGGGCGACCAGATATAACGGCCGAACAGATGAAAGGTACTGGTGCGGAACACATCCGCGCCGCTCCCAACAAGGGGCAGCACGTCAAACACTTTTTCCATTACAACCGGCACACGGTTATATACACTCATAGGCACATATACTGCTGCCAGACTCATAAGAAGTGCCAGCACATGATTCTTGCAGCGCGCTGAGAACAGCATGACAAGCCCCGCATAGCCCAATGCGCCGAGCAGGGTGAAGGCATACTCGTAGATTTCCGCCTGCAGCATATTCATGGGCGCAATCGCGATCATTTTGACCGTCTGGATGGGCATATCCCACCCCTCCGTTCCAAGAAAGACAAGCTGTGAACAGATCATCCCGGCAGCTGTCATGGCAAATAATTCAAGCGTAAATAAAAGCCCTGTAAACACCTTTGCACATGCCAGTTTTCGCCATCCGTTTTTCGTCGTCAAAAGGAGCGGGCTTGTATTATCATGCCACTCCCCGGCAAACAGGGACGACAGAACGACCGCCAAAAACAGCGCAAGCACGGTTCCAAGTCCGGAAACGGAATCACCGAGAATAGTCGACCATCCTTCCGCCCATTTCCATGCAAAAGGCTCCTGCACCCTGTCGTTAATCCGCAGAAGATATTCCCTCTCCGTCCCCGTCTGTCCGCTGATTTCAAGGAAAGTCTCCAGTGCCTTCTCTCTTCTTTCATAAATCCCGGTAAGCTTCTCCGGCTCCACATAGCAGCCCATGATCATAACGGAGCGCATGTCCGTTTCCTCCAGTTCCGGATAGAGCTGTCTAAGCATACTGTTTACCGCTTCCCATCCGGAGTTCTGGTATTGCTGAAGTATTTCCCCATCCGCCGTGCCCTGTGTTCTTTCCTCTTCAACCACCACGGCGTGAAGACGCTGATAATCTCTGACCCATTCCTGCAAAGTCTCGTCCGTCAGTTCCCCGTATTTTTGAAAATAAGCCTGGCACCTTCTTATGTTCTCGTACCCGTCAAAATTTCTGCTGCCATCCGCAGCAGCCTTCCTGCTCCCGAAAGCGCCCCACTGAAGCATCAGTACGCTCCCTAATGCCACGCAATAAAAAAAGCATAACAGGGCACATATTTTGGTGCTGTTTTTCCGCCATAACTTTTTATGTTCCAGTTTGAATAATTCCATTTCCGCTTTCTCCTTTCAATCCTCCCTGTCTTTAGGCATTTGCAAAACTCACCACAACATCTACTTCTTCCCTTGCATGGAATACAGATACAAATCCTCCAGCCCAGCCTCACATGGCACCGCCCCTTCCTCGGGTTTGTCTTCTGCTATGATACGCAAAACCACCTGTTCCCCTTCATGCCGCAGATTAGCGACCGCCGCCCTCTCCTGCCAGCTTTTCGCCTCTGCCGGGGAAACCGTCAGCTCCCATACCTTTCCTTCCGCTTCTTTTGTCAATTCGGAAACCGTGCCCTGCGATACCAGCTTTCCCTTTTTCATCAGCAGCACCTCGTCCGCAATCGCCTCGATATCCGACACGATATGGGTAGAAAGAATGACAATCCTGTCCGCCGCATAATCGGAAATCAGATTGCGGAAGCGCACCCTTTCTTTCGGGTCAAGTCCTGCCGTCGGCTCGTCCAAAATTAATAGCTTCGGGTGATTCAAGAGCGCCTGTGCGATCCCCACCCGCTGCTTCATGCCGCCCGAAAAGGTCTTGATTTTCTTTGCCGCTACCTCGCTTAAACCGGCAACCTCCAACAACTCCTCCGCCCGCTTCTTTGCTCTATCCCTCGGAATGCCCTTGAGCGCCGCCATATACAGCAGGAACTCCCTCGCCGTATAGTTCGGATAATAGCCAAAATCCTGCGGCAAATACCCAAGGATATCCCTGTATTCTGCACCCATGGAGACAATCTCCCTGCCGTCCAGAAACACCTCCCCGGAGGTGGATTCCAGAATGGCGCACAGCATCCGCATAAGCGTCGTCTTTCCCGCGCCGTTTTCCCCCAGCAGACCGTATATCCCCGGCTTTAAAGCCACACTGACACAGTCCACCGCAATTTTGCTCCCGTAATGTTTTGTCAGACGGTCAACCGATAATTCCATATAATTTTCCCTCCCTCTTTCTCCCGGCTATCACGCCGATCTCCCTGCCAAAAAATCCGCCAAAAACAAGAAACAGCACAATCCACAAACCTGTTGCGGACGTTTCATAGACCTGCGGCATCCTGTTTGCCGATATCCCCCATACAACACAATAGGCTATCGTCACCACCGCGCAGACAGAAAGCCCTTCCCTCCTCCGCAGTCTGATCAGCCGCAATATAGTCGTCATACAGACCAGATACGGCACCAGACCGTACAAAATGATCCGCCCGATTCCCTCGCCAGACTGCCGTCTGTACATAACCAGCCCTAAAACCACTGTAATCCCTACCAGATTTGCCGCACCCGCAAGAACCAACTTTGCCAGTATGGTCTCCGCGCCGGAAGCCCTTGTCACCGCCTCCATTTCACCCATTTTGTAAAACTGGCTGCGCAGCAGCGGCGGTATGACAGCCAGCGCAAACAGCGGCGTAAAAGCGGGAATGTAACATGATACGTTATCTATGGTGCCAAGCCGGATACAGAGCAGAAACAATACTCCGGCCTGCAGCCCAAAGATGGACAGCCCCTCAAATCGGAAAACATCCGACAAAAACTGCCAGAAGCCCGTCCTCTCCTCCTCCCCGCAGTCCCCATACCGGCGCATCACTTCCGCGCAGCGCATGACGGTTTCCGCCTTTTTTCCGGGTTTGATCTCCGCTCCCTGTCCCAGAGAATCCCGCAGATATCCCTTTAACTCCCTATCGCTCATCCCCAAACTCCTTCCTCATCAGCCGCAGCGCGTTCCTGACC
>ERZ778517.767-NODE-767-length-30008-cov-5.108403_pt1 | contig 30008 bp, 20 predicted proteins | sample MGYA00510341_ERZ778517 | MGnify/ENA primary metagenome ERZ778517 (study PRJEB29527, sample SAMN07138964) | mouse gut metagenome | material: feces | host: mouse | place: China:Nanjing | collected 2016-01-25 ...
ACGATTTTTGCGATAGGTTGATGATTCATATTTAAAATCTCCTTTTTTATTCATGGTTTATTCACAAAATACATCAAAATTATTCATAAAAAGTGTCCCAATCGGAAAAAAACACCGTCCAATACCATCTTCTGATAAGATTGACTATAAATGTGACATGGGCAATACAGGAAAATCCTTCGTTAAAATCTATAAAAAAATAACTGAATCGTAAAAAAATACCCTAATATTTTTAATTTGTATTAGTTATTTTTATTATAGCACAAATTTGTATTGTTGAACCCATCCAAAATGCACAAAAGGATGATTTTGGGTGTTGAACTGTATCGTGCATTTTGCTAAAGTGTTCTCAGGGACGGGGAAACATGAAATCCCGACACCCTAAAAACATAATCTCGCATCACAGGGATGGGAGAGACAATGAAAGGGAGGAAACAAACAATGAAGAAAAAGATGGCAGTTTTACTGACAGGCGCTATGGTAATGGCTACTCTGGCAGGCTGTGGCGGCGGTGACGCAGCTCCGGCAGCGGAGACAGCAGCACCTGCAGCAGCAGAAGAGGCACCCGCGGCAGAGGAAGCTCCGGCAGCAGAGGAGGAAGCTCCGGCAGCAGAGGAAGAGGCTCCCGCAGATGACGCGGCAGCTCCGGCGGCAGACGGTGAGCTGATCACGGTTGGTATCATCAATAACGACCCTAGTGAGTCCGGTTATCGTACCGCGAACGACGCAGATCTGAAGGCTGCATTTACCGAGGAGAACGGCTATTCCGCATCTTTTGCATATGGCAATCCTGCAGTGGGTAATGCGAATGAGGATCAGGTGAAGGCAGCACAGCAGTTCATTCAGGACGGCGTTGACTATCTGCTTCTCTCCGCAGCGGATACCGCAGGCTGGGATACCGTTTTACAGGATGCGCAGGATCAGGGCGTTCAGGTTATCCTGTTTGACCGTACCATCGACGCTGACGAAAGTCTTTATGCAGCATCCATCGTGTCCGACATGGATAAGGAAGGTCAGACCGCAGTAGACTGGCTTGCAAGCCAGGAGCTTGAGACCTACAACATCATCCACCTTCAGGGCCAGATGGGTTCCGCAGCACAGCAGGGCCGTACCAAAGCTCTGGATGAGAAGGTAGCGGCAGAGGCTAACTGGAACATGGTTGAGCAGCAGACCGCTTCTTGGAACGCAGAGAACGCACAGCAGATCGTGCAGTCCGTAATCAGCTCCGGTAAAGAGTTCAACGTAATCTACGCAGAGAACGACGATATGGCTAAGGGCGCTGTTGCAGCTCTGGACGCGGCTAACATCTCTCACGGCGTAGGCAAGGACGTTATCGTAATGGGCTTTGACTGCAACAAGTGGGCTCTTGAGGAGCTGCTTGCAGGTAACTGGAACTACGATGGTCAGTGTAATCCTTTCCAGTCCTCTTATATTGATGAAGTTATCAAGACCCTTGAGAGCGGCGGCACACCGGCTGAGAAGGTGATCATCATGGATGAGAAGGGCTTCGATGCATCCACCATCACACAGGAAGATGTTGATAAGTACGGAATCTAATCCAACAGTTTACTACTCAACAAAAAATATGTTATAATGTAAAAGACGAGCGCGGCGCAGCGTAAAAAAGCCTGCCCGCGCTCGTTTGCACGAAAAAAACTATATAATATTGGGAGGTGGACCTGAGAGTGGAAGGAAATGTTGTATTAAAAATGAGAAACATTCACAAAATCTTCCCCGGAGTGCACGCCCTGCAGGGTGTGGACTTTACACTGCGCAAGGGTGAAATCCATGCGCTGATGGGGGAGAACGGCGCCGGGAAATCGACGTTGATCAAGGTTCTTACCGGGGTTTACGGCAAAGAGGACGGAGACATCTTCTTGGACGGAACGGATGGTCCGGTGGCGATTCATTCGCCTCAGGATGCGCAGAATATGGGCATCAGCACCGTGTATCAGGAGATTACGCTCTGCCCGAATCTCACCGTGGCGGAGAATATGTTTATCGCTCGTACCAAGGGCGCGGTGCAGAATTGGAAAAAAATGAATACGGATACGGACAGAATCCTGCAGTCGTTACAGATACCGGCGAAAGCGTCGCAGCAGCTTGGAACCTGTTCTCTGGCAGTGCAGCAGATGATCGCCATTGCCCGCGCGGTTGACATGGAATGTAAGGTTCTGATTTTGGATGAGCCTACATCTTCCCTCGATGAGCAGGAGGTTGAGAAACTCTTTAAGCTGATGCGGAATCTCCGTGCCAAAGGCGTAGGGATTATCTTTGTTACCCATTTCTTAGAGCAGGTGTACGAGGTGTGCGATAGGATTACCGTTATGAGAGACGGTAAGCTGGTCGGTGAATATGAAATCGAGAATCTGCCCCGTGTACAGCTCGTATCTAAGATGCTCGGCAAAGAGGTGGATGACCTTTCCGATATCAAGAGCGAGACGAAGGCATATCAGGCGGAAAAAGGCGCGGCTCCTGTATTGGAGGCAGAAGGTCTTGTCAGTAACGCAGGCATCAAGCCTTTCGACTTCCACATCAACAAGGGCGAAGTCAACGGCTTTACCGGGCTTCTCGGTTCCGGACGAAGCGAGTGCGTGCGCGCGATTTTTGGCGCGGACAGGGTAACCGGCGGAAAAGTGAAGATGAACGGCAAGGACGTAAAGATTACGAAGCCGCTTGACGCCATGAAGAACGGGATTGCTTATCTGCCCGAGGACCGTAAGGTGGACGGCATCGTGGGAGACCTTTCCGTACGCGACAATATCATTCTGGCGCAGCAGGTGCTCAAGGGCTTCTTCAAACCCTTCTCCAAGGCGGAAGCAAACAAGGTTGCGGACGAATACATAAAATTGTTGAATATCAAGACGGCTTCCAAGGATACCCCGATTAAGTCTCTCTCCGGCGGTAACCAGCAGAAGGTGATTTTGGCAAGATGGCTCTTCACCCATCCCGAATACCTGATTCTGGATGAGCCGACCAGAGGTATCGACGTGGGTACGAAGGTGGATATTCAGAAGCTCGTGTTACAGCTTGCGTCCGAGGGTATGAGCGTAACCTTTATCTCATCGGAGCTTGATGAGATGTTAAGAACCTGTTCCCGTCTGATCGTCATGCGCGACCGCAAGGCGGTAGGCGAGTTGACAGGCGACGATCTGAATCAGGGCACGGTTATGAATACGATTGCGGGAGGTGACAAGTAAATGGCAAACAGTGAAAAAACATCGAGTGTAGGTTCTCTGAAAAACCTTGTTAGAAATCAGTGTTTTATCCCGATTGCGGCGCTTTTGCTGCTGGCGGTCTTTAACCTGATTGTCGATCCTGCTTTCTTTAAGATTACATTGGGCTACAACAGTGCGGGCAATCCGGTGCTGTCCGGCTTTATCATTGACATTATCAACAACGGCTCCGAGCTTGCAATCCTTGCCATTGGTATGACGCTTGTGACGGCGGCTTCCGGTGGACAGGATATCAGCGTGGGTGCGGCAATCGCGATTGCGGGCAGCGTAATCCTGCGAGTGCTGTGCGGCGGAAATGCCCGTCCCGAAACCCTGCAGGCGCCTATCATTGTAGCGTTTCTGGTGGCATGCGTGGTGGCAATGCTCTTTGGCGCGTTCAACGGCGTGCTGGTGGCGTATTTTAAGATTCAGCCGATGGTTGCGACACTGATTCTGTATACGGCGGGACGTTCCATCGCGGCGTGGATCAACAACAATGAGCTGCCGGTTATCAGCGATCCTAAGTTCGCGTATTTTGGCGGATTTATTCCAGGGATACCGATTCCTACACCGTGCTTTATCGCGGTGGCATGTATGATTGTCATCGGCATTGTGCTGAAGGTGACGAATCTGCGGCTGTATACGCAGGCGGTGGGTATCAACCAGAGCTCTTCGAAGTTAAACGGTCTGAATCCTGAAATGATTAAGGTGCTTACTTACGTGATTCTGGGCTTATGCGTGGCGGTTGCGGGACTGATCAAGGTAAGCCGCGTTTCCTCCATCAACTACTCCGTTATCGCGAAGGATATCGAGATGGACGCCATCCTTGCGGTTGCTCTCGGCGGCAACGCGCTCTCCGGCGGTAAATTCAATATGGCGGCTTCCATCATCGGTGCGTTTGTCATCCAGTGCCTGACGACGACGCTTTATAAGTTCGGCGTTTCCTCGACGGCGCTTCCCGCTTACAAGGCGGTTGTGGTTATTCTGCTGGTGATTGTCAGCGCGCCTACCGTGAGAGAGTATTTTGACACGATCATGAAAAAAATAAAAATTAGCAAGGAGGTGGCGTAAGATGGCAAAGACAGATAAGAATACCGCGTCGGCGGGTAAGGGTCTCGGTTCAAAGCTGATGGGCATGACCGATACCAATCTGCTCCTGACGATCACGGTCATTGTATTTTTTCTGATGTATATAGGTGCTGTCGTATTTTTGCGCGGAGGCTTTTTAAAGCCGCAGACCTTTTTCCTGCTTTTAAATGCCAATGCTGCGCTTGTTATCCTTGCCTGCGGTCTGAGCCTTGTGATGATCACCGGCGGAATTGATATTTCCGTGGGCGGCGTGACCGCTCTCGTGAGCATGTGCTGTGCGGTCTATTTGGATTATAAGGGCGGCAATGTCTTTGGCGCGGTTCTGATTGCGCTGGCGATCGGTTTGGCATTTGGTGCATTTCAGGGTTTTTTGGTGGCATACCTGGATATCCAGCCCTTCATCGTTACATTGGCGGGTATGTTCTTTGCAAAAGGTATGACTACTGTAGTGAACAGTTCCCCCTTTAATGTGGCGAACGAGGCGTTCGTTGCGCTCAAGACGACGCGTATCAATGTGCCGGGTCTGGGTTCCGTTAATAAAAAGGGAATCTATGTACCCGCGTATGTGGAGATTGGTGTGTTGGTTGCCATTCTGGTGGTGATCGTGATGTTTGCGCTGCTGCGTTGGACCAAGATGGGACGAAATTTTTACGCGGTCGGCGGCAACAAACAGAGCGCGCTGATGCTCGGTATCAACGTAAAGAGGACAAAATTCCTCTCCCACTTAATCTGTGGTCTGCTGGCAGGAATCGGCGGTTTTGTTTATTTCCTGCATGTGGGCTCCGGCTCCCCTTCCAATGCGGCGGGCGCCGAAATGGATGCGATCGCTTCTTCCATTATCGGCGGCACGATGCTGACAGGCGGTGTGGGTAACGTGGTTGGCACCTTCTTTGGCGTACTCTCTCTGAGTACGATTCAGAATATCGTATCCTCCATCGGATTTGACGAGGCATGGTGGACCGGTATCACAAAAGCGGTTATGCTTTGCCTGTTCCTTGTGGTTCAGAGTGTAGTTATGTCCGTGAGAAAGAAGCGGAATGCGGCGAACTAAGGATGGTGCGCCAATAAAGAAAGAATATATTATTATAGAAGAAATGGATAGACCGTCGGGTGTGTTGTATCGCCCGGCGGTCTTTGTATGTTGCTGTCGGCTTACATGAAATCCATCTGCGAAATCTCCAGATATAAATCTTTAAATATGCCAGCCTTCACCCGTTCGGAGAAGGAGTAAAGCATGGGTTCGTCCCACCGTTCCGGGGCCGCTGCGCATGTGCCTGTGGCATATGTGTCGGTTCCGCGCGCCGCCTTTCCACGCTCGTAATCATATACCGAGACTGTTTCTTTTCCGAAATCCACAATCCAGTATTCCCGCACTCCTGCTTCTTGGTACAGCTTTACCTTTCGTACACTGTCCATTTTCACGCTGGAAGGCGACATGATTTCGATGACCCAGTCCGGCGCGCCGTGGCAGCCCTTCTGGTCCAGCCTGTCCCGGTCGCAGATCACGGAAATATCGGGCTCCACATAGTTGCGGTCATCTTTTTTAATATAGACGCCGAAGGGGGCGGGGAGGACTCGGCAGGGGCCTTTGTTTTTTCTGATATGTAGCTCAATTTCAAATAACAGCTTAACAAGCAAATCCTGATGCGTCAGTGTAGGTGCATCCATGCGAAACATTTCCCCGTCGATCAGCTCCGCCCGCTCCCCTTCCGGGAGCGCCTCAATATCCGCGATTGTGTATCCTTTTCCGCCCTTAATCATTTGAAAACCTTCCTCCCGTTTTTGCTTTCCCGGTTTCATTGTTTCTTCCGGGGCTTTTACTTCCCTCAATTCCGTAACTGTTTCTTTTCGTTTTCTTACTTCCATGTTTTCCTCCTGTTCCGCAGGAGAAAATCGGTGATGTACATTTTATAATGGCTTGTCTGCCATGAAAATGGTATCAGTTCGGAATCTCCTGCTTTTAAATTGTGTTGGTTGATTTAAAAGCATAGAAATTCTGAATGACAGATAGGAAGCCGAAAATATATCGGTTTGTTTGATTTCGGCGTATAAAAAGGTGCGCCAAATATTTGTTATCAAGAAAGTTATATGCTTTGGATTTATTGTAAGGGACAGTGTACGAAATGTCAAGGACGAAAAATCGTTTGTGCGACAGGGTGGAAGATTTTCTAAATTAATTACACCTGCTATATATTTCCCGAATTAAAGGCAGAAAACGCGCTGGTCATATAAATAGCAGTTGTAATGATATGGTATTAGTAACAAATTAGTGACAAATTTTTTCGAGTCGGAATCGGTTCCATCCCACGACAAATCCCTGTCCTAAGATTTAATAAAAATTTAATTAGTAACAAATTAGCGACAAATTTGCCATTTATTTGAAATAACAGGTGAAATGAGAACTATTTTAAGAATGAAAAATGGTGAGCACATGCGTGGGAATGCTGATGTTTGCTTGGGAAATTAAAATTAAGAAAATATTAAGAATCGATTTTTGACGGATGTGGTACTGACAACCGTACCGCAGACTGCTCTGCCGGTTCAGGCAGAGGAAGCGACCGAAGCATCACTCGATACCGCTTCCGAGGGAACGGAAGAAGCGACTCCGGGCTCTGACGAGGCAAAAGAGTCTGAAGAGACGACCGAGACCAAAGAACCGGCTGACGGGAAGGGAGAATCCAATGAGGGAAGCTCAGAGGTGACTACACCCGCGGATGGCGAGAATGAAAATGAAGAAGACGAGGCGGGGGACAATTCGGATAATAGCATAACGCCTGATATTGAAAATCCCGGCGAGGATCAGGACACAGAGAACCCTGATGAGGAGGTAACCGAGCCTGTGGTCAATCCCGTAGAGGAGCCTGCGGAGGAGCCCGTGGAAGAGGGTACCTCTACGGTTGATTCTGAGGACGCAACCGTGATGGCTGCAACGACGTTTGGCATAGAGTTTAAGATTTCCGTGGATGGCACGGAACTGAAAGAGCCTACGCTTGACGACTATGTAACAGACATAACCAATGTGGATACCGACAACAAGGTGGATGACACCAATGATGTAACTTTCAAGGTGACACCTACGGATGCTCAGTTAGAGCTTGACGGTGCTCCCACGGCGACGATTGCCGGGACAAATGCTACGGTTTCGGAAGCAAGTGGTGTCTATACGATTACAGACAGCCACACAGCCACTGGCGACGTGGTCGTTACCATCAATCTTGTTACTAAGTACACGGTGGGAGCACCTGATATGGATGCTGATGCACAGGTTACGTGGCAGATCAAGACGACCGCGTCCGATGCAGCGTATGGTTCTTCTGTAAGCGTGAAAAAGGGCGAGTCTGTAGTGCTTCAGGCGACTCTGGCGGCAAATGCCGACAACGTGACCATCACCGTACCTGGCGCGACAACGGAGAAGCAGACATTGACTGCTGCGGCTGAGGCTGTAACTGCCGAGTTTACCGTAGCGATGACCGAAGAGAGGATTGCAGCTCTGGTAGATGGCAAGCTCACCGCGACTTATGAGGTGACCAAGGCGGACGCTGAGGTTGTTATCACAGGTAAAAAGCTGGTCGCTGCTGAGGGCGTAGACGATGTGGCGGCTGTATTTGGCACGGACTTCAAGGCACAGTACAGAGTAAAGACTACTGGCGCAGAAGATTTTGCTGCATGGGCGGATGTTCCCGGCACTGGCAAAATTGCGGCTAAAAAGGATGATGTTGTTCAGCTAAAATTTGCACCGGGCGCAAAGTTTTCCGTTAGCGGTGTAAAGTTTGCAGGAAGCACTATAACTGCGAAAAATGATGTAGAGGGCGAGGATGAGGACGTTTATGAAGTAAACGTAGCGGCTCCTGCGAACCCTGTTGCTACGGAGAACACAGTAGAAGTGACTCTCGCGGCAGCAAACCAGATTACTTTAAAGGCTGCAACAGATGCGCAGATTGCAAGCGTGCAGTGGAGCGCGGATGACGGCTCAAACTGGAATCGTGCGCGTAAGACGGCTGACGGCTGGGTAGCGGACACAAAAGCAGCGGCCGTTACCTTTAAAGTAGCGCCAAAGATTCACAACAAGGTTTCCTATATTAATAATGATACAAAGGGAACGCATGATGCAGCGGCGGAGACATGTGAGAATTGCCTGACGCTGTCTGCGAGCGATAATAATAAGACCGTAACAACGACGGCTGTCGATGCAAGCGGCGCGAATGATATCACACTCACCATCGCTACAGAGCAGATCAAGCATGACTATACCCTGACGGCGGCCGAGGGCCTGACCGTGACTATCACGAAAGCGGGCGCAAGTACGCCGGAATCTTCGAAAGGCACGACAGATGCTGATAAGAACAAATATGCTTTACTGGAAGGGGAAACGTATTTCGTAGCTGTAAAGCAGGGTGAAGACGTAGTTGCGCTGGAGAAGTTGGAGACAGCGACGGCGAATAATGCAACTATGGATTACGATTCTGACGCGAACGCGTTCACGTTTGAAGTGGATGCTGTGACAGAGGAAGCAAACAGAACTATCGTAATCGAACTTAAGGAGAGAGAAAATAAGACAGTCAGCTTAGTAATGGCGGATGCGCAGTTAAGCGCGGCATCTGTTAAAGCTGATGCACACAAGAAGTTGAATGATACCACTAAAGCGGAAGAGGATGTGGCGGCGGATCCGACAGCGATTGCGCTTTCTACAACTGAGAAAGAGTATACCGTTGCGGAAGGTGGGAAGTTCACTTTCACATTGTCCGTAGCAGACGAAGCTTATACGGTATCGAAGGTTGAGACCAGCACGGATAGCGGCGCAACATGGAGCGGACTGGAAAAAGGAACTGATGATAAGTACACGCTCGCTGAGGTGAATGAGGACATCAGCATTCGTGTGACCACCGAGCTTGACCAGACAAAGGCGCACAGCGTTATCTTTACGCCTGACGCAAATGTAAAAGAAGTTCTGATAAACGGCAGCCCTGTAAAGAGCGGCGAGAAGAAGTATGTCAAGGTTGCGGCAGGCGCTAACGTGGCCTTCACGGTAACGCCAAACGCGGGCTTCACGGTAGACAAGGTGAAATTCGGCACCGGCGAGACAGACGATGTACCGGTTTCAGCCGGAACATACACATATACCTTCCCTGCAGCCAGGACGGATGCCACAATCACGATTTCCACGAAGGCAGCCGAACTGACAGCGGATCGTTATGTGAAGTTTGTGATGCCTGAAGATGAGAACGTGAAATTGAATGTTACCACCGCGGGCGTCAAGACAGAGAAAGACGGCAACGGCGATGACGTATATGTAATGACTATGAAGAAAACCGAGCCTGCTACGGAGGAGGTTCCCGAGCTTACTTTCGATCTGGTTGTAAAGAACGGCTATACCATCAAGCCCCAGCTTGCGAGCATCGTGGATGCGACGAATGAGACGGTGCGTATGACCGCAGATTCCAGAAAGAAAAACGACGACGGCGATTGGGTGTATTCTTTCAAAGTGGTTGCCGCGGCATTACAGGCGGCAAATTTAGGTACCAAAGGGGCTCCGAGGACGATCACTGTAACAGCACCAATTGAGGAGAAAGTTACCCTCAGCTTAAAGGCAAATTCTTTGCCTGTGAAGTACAAAAATCTGTCTCAAAGCGGAAGTAATTTTACCACGTGGACAGTAGGAAATAGCAAAACCGCCTCCGAAAAAGACACCATTGTTCTGCAGGTGGCGGACGGTCAGTCTCTCAGCGTTGGCGGAAAAGACGTGACTGAGGAATTGGACGACTATGGCAATTACAGTTTTGTGGCGGCTCTTGATGCGACAAAAGATAATGACACAAATATCGAAATTGATGTGAAAAACTCTGCAGCGTCTGAGTATGAGCTGAAATATGGCACTGCTGAGGGAACTTATCCCGATACCGTTGGCAAGGATGTGGTTGCAGCGAAGCTTGGCGATAAGATTTATGTACAGCTCAATAAGACGACCGCTCCTGCGGGTGCGGAAGCAATCACCGGCGTAGTATTGAGCGAGGGCGCAAAATCTACGGCAGTAGCAAACAAAAATCAGGATGAGGCAGCAAATAAAGGTAAGGCAGTCATCACCGTAGCGGATGCGGACTTTACCGTTACCTTTAAAGCAATCAAGACAGAGAGGACGGCAAACGGCTTCACCAAGAAGACCGTGGTGAATGCGGCGACCATTCATATCAACGCGAAAGATGCGGATGGCATGAACCTGACCGCGAAGGGCATTTCCGATGGCAAGACCATTAAGATCGACGCCACGAAGCAGATGACCTATCCGCTTACCTTAAAGGAGACCAAGACCAGTAGAAACGTGCTTGATGTGAAGAAGTATATCGCAGACGGCGCGATCGTGGCAGAGGAGACCGGCAACAAAGGACTTGTGACGGTATTCTTGGATGAGGAAACAGGCAGTCTGGTAATTACAGGCGTAAAGGATAAGGACGGCGAAGCGAAAGCAGTTTCCGAAATCACTATCAAGGCAAAAGGCGCGGCGGCGGATGCGAAGCCTCTCCTGACCTTCAAGGTCGAGGTAACGACACCGAAGCTGACTGTAAAGAGCCTGAACAGCCCGAATCAGGGTATGCATGACGTTCTGGTTGACGTGACGGGAGATCCGAAGATCGGTACCGTGGCGGAAGAATTTGATATGTACTATGAGATTGAGGTAAAGCACACGGCAGGCGAATCCGCAGTCAAGAAAGATGGTTTCTACTATCTGAATGCATTGGACGAAAACGGAAACGTTGTTCCGGTATCGCAGCTCATCAAAGTAAATGCCGATACAGACAAGACGAAATTTGAGAACACCTACACCATCAATGCAAGACTTGTAGCGGTGGCAGCGGGTGCGGTTGTACCCACAGGCGATCCTTTGCAGGGCGAGGCGAAGGCAAAGATTGCGGATTCTCTTGTTAAGTACGGTTCCGCAAAGGTAGTCGAGAAGAAGAACATCAAGACCCGCTCTGATTATTACGAGGATAAGCTGAATGTTACCAAGAAGACTACCAAGCTTTATACTGGCCAGAGCAATGTGCTTGTAGCCATTCCGAAGTTCAGCGCAAAGGCAGGTCACATTGAGGACATTCGTGCCGTAGTTTACAACACGGACGGAAGTCTGGCAAGCGGCGTATCTGCAAGGGTTGATGAAAGCGGCAATACGATGGAAGTACGTGTATCTGCCGGTGATGGCGCGGCACCCGGTAAGGGAACGGCAAAGTATAATGTAGTGATCTATGCGACCGCTACCATGAACGCTGACAATGCGGCCGTAGACCCCGGCGAATACAATATGTACCGCGCATCCGCGAAGGTGCCAATCACGGTACAGAAGGGTATTCACAGCATCACCGTGGCAGGCAATCCCGGTAAGATCGCGATCGTACCTGATAAAAACGGTAAGACGAAAAATGTATCCTTCTCGTTGAAGCCTACCGGTTGGTATGATTATCAATATGACGTGAAGGCACAGACGCAGAAGTTTGATTACAGCAATGAAATCGTATATGGAAACAGCAAGAATGCGGGCAAGGTTACCGTGAAGAACGGTAAAGTGACCGTGGACAAAGATTTCTATGTGAGCAATGACCCGGCACAGAATACCTTCACCCTTAGGGTTAAGGCAAATGACTGGGTCGGCAATGAGACAGTTAGCAGTCCTGTTATCGTTGAGGTGACAAACAAGGCTATGACGATCAGCAGCGTGCGTTTGCTCGATTCCACTGGAAAGCCTTATGGTGCGAAGATTTCTACAAATAACCTTTATAGAGCAAAGGTAGAGGTTCTGGATGGTAATGGCAAGCCGATTCCTCATTCTCTGCTGACCCTGACGCCGAACAAAGGCAAGATTTATGTGGAATATAATGAGAATAGCGGTCAAACTGCTGTTTGGCAGAATGGCTTCCAGAGGAACTTGACTATCACCGCTGTGATGAGAGGTGACAAGAAGGCGAAGAAGTCCAGTATCAAGTACACCCTTGAGTATCCGAAGGTTGACTCGTACACGTTGAGTAATGTAACCGTGAAAGACAACAGCAGTCTGAAACAGATGGACGATACGAACTGGGAGTATGTGGGGCGTGGAAATCAGTCGATTTATTTCTGGGTAAATGCGGTAATTGATGAAGGACTGTGTGGCGGTAACACGACGAATTATAATTACAGTGTGAAGATTGCGGGCGGTAAGAATGTTGCCGATAAGACTTCGACAGGGAACGGTTACTACAGAATCACACCTACAACGGATAAAGTGACTGTGACCGTGACCGACAAGAACAGCCCGAAGAAGGATTATAAATTCACCTTTACAGACAAGGGCTGGGTGACGGCGGCAGCGCCGAAGGCGACCACAAAGGATAAGCTGTTTATGGCAAAGAATCCGTCAATTGACGACCCGTACGATGATTATGTTAATCGAGTGGCGCAGAACATGACCTATACCATCAAGAACTGCAAGTATAATGCAGTGAAGTTTACACATGTAGGCGGAAGTGATTACGGTATAGATAATCTGGAAGGCGTACATGTTATCGACGGGGATACGCTGCTGCTGAAAAAGCTTGTACCGAATTATCCGACAACGGAGAAATATTCTGTTGTATACGGTGACAAGGACGAAAATGGCTTCTGGCCGAAGACCAAAGCGACCACCATCAGCATTAAGGTAAATAAGGTCGGCAACATCAAGGCAGTTAACAAGTACACCATCAGCACAAACCTCGGCTATGGCGTGAAGCTTGACGCGAAACCCATCCCGACTTCCGTAACGCTTAATGATGTAGTGGAGTTTAACAGCATTGAAGCAGCGAATGAGAAGGGACAGCCGAATAAATTCTATGATTACTTCGAACTTGTAAACGGGGCTGGAAATGCAGATGGTCCGAAAGATACCATTCAGCTTAAAACAGCTTATCGGACGGAGGCCGGACTGGCAGAGCTCTATGCGCTTAAGAAGGGCGTGGCCGGTTACGTGACCTATACCGTCTATAATCCGAACGGTTATGAAGTGAAGAAGCAGGATAAGATTACCGTAGTAGTCAATGACACCGGCAAGCCGAAGACGACCGCTACAGACATCAATATCGTTGGATTAAGCGGGGCATCAGGATTAACAACCGTGAAGATCGGTAACACATCGGTTGACGTTTTGAAGGCCGTAACGGACAGCACTGACTGGAAGGTTGCAGTACCGACGGCTGCTGACATAGAAGCGGGAGCAACAGGCAATGTGAAGTTGACAGCGAACGGAGAGCCCAAGTCCGGAAATGTGAACGTTTATATCCTGCCTGTCGGATCGAAATATGCGGCAAGCACACCGGATGCGGATGTGATAACAAACGGCATCAAGGCAACCGTAAAGGTAAATGTGAAGGCGGTGGATGACACGAAGTTCTCCAAGATCACTTTCCTCAGTAAGAATGCAAAGACACCTGAGGCAGTTATCGCAGGAACGAAGGTGAACTTAAGCACGACCTTTACTCTGGACAAAGACTACAAGTACACTTTGACCAACGCGAAGATTGCTTCCGTTGCGAAAGTGCCCGAGGCAAGAGAAGCTGAGATTAAGGGCGCACCGAGCAAGACGGCATCCAAAGCCATCCTTGCTACAAATGGTGTGACATTGAATGCGGATAAGACCGCTGTCACGATCGTGATGGACAGAGATGCAGAAGGTCTTGCTACAAACGGAAAAACAACCTATAAGGTTCCCGTATTAGTAACGTTCGATGCGGGCGCAGAGGAGATCGTATACTTCTCGATCAAACCGGAAAAGGTTCCTTCCGTAGACGAAGTGAAGGCGGACGTGGAAGCTGCATTAAAAGGTTTCGCGGTAGCGGAAGCGGCATACAACAACGGCGTGTCTGCGGCAAGCACAGTACAGGAGGCAGCGCGCAAGCTTGGGAATAAGGTGCCTGCACTCTCCGGCGTGGACGTAGCTAAGATTACGGCGGCAGCCAAGCCTGACACCGATACCGAAAAGTTTGCGGATACCGGAACGGCGGGCAGCGAGGGATTTAAGGCAGGCCACCACACGGTAATTGTTACCTTGGATGATGAGACGAAAAAGGGCACGGAAGGCTATACCGCGGCAACTTGCGAAGTGGTAGTAACCAAGGCTGCGGCACCCGTATCGCTCGGTGCATCTTTGGAGGAAGCGATTAATGTATACCTGCTTCCAAACCAGACGACAGGCGCTGATCCGACAGATAAAAAGCCTGTACCCACGACGATGACGAAGTGGACGCTCCAAACAGAATTGCAGACTGCTGCGGATAAGGCGGAGCCCGGAAAGTACATCGTGAGAGTTACAGATTTCGATTTAAATACAGCAGAGGTAACAGTGCCTGCAGCGTCAGGAACAAACGCAGTAAACGCAGATGAAGGAACCAAGAAGACTATCGTGTCAAGCTTGACTTTCAAGTATACTGTAATGGTTGCGAAGACGGGCAAGTATTTGGCCGAGGACGGCAGCGAAAAGGATGTCGCAGTGAATTTTGCGGTTACAATGGGTGCGACGACCAATCAGGTAGGAAAGCCCGGCGAGCCTACACCGCCGGTAGTGGATCCTGATCCGGAGGAGCCCGAGTCATTCGAGGTAACCATAAGCGGTGTGTCAGCCAGCACAGTAACATATGCTGTTGCAGAGGCGAATGACGAGACGGTACCGAACAGCTTTAATGCAGTTGCTGGTAATAAGGTAAGTGTAGAATCAGGAAAGAAGCTTTACCTGAAGGTTGAATATAGTGACGGTACAGTGACCGTAAAGAATGGTGACGATACAACATTGTCGGCAGTGGATGGTAATCCAGGTGTCTATCTGGTTGGAACGATTACAGGGGCGACGGCAGTTACCATTGCAGAGACGGCATCCACTACGCCTACTGAGCCTGAGAGCTAATAATGGCGGAGACGGCGTTTAATAAAAAGCGTTGGCTGATCAACACTAATCAGATGTAAACTAAAAATGTAACACAAGGAGCTGTCGCACGAAGCAACAAGTAGTGCGCAGCTCCTTTTTTGTGCACACCTCCATGCGGAGGGGTATGCTGTATGCGGAAGAATGGGCACTGGTGTTCAAACGTTTTTCCGTTCTTGACATTTCATTTTATGAACTTTACAATAAGCACAAAGCATATTACTTCTTGATAACAAATATTCGGTATCTTTACATACCAGAGTCAAACAAAACCGATACATTTTCGGTTCCGATCTGTGATTCAGAATTTCTATGCTTTTAAATCAACCAGCACAATTTAAAAGCGGGAGATTCTGAGCGGTTATTGCTTTGCATGGCGTGAGGATGTCGAGTATTCTCTTGACAGCAGGCGGCTTCGAATAAGGCAAGGCATACGAATGTCGGGACAGCATAGTCGGACTTCTCCTGCGGAACAGGAGGAAGGACTATGGAAGTCAGAAAAGCAAAAGAAGTATTTACGGAGTTGAGGGAAGTAAAATCCCCGGGAGACAGAACCATAAAAGAGAGGGCTGCATTATCGAAGCTGAGCGAGACAAAAGATGCGGAAGAAACAGCAGAGCTTAGAATATTGAAACGGGAGGAAGGTTTCAGGATGATTAAGGGCGGAAAAGGCTATACAATCGCAGATATCGAGGCGCTTCCCGAGGGAGAGCGGGCGGAGCTGATTGACGGGGAGTTGTTTCGGATGGATGCACCTTTGCGTATTCATCAAAAACTACTCGCCAAAATTTTTTATAAGATTATGTCATATATTGAAAAGAACAATGGTAAATGCGAAGTATACCCCGCGCCCTTCGCGGTGTGCATCAAAAAGGACGACTACAATTACGTGGAGCCTGATATTTCCGTGATCTGTGACAGGGACAAGCTTGACAGAAAGGGTTGTCAGGGCGCGCCTGACTGGGTGATCGAGATTTTGTCGCCCTTCAGCGTAAAGATGGATTGTGAGCGGAAGGTGAAGCTATATCGGGAGACAGGCGTGCGGGAATACTGGATCGTAGACCCGGAGAAAGAGACGGTTGCAGTGTACGGATTTGGACGAGGCAAAATGCCGCAGGGAACAGGCACGCAAACGAGCGGCACATGCGCATTGGCAGAAAAAGTGAGGGATGAACCCGTGTATTACGCTTTTTCCGAGCGGGTGAAGGCGGGGATTTTTGAGGATTTATGGCTGGATTTTTCTGAAATGGATTTGATGTAAGAGTTGTGAATGCCCACATTGGAGTATTTGGCCGGGAGCCGGAAAGAGGATGCGGGGATGATCCGGCCGGGGTGCTTTTGATTCGGAATACTGGGAAGAATTGTACGGACAGAACCAACTCGAACAACAAGCGAATAGGACAAAAAGGCGGCGAAAAGTAAAAAACGCCGTGTTTTATTTGTGAAAATGTGATAAATAATCATGTGAAGAGACTATCCTTGTGCGGCAAAATGTGGTATACTTAGAATAATTTGAAGTTGACAGACGGCAGATTAGACTACATCAGGATGGTATGCGCAGGAGGATAAATATTATGAAAAAGATAGGTGTTAAATTCGCTTCGGCAATCATTGTACTTGCATTGATTTCCATTATATCACTGGGACTTCTGGCAAATAGCATGACGGCAATTTCCCAGGGCAGTCAGGATATTATGAATAATGAGGTGGAGAAGATCAATCTGATTCATGGCATCTACGAGGATTATCTGGAGATGTACATGAACGTGTACGCCCATGTGAACGCAAAACTGCTGCGGACGATGGATAAGCGCGCAGAGGAGATTCTGGAGAGCCGGGCGCAGATGTGGGAATCCATGGAGGCCTATAAGGGGAAGATTACCTCGGAGGAGGTGCAGGGAGTTTATGATTCACTGGAAGGGCGGCTTGCCAGCTTTGACACCTACGTGGACAGTATCATAGAGCTGAGCAGGACAGGGGACAAAGACCGTGCGAATAACCTGATTGCGAATAACCTTGGTATGCTGAACAATACCATCGACAACAGCATGAGTGACCTGCTGGAGTTTTCGGACGCAGAGCTTGCTGAAGGAAAGACGTATCTGCAGGGGAAGGCGGAGAGTTCCTACGTGCTGATTGTTTCCGTTATTGTGCTTTTGATTGCGACGGCAGTTTTGGTAATGTTTATTGCAAATCGGATTATCGTGGTGCCGATTCAGAAGATTGCTCAGGTAATCAACGGCATGATCGAAGATATACATAATAATAGCGGGAAACTGGATGCGAGGGTGCCTGTGCAGACGAAGGATGAGATTGCGACACTGGCTAAGGGTGTCAATGAGTTTCTGGACATTCTGCAGGATGTGATCGGCGGGGTTATCTCCTGCAGTGACGAGATTAACAGGCAGCAGCTCCATGTCAATGAAGTGGTGGAGGAGACGAACCGGAATGCCAGCGATACCTCGGCTACCATGGAGGAGCTGGCGGCCAGCATGGAAGAGGTGTCTGCGACGGTCGGCTATGTCAGTGAGAATACAAGAGAGGCGGAGGCTTCTGTCGGGGAGATGGTTGGCCAGGCAGTCAGCGGTACGAAGTTTGCGGAGGAAATTCGGAGCCGTGCGGAGGAGCTTCGCAAGCTGGCACAGGAAAGCCGTGCTACTGCCGACGGCATGATAAAGCAATTTGACGTATCTTTGAACGCGTCCATTGAGGACAGCAAACAGATTGAGAAAATCGGTAATCTGACGGCGGATATTTTGAGCATTGCGTCTAAGACGAATCTGCTGGCGCTGAATGCGTCCATAGAAGCGGCGAGAGCGGGCGAGGCCGGCAGGGGCTTTGCGGTAGTGGCGGACGAGATCCGTCAGCTGGCGGACAATTCGAAGCAGACGGCGGGAAATATCCAGCAGATTTCGGAGGGAGTTGTGGCGGCGGTTATGGCTCTTGCGGAAAATGCGGGTAATCTGGTGAAGTTTATTAACGAGCGGGTAATGCCCGACTATGAAATTTTGGAGCGGACAGGGGAACAGTACCTGAACGATTCCATTACGGTAGACCGCATGATGGGCGAGATGCGGGATTCCATGGAAAACATCGGATCAATGATGCGCTCGGTGGCTGAGTCCAATGAGAATATTACGAGTAATGTGAGAGAGAGTGCGCAGGGCGTGGGCGGTGTTGTGGATAACACGGCGGTGCTGGCGGATAACATGAAGGGCATCGTGGAAGCTTTGAATCAGGTTTCCGATGTGGTGAGTCATCTGTCCGAGCAGACGGCATGTTTTGAGGGGTGAGATTGAAAGACAGAGTGGCGCGAACCTGATTTTTAAGAAGGGATAGACGGATGCAGGGAAACAAACGGGGGACGATATAAAAATGTGAGGGCTGCCTGAGCGGGCGGCCCTTTACGGTCTGCGCGATCAGCAGAACCGGATAAGGGGAAAGTATGGAGAAAACAACGCCTAAATACATGGAGCTGGTCGAATGGCTCAATGAGCAGATAGAGACGAAAAAACTTGTTCCGGGGCAGAAGATGTACTCGGAAAATACGTTGAAAGAAATGTTTGGCGTGAGCCGTCAGACAGTCAGGCACGCGGTCAGTGTTCTGGAAAATGAGGGGGTTATCCGGAGGATTCAAGGAAGCGGCACGTATATCAACGACAACCGTCTGGCGAATTTAACCAAGCGAATGCGGGTTTCTGTGGTGACGACCTACGTGGACGGTTATATTTTTCCGCGGACAATACAGGGGATAGAAAATGTGCTTCTGGAAGCCGGTTATTCAGTGCAGATTGCGTTTACGAGTAACCAGCATGGGCGGGAAAGGGCTGTTTTGGAGGATATTATCAGCAGGGACGAGGTGTCGGGGTTGATTGTGGAACCGACGAAGAGCGGCATTCCCAATCCCAATCTGCGTCTCTATCAGGAGATACGAAAAAAGCGGATTCCGGTTATCTTTATCAACAGCTTTTACCCGCAGTTAAAGATTCCGCATGTGTCCATTAACGATCATATGGCCGGATGGAAAATGACAAAATATCTGCTTTCCATGGGACATGAAAAAATCGGCGGTATTTTTAAGCTGGACGACGGACAGGGACAGGCGCGTTTTTCAGGGTATATGGACGCGATGATGGATGCCGGGCTGGAGGTGGACGACGGGCAGATCGTCTGGGTAGATACGGAAGAGAAGCAGCATCTGGAGAGAGCGTCGGAAAAAATGCTGGAGCGTTTCAGAGGCTGCACGGCGGTGTTTTGTTACAATGATGAGGTGGCATTCGGACTTTTGGATATTTTCAAGAAGAACGGCATCCGGGTTCCGCGGGATATTTCGGTGGCCAGTGTAGACAATTCAGAGCTGGCTATATTGGGCGACGTTCCTATCGCATCCATGCCGCATCCGATGGAGCGGCTGGGAGGAAAGGCGGCGGAAAATCTGTTACGCATGATTAAGGATCCGGGGTTTGACGCAAATTATGAGTTTGAGGTGGATGTGATTCCGCGTAATTCAGTGAGAAGGATTAAATAAAGTATGTTCGCAAAACGCGTAGCTGCACGAACTTGAAAAATTCTCGTTGAGCGTCAGGGTGTACAACTTGCGTATTTGTATGTACAAGTAGTAGACTGTAAAATAAGAATTACTGAATGTGCGACGTGAAAGATAAAGGAATACTGTATACAAAATTGTATATGTGTACAACTTGATACCGGCTGCAGGAAACAAGCGGCTGCGAAGCAGACATTTGTTTTATGCGGCGGTATTCATGTTTTCACTGCACGGCGCAAACAGTAAAAAAGAAAGAGAGGGTATTGTATGATCGCAGCAAAGAGCTACAAATTTTGGTTTTGCACGGGGTCTCAGGACTTGTATGGGGATGAGTGTCTGAGAAAAGTAGCGGATCATTCCGCGAAGATTGTGGAGGGGTTAAACGCATCCGGCAATCTGCCCTTTGAGGTTGTGTTGAAGCCTACGTTACTTGGGCAGGCTTCCATCCGCAAGGCATTTAACGATGCAAACAACGATCCGGAGTGTGCGGGCGTGATTACGTGGATGCATACGTTTTCTCCTGCTAAGATGTGGATTTTGGGCTTAAAAGAGTTTCGGAAACCCCTCTGTCATCTGCACACGCAGTTCAATGAGGAACTTCCCTACGATACCATCGACATGGATTTTATGAATGAGAACCAGTCCGCCCACGGAGACAGGGAGTACGGGCATATCGTGAGCCGCATGGGTATTGAGCGGAAGATCATTGTGGGACATTGGGCATCTGAGAGTGTGCAGAAACAGCTCGGGAGCTGGATGCGCACGGCGATCGGTGTGATTGAGTCATCCCATGTGCGCGTCTGCCGTTTTGGCGACAATATGAATAATGTCGCCGTGACAGAGGGCGATAAGGTGGAAGCGCAGATTAAGTTCGGCTGGGAGATCGACCACTACTGTGTAAATGATTTGGTGGAGTATGTGGACGCGGTGCCCCAGGGTGACGTGAACGCGCTGGTGGAAGAGTATTACAGCAAGTATAAGATTATTGACGAGGGAAGAGATCTCGACGAGTTCAAAAAACATGTGGCCGTGCAGGCGCAGCAGGAGATCGGTATCGAGAAATTCCTGGTGGAAAACGACTATCATGCGGTAGTGACGCATTTCGGTATGCTGGGAGGATTGAAACAGCTTCCCGGCCTGGCGATACAAAGGCTAATGGAAAAGGGTTACGGTTTCGGCGCAGAAGGCGACTGGAAGGTAGCGGCTATGGTTCGCATTATGAAGCTGATGACGGCGGGTGTCAAGGACGCGAAAGGCACTTCCATGATGGAGGACTACACTTACAATCTGGTGCCGGGCAAGGAAGGCATCCTGCAGGCGCATATGCTGGAGGTATGTCCTTCCGTGGCGGACGGCGAGATCGGCATCAAGGTCTGCCCGCTTTCCATGGGGAACAGGGAAGATCCTGCGCGTCTGGTATTTACGTCGAAGACAGGCCCTGCGGTGGCGTGCTCGCTGGTGGATCTGGGCACCCGTTTCCGCCTGCTCATCAATGCGGTGGACTGCAAAAAGGTGGAGAAGCCTATGCCGAAGCTTCCTGTGGGCACGGCGTTCTGGACACCGCAGCCTAATCTGGAAATCGGCGCGACCGCGTGGATTCTTGCCGGCGGCGCACACCATACGGCATTCTCCTATGATCTGACCGTGGAGCAGATGGCCGACTGGGCTGACGCGATGGGTATTGAGAGCGTTATCATCGACAAGGATACCAATATCCGTGATTTCAAAAATGAGCTGCGCTGGAATGAGGCGGCTTACAAATAGAAGGAGGTAGAGGGATAAGTATGGGAGCAAAAGAATGTATTGCAAGCGGTAAGGCGGTGCTGGGTATTGAATTCGGCTCAACCAGAATTAAGGCGGTTCTGGTAGACGAGAACAACAAGCCCATCGCATCGGGGGCACACGATTGGGAGAACAGGCTGGAGAACGGTATCTGGACTTACAGTCTGGATGACATCTGGACGGGACTGCAGGACTGCTACAAAAAGCTGACGGAGGATGTACAGGCGCAGTACGGGGAGAAACTTGTGAAACTGGGGGCGATCGGTTTCTCCGCAATGATGCACGGCTATATGGCGTTCAATAGCAAGGATGAGCTGATGGTTCCCTTCCGCACATGGAGAAATACAATTACGGAGGAGGCTTCCACGAAGCTGACAGAGCTGTTCAATTACCATATTCCGCAGAGATGGACGATTGCGCATCTCTATCAGGCGGTTCTCAATGGGGAAGAGCATGTGCCGGATCTGAAATTTGTCATTACACTGGCGGGCTATATCCAGTGGAAGCTGACGGGCGAGAAAATTGTCGGCGTGGGCGAGGCTTCCGGCATGTTCCCGATCGACATTGCAACGGGACAGTTCAATGAGAAGATGATCGCGCAGTTCGACGAAGCGGTTGCGGACAAGGGCTTCGTATGGAAGTTAAAGGATGTGCTTCCGGCAGTTTACACGGCAGGACAGCAGGCGGGTGCGCTGACAGAGGAGGGCGCGAAGCTGCTGGATCCTACCGGCACATTGCAGGCAGGCATTCCTTTCTGTCCTCCCGAGGGCGATGCGGGCACTGGCATGGCGGCGACCAACAGTGTCGCACAGCGTACCGGTAACGTATCTGCGGGAACGAGTGTGTTCGGTATGATCGTTATGGAGAAGGAACTCTCCAAAGTATATGACGCGATCGATCTGGTGACGACCCCGGATGGCAGCCTTGTGGCGATGGTGCACTGCAACAACTGCACTTCCGACCTGAACGCGTGGGTGAATCTGTTTAAAGAATACTCGGAAGTGATGGGCATGAAGGTGGATATGAACGAGCTGTACGGCAATCTCTACCGCAAGGCATTGGAGGGAGACGACGACTGCGGCGGTCTGCTTGCTTACAACTATTTCTCCGGCGAGCATGTGACCGGCTTTAACGAGGGACGTCCGCTGTTTGTGAGAACGCCCGACGCGAAGTTCAATCTGGCGAATTTTATGAGAGTGCATCTGTTCACTTCCCTTGGCGCGTTGAAGACCGGCTTCGATATCTTGTTTAACGAGGAGAAGGTGGAAGTGGATGAGATCTTAGGACACGGCGGGCTGTTCAAGACCAAGGGCGTTGGACAGAGCATCCTTGCGGCGGCAATGAACGCACCCGTGAGCGTTATGGAGACGGCGGGTGAAGGCGGCGCATGGGGTATTGCGCTTCTCGCTTCCTATATGATCAATAAGGGCGCAGACGAGAGTCTGGCGGCATTCCTTGACAGCAAAGTGTTTGCGGGTCAGAAGGGGGAGAAACTGGAGCCGAAAGCAACCGATGTGGAAGGGTTTAACAAGTTTATGAAGTTATATGGCTCGGGACTTGCGATTGAGAGAGCGGCAGTAGAGTCTATGTAATGTGCGGGGATTTTGAGGGCATCCCTTGGTTCCTTCCACCAGCAGCAAATGCCTGCGGCATTAACTGCTCGAGCATCGCTGCGCGAGCTCGGAACTCACGTAGCCCAGACAGTGCTCCGGAACGTCAGGGTATGCAGCTCAAAATCCTTGTAAAGTACAGGCGTCTTTTATGGTATGCTTATAGATTATAACATACACAATTTATAGTCGATTAAGAGACGCTTTGCAGCTGTCTGTTGTAAATTCAAAAAAGGAGTGAAAAACTATGCTTGAAGAACTGAAAAAACGAGTGTATGAGGCGAATATGCTTCTTCCGAAATATGGGCTGGTTACGTTCACATGGGGAAATGTGAGTGAAATTGACAGAGAGAGCGGCATTTTTGCGATCAAGCCGAGCGGTGTGGATTATGACAAGCTGACGCCGGACGATATGGTACTTGTGGATCTGGAAGGAAAGAAGGTGGAAGGTAAGTATAACCCTTCTTCCGACACGGCGACCCACGTGGAGCTTTATAAGGCTTACGAGGAGATTGGCGGCGTTGTACATACCCATTCTTCCTACGCGACAAGCTGGGCGCAGGCGGGCAGGAGCATTCCCTGCTACGGAACGACCCATGCGGATTACTTTTATGGGGATATCCCGTGTCTGCGCTGTCTGAATGAGGACGAGATCGCGGACGCTTACGAGAAAAACACGGGGCTTCTGATTGTCAGCGAGTTTAAGAGAATGGATAAGGATCCGGTGGCGGTTCCGGCAGTGCTCTGTAAGAATCACGGTCCTTTTGCGTGGGGCAAGGATGCGCATGAGGCGGTGCACAATGCGGTTGTGCTCGAGGAAGTGGCGAAGATGGCTTATCGCGCGGAGACGATCAATGCAAGAATCCAGCCCGCGCCGCAGGAACTGCAGGATAAGCATTATTTCCGCAAGCATGGGGCGAATGCATATTATGGTCAGCATTGAGCAGCGCGCTAAAAAGCTTTTTCGAGTGGGGCACTGCGAATATATAAAAATTGTGCCCGAGCACGGTGACAAAAAGAAAGCTTTGTGATACACTTTAGGCAGATTATTATTATAATTTTGTTGGATGGAGGACAGCGATGAACAAATTAGAGTTACAAAAAACAGCTAATGAAGTTCGCAAGGGTATCGTGACGGCGGTACATGGCGCGAAGGCAGGGCATCCGGGCGGATCTCTGTCGGCGGCAGACATTTTTACTTACCTGTATTTTGAAGAGATGAACATTGACCCGAAGGATCCAAAGAAAGCGGACAGGGATCGTTTTGTGCTTTCCAAGGGACATACGGCGCCCGGACTTTATTCCGTTCTGGCAAACAGAGGGTACTTTCCGGTAGAGGATCTGCCAACGCTGCGCCACCTCGGTTCCTATCTGCAAGGACATCCCTGTATGCAGGAGACACCTGGCGTAGATATGTCTTCGGGTTCTCTGGGACAGGGCATCTCCGCGGCGGTAGGTATGGCTCTTGCGGCAAAGATGGACGGCAAGGACTACAGAACTTACACCCTGCTCGGCGACGGTGAGATTCAGGAAGGGCAGGTCTGGGAGGCATCCATGTTTGCTGGACACAGAAAGCTTGACAATCTGGTAGTGATCGTGGACAACAACGGTCTGCAGATCGACGGTAAGATCGACGATGTGTGCTCTCCTTACCCGATTGACAAAAAATTCGAGGCGTTTAATTTCCATGTAATCAATATCGACGGCAATGACTTTGACCAGATCGATGCGGCATTTAAGGAGGCAAAGGCGACCAAGGGTATGCCCACCGCTATTATTTGTAAGACAGTGAAGGGCAAGGGCGTTTCCTTTATGGAGAACAACGCGGGGTGGCACGGTAAGGCTCCCAACGATGAAGAGTATGCGACGGCGATGGCAGATCTTGAGAAGATCGGTGAAGAGTTAGGAGGTGCAAACTAATGGCAGATGTAAAGAAAATTGCAACAAGAGAAAGCTATGGTAATGCACTTGCCGAGTGTGGTGCAGAATTTCCCAATCTTGTAGTGCTGGATGCGGATCTTGCGGGTGCGACCAAGACGGGCGTATTTAAGAAAGCATTTCCGGACCGCCACATTGACTGCGGTATTGCGGAGTGTAATATGACAGGTATTGCAGCGGGTCTTGCTACCTGCGGCAAGATTCCCTTTATCAGTTCCTTTGCTATGTTTGCGGCAGGACGTAACTTTGAGCAGGTTCGCAATTCTATCGGGTATCCTCATCTGAATGTAAAGATCGGCGCGACCCATGCAGGTATTACCGTAGGCGAGGACGGGGCGACCCATCAGTGTAACGAGGACGTGGCTTTGATGCGGACCATTCCCGGCATGACCGTTATCGTGCCCTCCGATGATGTGGAGGCGAAGGCGGCGGTGAGAGCGGCGATTGAGACGGAAGGTCCCGTATATCTGCGCTTTGGCCGTGCGGCTGTCCCGGTAATCAACGACAAGCCGGATTACAAGTTTGAGATCGGCAAGGGCGTTCTTCTGAGAGAGGGAACGGATGTAACGATTATCGCAAGCGGTATTACGGTTTCGTCCGCTCTGGATGCGGCAGAGATGCTCGCGGCGGACGGCATCAGCGCGGAAGTTATCAATATCCACACCATCAAGCCTTTGGATGAGGAGCTGGTGCTTGCCTCCGCTAAGAAGACCGGCAAAGTGGTGACTGCGGAAGAGCACACCGTGATTGGCGGCCTTGGCAGCGCTGTATGCGACTGTCTGTCTGAGAAACATCCCACACCCGTTCTGCGGATCGGTATGCAGGATACTTTCGGTGAGTCCGGCTCAGCGAGTGCGCTGGTAGAGAAATACGGTCTGGACGGCAAGGGCATCTACGAGAAAGTAAAGGGATTTGCGCGAAAGTAAAGAGCAGAGCGTAGACCGCCCGTGAACGAGGAGAACCGAAGGTTTTTCGAGTGGCACTGCGGAGGAAACAAAAATGTCTGAGAGAAAAAATATTTTGTCTCCCTCCATTTTGGCGGCGGATTTTGCCAGACTGGGGGAGCAGATCAAAGAGGCGGACGAAGCCGGGGCGGAATATATACATATCGACGTGATGGACGGGGTGTTTGTACCATCCATTTCCTTTGGTATGCCGGTGATCCGTTCCATCCGCAAGGTGACGGACAGAGTATTTGACGTGCATCTGATGATCGTTGATCCGGATCGGTATTTGAAGGAGTTCAAGGCGTGCGGTGCGGACAGTATCACTTTCCATCTGGAAGCCACGGATGACGCGGAGGAGACCATTGATCTGATACGAAATCTTGGCTGCAGGGTCGGCATGTCGATCAAGCCGAAAACCCCTGTGGAGGCGGTCAGAAAATACCTGCCGAAGCTGGATATGCTCTTGGTGATGACGGTGGAGCCGGGATTCGGCGGACAGAAATACATCCCAGAATCGACGGAGCGCATCCGCAAAGTGCGGGAGATGGCTGATGAGATGGGGCTTGCCCTTGACGTGCAGGTGGACGGCGGCATCACGGTGGACAATGCGAAAATCGTACTGGATGCCGGAGCCAATGTGATTGTGGCGGGTTCCGCTGTTTTCGGAGGCAGCATTACGGAAAATGTAAAGAAATATCTGGCACAATTTTGATCTTTGCATGTGTGGCGCAGTCGCTTAGACTGCGCCATTAAATTTGTGGGCTGCCTCCGCTTTTCCCAGAAGGTAGAGGAAGACGATGGCGGGCACGCGCAGGATTGGGTAGCCGTTTCGTGTTTCATAAAGCCGAGATCGTTTATCCCTTTTGTGCCCCAAAAGGCATGGGTTATCTTTGCACAAATCCACAATTGCATCTGTGGCGGGGATGTGGGAATTACCGCGGTATTTGAATTCGCAGAGAATTTTCTGCCGGGGCAGTTCCACCACCACATCGACTTCCCCTTGGGTGTCTCTGGCATTTCTGTAATAGCCAAGCTGCGCGGGGATGCCCTGATAGAAGGAAACCATGTGCTTATAGACAGCGGTTTCCACCACGGCTCCAAGCTCGGTTTCATCTGACAACACATCGTCAATCATCAGCACCGCATTCCGGATCGCGGCATCGGCGATAAAAATCTCTGGTTTCCCTTTTAGCGCGCCTTTACTGCCTACGTTCATGGGCTTGGACAGATAGATGAGGTTGGACATTTCCAGAGCCTCAATATAGTTGTCGATGGTGGAGACGGATATGTTTTCAAGCTCCTTCGCCGCCGTGGTTGCGCTGAAAATTTCCGTGGTGTTCATACATAAATATAGAAACAGCTTTTCTATTGCACATGAAGTTCAAATAGTATATCACAAAAACACGCAGACTGTTTTCACATTATACCATAAAAACAGTCCGCGTGTTTTTGCAATATGATATGTATTCAGTCACATGCTTCAGGAAACTATATTCTGGAGCCATATCCCTTTCTTGACTAACACAAATCCGATCACGCATTTAATCCAGTCACCCATCTGCACAAAGGCATATACCGCAACTACGGGCAGCGCGGTAAAGCGGCTCAGCGTAAAGGCAATCACCACGCTAACGCACCAGATAAAGACACTGTCGAAAAGGAAAGTGATAATCGTTTTGCCGCCGGAGCGCAGGGTAAAGTAAGAGGCGTGAAGAAAAGCATTCTGCGGCATAAAGACGGCGGTAAGCATAATGAAGTATGTCGCCAGTTTTTTCGCTTCGTCGTTTGTGTTGTAGAGAAGCGGGAAAAATTGTGCCAGCAGGAGCATGACGATGGCGATCAGAACACAACTGAATACGGAAAAGGCTATCATTTTATTGTCTGTATCACGCGCTTCGTCCATTTTGCCGGCCCCCAGAAGCTGTCCCACAATGATTGCTACGGATTCGCCAAGCGCTATAAATACAATATTAAATACATTGTTAATTGTATTGGAAATATTGAGTGCGGCAATCACGTTTAAGCCCCGGACAGAGTAGCATTGCGTCAGCATTGCCGTGCCTGCCGCCCAAAGCGTTTCGTTTAAAAGAAGCGGCATACCCTTTGTAATTATTTTTATCATAAGCGAAGCGGGCACTTTTAACGTCGCGTAAAGTCCTAGGACAAAGGGATGCTCCTGCGCACGGCGGTGCGTGTGGATAAGCACAATAGCGCATTCAACAAAGCGGGAAATAACAGTAGCGATTGCAGCGCCCCGCACGCCCAAAGCCGGCGCTCCGAATTTGCCGTATATTAATATGTAATTCAGGATCAAGTTAACCAAAACTGCGATTACGCCTGCTTTCATGGGCAGAATTGTCTTCCCGCACTCCCGCAGGGTGCTGGAATAGACCTGAACCAGCATAAAAGGAATCAGGCCGGGAAGCATAATATGAAGGTACTCTCTGCCATAGCGTAAGGTAGAGGCCACACTTTCTGCCGTGCCTTCTCCCTGCAGATAGAGTAAAATCAACGGGTCACCGACAGCCAGCAGAAGAATAACCGTAAATAAGGTAATCAGGGAAACCATCCATATTTTAAAGCGGACAGTCTGGCGGACACCTTCCTGATTTTTCTGGCCAAAATATTGCGCAGTAAAAATACCTGCGCCGGATACTCCTCCGAACAGGCAGAGATTGTAGACAAAGAGAAGCTGGTTTACAATGGCTACGCCAGACATCTGCTCTGTGCCAATCTGGCCGATCATGATATTGTCCAAAAGACTTACAAAGTTGCTGATGCCGTTTTGAATCATGATAGGAACGGCGATGGCGAGCACCATTTTGTAAAAGCTTTTGTCCCCGATAAATTTGTGTCGCGATTTTTCTAAAAGTCTCATTTCACTATTCTATCGTATAGACATGATTGATGCAACTTATTTCTTGGTTTTTCGTCTATATTGTTGGGTTATATCTGCTGCCGATCCTTTCGCAGTTTTTTGTGGTGTATCTTCTTTAAAATTAACAAAATGTTGATTTGAGAAGAAATTCCGCCTTGCCTTTAAAGGCATGATGAAATATGATGGAATAAGCGAAAATGAACAAACTATAAATGGTTAAGGATGAAAGGAGAAGGCATATATGAAATTTCAAAACTTAACGAACTGTGAAGAGCTGGTTATGAAGACGGTGTGGGACGCCGAAAGGGAGCTGAGTCTGGCGGATGTCACACGGAGAGTAAACGAGACTTATCATAAAGAGTGGAAACCACAGACTGTTTCCACTTTTTTGGCCAGACTTGTCAGGAAGGGGTATTTAGAGAATCACAGAGAGGGACGGGGATTTTATTATCAGATCCTTGTCCCGCAAAAGGATTATCTGGATGAGATGGCGGAACGGTTTGCAGAATTTTGGAAACAGGAAAATGTGGATGTTTTTTTGGCTGCTTTGGAAAAGCGGTCTGCCTTTGGTTAATCGTGTAGGCAGCAATACGACGAAATAAGTTTTTAATGGAAGCGCGCCGGTTTTTCCGGCGTTATCGTCCTGCCGTTTCATACCGCCTGTTATATTTCGGTTTACCGTCAATTTGCGTATGGCCGCAAAATCATGCAATAACATCCGCAATTTCCGTATTAGTAACAAATTAGCGACAAATTTTCAAAGAGCGGAACCGTTTCCATCCCACTGATCGCGCGAGTTTTGCGATTTAATAAAAATTTAATTAGTAACAAATTAGTGACAAATCGGGTCTGTTTGACTGAATTGCGGTTTTTACAAGACAATATTGCGAATGATATTTTGAATCGGAACCACGAAAAGCCTTATAAATACTGGGATTCCAGAAGTCAAGAAAATCTTAATAATTATGCGTGTCAAGATGTGAAGGATGCAGATGATACCGATATTTCGGGCGATTCTGACACCACAGGCGACGAGCAGAATGAAAATGAAGGGGACGAGACGGGGGACAATTCGGATGATAACA
>ERZ778517.768-NODE-768-length-29995-cov-8.141550_pt1 | contig 29995 bp, 30 predicted proteins | sample MGYA00510341_ERZ778517 | MGnify/ENA primary metagenome ERZ778517 (study PRJEB29527, sample SAMN07138964) | mouse gut metagenome | material: feces | host: mouse | place: China:Nanjing | collected 2016-01-25 ...
ACAACTTCTGCTCCTTGAGCGCTCCAGAATGACGTCATATTCTGATGATCAATCGGTAAATGTGCAAGACTTCTTTCCATCAGTTCAGCCTTTTCGGGCTCTTTAATACACTTCTCCAAAAATGCTGGTGAAATCGTCACCTTATAATCAGGATCCGTCAAGCATGAATATTTATCTTTTAAATATTCATAATACTCTGATACATCGTCATATTTTTTACTTGATTTTTCCTCAACACTTTTATTATTCATACTCCTCATATAAACAGTTCCCATAGAGTAATCACTTAATCCAACTTGCATATGGTACCTCCTCAAATTATCAAATTATCTTTTAAAATGCAACTTTTACCCATTCCATCTTAATATTTCCTTAAAACAATATTTATATCTAAAAGTATCCATAACCTAGAGATTTATCCAGTCATCATCTACCCACACACCTTTTGTTTCATTCCATCTGCGATACTGTATTACATCATTTAAAATTCTAAACTTTGTAACAATTATATCATCTCTTGGCTCCACAGATATATTATTACTTACAGTTTGATATGAACCAGTACATTCCGCTGCATGAACATTTCCAAAAGGACTAAAGCTCATTACTGAAAAAACAAATAGAATAAATATTTTGTATTTCATTCTAATTCCTTCCCAACAATTCTTCATAATACATTTATAACTCCAAACTACTGTTTATTTTCACTGTTTACTATTACAGCAAAACCATCTTCTATCATTTTTTGTGCTCCCTCTTCATCTACAGGAATATCTTTATTTTGAAAATGGAGAAAATAAGTTCCATCATCACTCTTTATCAAATACGAATTACTGGTATTAACTTCATAGGCATCCTGCTCTGTTTCTATATCTTCTTTTGGCGCTTCATATTCAGTCTGAAAAATGAAAGAGTAGGATAGCAAAAGCAGACATCCTGAGATAATCCATGCAAGAAAATTTCCTTTATTTACTAAAATACGTTTTTCCTTTGCAACCATCTGAAAACGCTCAAGGAGCAGTTTCGGATTATCATAACGAAGTCCTGCAGATTTTCCAGTTTTAAGACTGTCTTTGTATTCACTTAGTACAACCGCCAGATAATCGCTTTTTAACTGATAGTCCAATTCCATTACTGCTGTCAGGTCACACCGGATTTCCAGACTCTGGTTCAAATCTTTTTTTAATAAATATACACAGGGATTCCACCAATAGAATGCACATAATATGTTAATCAGATTCTTTACCAGAATATCATTATTTTTCAAATGAGAACACTCGTGAAGGAGTATAAACCGCAATTGTTCCTCTGTATACAGTTTATCAGGTATTATAATTTTCTTTCGCAGTATACCAAAGCAGCAGGGTGTTTTGACTGCTGCAGTCTGAAGTATGTCCGGCTTTTTAGTTCCGTTCCAAATTTCATCTGCAATTTGTGCTGCTTTACTATTTCTTTGTACCGGCATATCACCAAAATATCGGGCAACTTTCACATACTGAATCACATAATGCAGTAAAATCAAAAATGCTCCTAAATACCAAATAAAACGTAACATATCAAACACCGAAATATCATTTCCTATATTTCGTTCGATACAGAAAAAATAGTATATTTTGTTATAGAGCGTTCCGCCGAATATTACCTTTGTCCATGAAAATTCAACAGGAATGACCATTCGCATCATGCAAAACAAGTATAAGACAATCACACCTGAGACACTACAGATATCAATTAATTCATATTTCGTTCTTAGCACATAGTAAATTAAAACAAGAATACTGCTCCACAGAACAGTCATCCAGACTGAAAAAAATGTAATATGCATGCTTTTCCTTATTTATCCTTGATGGACGCAATGACTTCTTCCAGCTTGGCAATCACTTCTGCATCTTTTTCGCTCTTGTTTTTTCTGCTTACGCCAATCAATGCAGCAGTAAGATCTGCCAGAGAGTTTTCGTTTATGCCTCTGTTTATAAGAACCGATGAATAATATTCCTCTTTCGTGAGAGAAGGTATCAGCCTCCTCGCATATGTTTTTGCAGTCTTTTCAAGTCCTGCCACCTCAAGATAACCGTTATCAGACAAAGACTGTACTGTCCTGCATAGAGTGATATTCGTCCAGCCTTTGGATTCCAGCTGTTTTGCCATCTCACTTGCAGTCAAAGGTTTCTTGATTTCCCAAAGATAGTTCATTAGTTCTTCTTCTCTTTTGTTTAAGGTATCTTTCTTTTTCAACATCGTCCTCCTATTCATATTTTAACATCAACTAGCAACGTATATCATTTTATGATATTTCATATGCTATATCGTCCATTTTTAAATTTTCTTAATAGCAAATATTTTTTTATTATGACATACTACAAGTCAAAAAAGAAAATGGCTTCGTTCCATACTTTATTCCTGAGTGAAAGAAACTCTTTTGTCTGACCGGCTATTCAGCGAAATCATACTATGAAACATCAACTTTTAGACTGTTCCTTAACATGGCAATTCAGGGAAAATAATAAACAAAAATCCCATGATTGGAGAATTACCTTTATCATGGGATTTTAATTTATATTTCTTATTTGTTATACCCGCATCTGCTTTTCTGTATCTCACCTGTTGCAAATCGAATTAGCTCCTCTGGTGTAGGTATCTTTCTCCTGCAGGGTATTTTTCTTTGATAAGCATCCGTAACGCTGTTATTTTTTGACGGGTTTTGATATGCAGCCAAAATTGCTCCCTGCATCTCATTCCTTACTTCTTTTACAGTCACACCGTTCTTCCGCGCAATCTGACGATATATTTTTCTCACATTCATTTGCAGCTCTCCTTATGATTCATCAGTGTATATTTTAAGATTTATTAGTTCATAACTTATACTATAACTTTTTTCTTGCAAAGTCTGTCGAAATTTGTTATTTATATATTTTTTATGATTTATTCGTTCATATTTTTGCTTGTATTCACTCTTGTTAAATCATTTCATCTGGTATGTCTTGTACTTATACTAAATATGTACCAGCAGTTCATATAACATGAATGTGTTTAGAAAGAGGTGTTTGCTATAAAAACTACGTTTAACATACTGCGTTTCGGTGAACGGCTGCGTGCCTGCCGCGTTGCCCGCAAACAGACAATGAAAGAATTTGCAGAACTATGCGGAATTTCTGAACGCTATCTTGCCGATATTGAACGAGGCGTAAAAGCGCCTAAGCTCGAAACATTTATAGGAATTGCTAATGCTGCAGGCATATCACCAGAGTATCTGCTTCAAGACAGTCTGGTATCTGCAAATACCGAATATCTTGTTCAGGATGCCTTAAAATCTTTACCACAAAAACAACAGGAACTATTTCAGGATTTTATTATTCATCTGGCGGAAAGTATGAAATAAATATCCTTTATGCAACTGCTGTCAGCTGTTGAAAAAAGATTTATCCGACAGATTTCTCTCATGATAATATCCATATCATGGTTATTCAATCCTTAAAGACATAATTGTTTCATTTTCTCTGTCCTTACAGTTAAATTGATTCCTTCACTACTCAGGCCACGGTGAACCATACCATAGTTCACCTGACCTTAATGCGTACTAACCCCTTGGTGCTTACTTTATAATTTTGTAAAGCAGACTGCTCCTGCCACCATTTTCACGCCATCGCTGTTTCTTGCGGATATAGCCGTTTTCCTCCAAATCGCGGACTGCACGTTTGACTGTGCTGACAGAAAGATGCAGCTCCCTTGCAATGGTACCGATTGCCGGGTAGCAGAATCCTTCTTTGTTCGCGCGGTTTTGTAAGTATATGTATACCGCTATGGCTCTGTGGGGCAGGTCTGCCTCATAGATTTTTCTGTCATATGTCATGCTTAACCCCATTTCCTTTTCCTAATCCTCTGTCCGCAAAGGCTGACGGACTCTTGCCACGTTTTCATTCATCTGTGTCTGCTGCATTCCTCCATTTCTGTTTGCCATATTCTGCCTTGTATTTTCCTGTTCTTCATCAACGCAGCACATATATCTGCGGACAATCTCCTCCTCAATCTCCTGCTTGTCCGCATATGCCACTTTCCTCGCAGATTTCTCCTCAATTTCATAGGGTTCCTCAAAGGTGATTCCCCATTTCAGAAACAGTTTCAGTTTTGTTTTCATGGGGTGGCAGCCTGTTTTGGACACAAAAAATTCCCTTTGGGCAGTGATTTGAGTTCGTCTGGTGTCATGAGTGGTCTCTGCATCATCTGGAGCGACTGGCTTGGATCATTCTTTCCCCTGCTGATGGAACCCGACAGCACGGTTCTGTTTCCAAGGCTCTTTGACAATACTTCTGCAGATTCTGAATTGGGCGCAAAGCCGCCAAAAATAGTGTCCTGACAGTTGTCAATAATAATCTCTGCCCCTTCTTTTCCGTAGTTTTTATTTAACTGTGCAAAGGACTGTATCATTGGCACGATGCTCACCTTTCTGGAACGCGAGGCTGAGAACATCATCTCCGCACTTTCAATCTTTGGTATTGTACCAACTTCATCCCAATAAAAGACCACGCGGTTATCCAGCTTCCCGCCATTCTCATCAGCAACTACCAGTATCTCCCTGTAAAGTTGCTGCAAAATCAGGGAAATAATAAAGTATTTGGTGTTGTCCTCCTCCGGCATGACAAGGAACACTGCTGTCTTTTTCTTACAGAACTGTTCTGCATCAATGGCAGTGTCAAAACACAAAATCTGCTCTAACTCAGAATCAAGAAAAGAATTAAGCCGTGAGAGTGCAGTTGATAAGACAGACTGCATGGACTGTTCCGCTGTGTTGAGCGCTGCACCTGCAAACCTGTTACCTGCTTTAATACAGCTATCCATACGTCACATTCCATTATCTTTGGATGCTCCTGCGCTGGCAGCGCTGCTTCTCCATTTATATTTTTCAGATCTTCATTCCAGTCTTTAAATCTTGGCTGTAACAATTGAATCTTTTTGTAATTATTTTGGACTAAAATTTCCGCCAGCCGCCCGCTCGCCTCGATACCTGCGGCATCATGATCCAGACACAGGACAACAGTATCAAGATTAGAATAATCTTTTAACATCTGGAGCATGGCGTGTTCTGCCACACCGTTTAATGTGATGTAACTGTTCTCCTGCCAGTTTTTTGGATATAAGGTCAGAAAGGATAATAAATCAATCGGTGCCTCAAACACGTAAAGCCTGTTTCCCTTTCCTGAATAGCCAAAACCATAAGAGGAATCCGAACCCTCCTCATTCATGCGGAAGCTTTTGCTGTCAGAACAGGTTCCTTTTTTATGGATATGGCGCACTTTTCCCTCTCTGTCTTTCCCGACAAATACAACGTTATGATGTTGCGCACATTCATACAGTGTTCCCTGTCTGACAAAGAACGAAAGGATTTCACGGCTGATGTGGCGCTTTGACATCAGGTAGGCATACACCCGCTTCATGGTGTCGTTTTTCTCTGGCGGGACAGGAAATTTCTTTTTATCTGCCTTTGACATGTCTGTATTGACTGGCTGTACCGGATTCGCAGTTCCTTCCTGAATCTTTTTTGTATCCTTCTCTTTTTGTACCTTTTCTTTCTGCTGTTTTATGTTACCAGATGCCGCCCTGACTGGTATTTTCTGGCTGCCGCCGCGGATAACCTGTCCTGTCTCTCCATCTAACAGGTAGGTGACTGCCTCTGGATATGTCATCCCGAAAAACTCCTGCATGAAATCAATCGCATGGCTTCCTGCCTGTTGGCTGTGGCGGTACCAGCTGTTTCCCCGAAATGTCACGCTGCTGTGACGTTTCCAGCGCCACTCATTGCCAGAGCGTTCCACTTCCTCATGTTCCTTCTGTAATATATCTGCAATATGGACCGCATTGGCACGCTCCTTCTGTTCCTCTGTAAAATAAATAAATTCTCCCAAGTATGTCCTCCTCTCTGAATAGTCCGTCTTGAAATTACACTGGTTTCAATTCATTTTACTGTGTCTGCACCATCTCCTCCCTGTCGTCTTTTGCATGTCCCTGTGCAATCTTTTTTGCCTTCACTTTTCCTGCAAGTTTGCGGTCAATCCCCATCCGGTTTCTGTCGCTCTTTCTGTTATCCACATTTTCCTCCATGATTTTCCCCAGCTGGTGCATAAGTCGCGACGCCATCAGCAGCAGGTCTGGGTGTGGCATGTCATTCCAGTGCTGCAAAAAATAAGCAGCATAAACATTTCCCTGTTCCGCCGCTGATTTCAGATATTCATATGCTTTTTCTTTATCACGTTCCACGTCTGTTCCGGTCAGGTATGCTTTTCCAAGGAGATACTGTGCATACTGGTTTCCTGCATGGGCAGATAATTCCAGATAGAAAACTGCCTGCTCTACATTTTTGGGTATGCCCTCTCCTGAAAGATACAGCTTTCCTAACTGATACGCCGCCATGTCACTATTCTGTGCTGCCGCTTTCGTCAGATAGAAAACTGCTTTGGAGATATCCTTATATTCTTCTGTCAGATACCATTTCCCAAGACGGTACTGCGCATAGACATTTCCTGAATCTGCCGACCTGTGCAGGTGAAAAAATGCTTTGTCCATCTCCCTTGCAAGCAGTACGCCATCACTATATAACTTACCAAGTGCATAGTCTGCAAACGGATTTTTCTGTGATGCTGCCTTTGTCAACAGCATTACTGCCTTTTTGATTTTTTCATTATCAAGTGTTGTTTCTGGCTGCTGATGGAGTTTTTGTACTTCCTGCCGGATATAAAGTTTTGCCAGCTGGTATGCTGCATGGATGTTTCCACATTCTGATGACATGGTAAAATATTTCTCTGCCTGTACTTCATCTGCTTCGGTTCCGATACCGTGGAGATACATGTTCCCGATTCGATACCAGAGCGTATTATCTCTCGATTTTTTCTCCTGATTTAGAAAACCCGAAAATGCAGCGCAGAAACAGTGTTCTGCTTTTTCCTGATTTTTTTCTGTGCCTGTTCCTGATTCATACAGCCTTCCAAGCTCATAGGCGGCATAAGGATTGCCTTTTTTATAAGCGCGTTAGAACAGCGCAAAAGCTTTTGCATGATCCTGCGCCACACCTTTTCCATGCAGCGTAAGCATTCCCAGAGAATATAATGCACTACTGTATTCTTTTTCTGCCGCCTTTGAAAACCATGCTGCCGCTTCTGTCAGATTTTCTCCTGTCCCAGGACCATACTGATACATCTTTCCGATATGGTATTGCAGACAGGCATTCTTCTTTTCTTTGTTAACTGCAAGCATGGCAGAGAGTGCCCTGTTATACCATTTTTCTGCCTTTTCTTCGTCTGGTTCCACGAAAATTCCCTGTGTATAAATCTTTCCCATATCGTACATGGCATACGCATTTCCTCTTTCTGCCTCCTCCAGCATAAATTCATAGGCTGCCTCCGCGTCAGGTTCTGTTTCCTGTGTGCCATATAAATAGGTCCGCGCTTCTTTGTAAGCATTTGTCCATGCCGCATAATACTTTGGTCCATTGTATGTATTATAAACAGCATCAGATATATCGCGTTCGTCCAGTTCCAATGCTGCTGCATCATCAGGCAACTCAAAAGTTATATCCTCATTTGAATCTTTTTCGATGTTGTTTCCTGCCATTCTGTATGGGCTTCACCTTCCTCCCAGCATGTTTCTGCTTCTGAAATTCCTTCCTCCTCTGTGTAAAGATAACCCTGACCGAACCGCACTGCCTCACGGATAACCATGTTCTTAATGCTTTTTAATTCCTTCTGCCCTGACATCGGCAGCGGTTCTGGCATGGTATCCTTGTAATAACACAGGATCTCATTGCTGCTTTCCAGCCATGCACGGTAACATGCAGAAACACCTTCCTCCTTTGCCAGCTCATCTACAATGCTGTTCACAATCGCTTTTACATCAGCTTTCAGATACCCATAGACTTTCTTTCCGCCTGTATTGTTTAGCCGCTTTGACAATAACTGCATCTGTTCCATAATCTTTTCATTATGACAGACGCCGCGCTGCATCTGCCGCAACAGAAAAAGCAGGCTCCTGTCTGCCTGCTCCTTTAGCTGTTCACGCTGCTGGGTTTTCTTTTCGTAAATGCTCATAAATTCCTGCCGGAAAATATCATGCGCATAGGTGGAACGCAGGGTGTCAATTCCCTTTTTCGTCAGATAACCTTCTGATGGTTTTGTGGAATATAACACCAGATGCACATGGGGGTGATGGGATTCGTTATGAAATGCTGCATACCATTTTAAGTTCCTGCTGTCAATCCTGTAGTTCTCGTACAAAATCTCCACTCTGCTGCGGAGTAATGCCTGCCACTGTGCGGCGCTGTTGTAGCCAAGCCGCTGCGCGTCCTCCCGCCGCAGGCTGATGACATTTGTCCATACAACTCCTCTATGGTTTGCCACTTCCTCTGCGACACGGGACAGTATAATGGGTTCTCCCTCATTGGAAAATAAACCGTGAGAACCTGTTTTTTCAACGCCCGGTCTGTTTGCAAGATAGTCCACGTAATTTTTCTTTTTGGCTATGATGTCAAGGTGATTTTCCAGTGCCTGTGTGATAAACTCGGAAGCGTTTTCCCTTGTCGGCCTCTGTAGGTAATCGTAATATTCATGCATCTGCTTTGCGTCGGGAATTTTAACCAAGATATCCTGTATCAGTTCTTTCTGGTTTGCGGTCGATGGCAGATGCGCAGTTGTATTGACTGACTTCTCCACACCATCACGGGTTCCTATGTAGGTCACAAAGTTTTCTAGATGGGAAGGCGGGGCGTTTTTTAAGTAGTTGCAACGCAGAATTAGTTTTGGCATTGTCTACCTCCATAAATATGATTTGCCAACTTGTAACCTCAGCGATTCTGATATTCATATGCATCTTCAAATTTTACAGCACCATTGATCCGTTTTACTTCCTCCGCACACTTTGCCTGTAATTTCTGCAGGGTTTCCTCATCCACTTCATGACCGTATGCAGTCACATGGGACAGCTTAGAGACCTCTACTGCCAGCTTATACATAGCCCGCGCCATACGGTTCTCACTATCTTTGACAGTCGCATGCATGACAGACGAAATGGTGGACAGCATATAGTTTTCTATCTTTTCCGAAGTCAGATATCCTATGTAAAATTTCAGCGCCTGGTTGAGAAACTCGTTCCTTGACCTGGCATCTGCCTGCCGGAGCAGGCTGTCAACCTGAACCAGTAATTCTTCCTCAATGTAAAATGCTTTTCTGACTTTTCCATTTTCTTCACTCATAATCACCCCACATCATCTGCTGTCCTTCCGTCTGCTCCCGTCCTGCAGCCTCCTGAATCAGCTCCCGGAATATCCTCTCGTTTGTCTGCTGGAATGACAGGCTGGTTTTTCCCATCTGCCTTGACAGGGAATCATTTCTAAATGCCGCCCCGTTATAACTGTCTGTTGGATCAGCACGGGGCAGGACAACATCTGTCAGGTCGCTCAGTTCTTCGAACTTGCCGTTGAAATGAAGTGCGACTGTATCCTGCTCCAAGTCAACTACAACCGCGAACGGAACCTTCTTTTCCAAATTTTCTGCTATCTCCTTTGTGATTTCTGTAAACAGCATCTTATCCTTCAATGCACCTGGGAAAAAATATGTCCCTTTCATCTGTGCCAGCAATGGTGCAGCGCAGATATCCTGTTTTCCAGTTCTCGGCCGCCGGAATGCGTCTTTCAATCCTCTTAGGTAATCAGCGGCCTCAAACGGATAACTAAAACCACCAGCATATTTTGAATAAAAGTAAAAATCTTCTCCATCTTCATGTACTGTATAAACTGCCCTTGTATCCATAACAAAATCAGCCTCCTTCATTTTTTTCGCATATCTGATATAGCATCTGCCATTTGCCCGCTTGTTCTCTCCTGTACCGGAGCAATAGCAAACAAAGATGCAAACACTGTCTGTTGCTTGCTATCTTGTTCTCTCCTGCCTTCAAAATCCTATATACCATTCCCAGTTTCTTCAATTATGCGATATGGCATAAATATTACTTTCCTTTTTCCCTCTAAATTCCCAAAACAGATTAAATTTGGCATAACATTTCCAAATCCTTAGAAAAAGTTATGCCATTCACAGAACTGCCCGCCGGCCCTGCCGGTGGGTGTTTCACGGTTTATGCCGCCCCCTGGCGGCATAAACCCTTTAACCTGCACCATTTTCGACCCTGATGATTCTGCCCTCTTTCTCTGCCATATCCCGTATTCTGGAGCTGGTCATTCTTCCTTGTTTTGAGACATTTTGCTTCACTTTCCCAAATTCGCCCCAAACAGGGCAGAACTGCCTCCAGCCGGTCATCTTATCCACTTTTTCCAAATCAGGGCACACAGCGCCACACGGTCGTTTACAGGGGGGACAGCGCTTTTCTGCCTGACTTTTATAATGCTTGAAGATTTTGCCGTATCAGAAGGCAATAATGGTCATTCTGGAACTCAGCTCTGGCTCCTGTCCTGTAAACTGCGAGATTTTGCCAAACTGCTCTGAATATTTTTTGATCTGCTCATTCGTAAGCGACACAAATTCTCCGTAACAGTTCAGCCTGCGGCCTCCTGTTACGGGCATCAAACCATACAAAACCACTTCGTGGTGTCACCCCGCATACCGTGGCTTGATGCATCTTTTGTATCAGACAGCTTATCCGTCCCGTCTCCCGGCAGCAACACAACACTCTTTTATAAATGCAGGGAACAACAAATCCAGTATCTTTGCAATACTTTTTACCGGGGCAGTGCATACTTTCCATCCTTTTTTCTCTGGATTTACGCACTTATTCTTCAGGAAAACCGCTGTGTCTGCGCAATATTTCTCCTGTCAAAATCTCATAAGCTTCCTGTTTTTTTCTCTCAATCAACACAATTACTCTGTTGATGAAGCTCCTGTATTCGCGCCGCCTCTTGCCTGTGATTTATTCGCTCTCTGGATTGCGGGCGGCACATTCCCCCGGCTCTCAATGTACTCCCTGACTGCCTGCGGAACATACTTTTCATACATTTTTCCAAGGACATCATTTAACTCTGTCTCAAAATCAGCATCTTTTTTGCCCATGTACTGCCTTATAGCGTTTAACTTTTCCTCGTCATATTTGATTGTCACCACTGCCTGCTTCATTCTTATTTCCTCCTGATTTTATATTTGAAAATGAATTTCACCGCAGCAACCTACGGAGAAATTACCTTCCCTTGTTTCTTTTTTTGTAACAACAGCGTTACAGCTGCTGCATCATACCTGACATTCCGTACCCGTTTTGTCCATCACAGTCATAGTTTTGTGCCTCCTCCCCGGCTGACCGATCTGGCAGGAGATCCTGTTCAGGCTGCGCCGGTTTTACCATAGACAGCATCTGGCTCTCCCTGTTGTAATGGTATACTTCATTCGACAGCCGCTTCTCCGGTTTTACTGCTGTTTCATTTGCCTCCCTTACCATGTCTTTCATGGATTCCATATCCATTCCTTCTGTCTCCCTCATAATGATGATTTCGTCCACAGAACACGGGAGTATGACCAGATTCGAATCCAGTTTCGCTGCAGTCTTTTCCATGATCTTCCTGTCAAACATGCAGGCTGCGCCTTGTATATCCCCGTCATTTGTAAGCACAAACAGGATATCACCTGCCAGAGATTCCTCCGCTTCCGGTTCAAGCGAAATGCTGTCACACATCCCGCAAAGGACATCATCCATTGTGCGCAGTACCGCCGGATATTTCTTCTCCATATTCTCCCATGCGTCTTTTTTCAGCTGCGCTTCGCTGATGCCCCACGCCTCCAGCTGGCTGTTATGAATTGCAATGATGCCGTTTTTATTTACCCTGAGTGGCACCCTGACGCCATAATACAGCGCCAGATCCTCCCACTGTTCATGCGGCATGTCTGACAGCTGCGCACGGTTTGCCTCTGCATTGCAGACAGCGACAGTCAAATCATCTGTTTCATACACGTCCGTAAAATAATCCTTATATTCTTGTAATACCATTTTTGTTTCCTCACATTCCCATACACATTGCGGATGTCTCTTCCGGTTCTGCTACGCTTTGGTCTGCCTCATGCTCCTGCGCTTCGGCTTCACTTTGTGTGCTTTGTGCCTCTTCTCTGGAAGCATTCTGCCTCGTACCCTGTCTGGCATTTCTCCGCCCTGTCTCACTTGGTTCTCTTGTCTGACGCGGTGCTCTGGGCACTCGTACAGGCACTTCCTCCTGCTTCCTGCTGTTGTGCCAGTTTCAGGATTCTTGCTGCCAGCTCCACCTGTTTCTCACGACCCATTGTCTTTACGGCGGCATTCACATATGCCTCGACTGCCTCTGGGTTCTGGCTTCCTGCCTCTACAATCTCCACCTTTGACACCGATATCTTTCCACTGGTTACCGACAGTTTTACGATATCCCCGCCCTCCATCTCTGCCATCTGGCGCATCTCCTTTGGGATCAGCACCCTTCCCTTTTCATCCAGCAGCTTGTAGACTGGTTTCTTCAATGCTTACACCTCCTATGCTGCCTCACGCTTTCCCTTCCTCTGTTGTGCGCAGGATAATCCTGACCTTGTCCTTTGAAATACCCAGTTCACCACACAATGCAAGCAGTTCCTCTGGAATTTCCACTTCCCCTGATATCTGCTCTGGCATAATGATGATCTTCTGGTTCTGGCACACAATGTCAAGGTCTGCACCCAGCGGTATTCCCGCATCTTTTAACAGTTCCTGCGGAATCTGGAATGAAATCTCCTGTTTGCCAGCAGTCTCACCTTCGTCCGCTCTGAAAATCATAAATTCTCTTGATTCATTCTTCAGACTCTCCCTGTCTGCCATATAAAACAGTTTTACAGCCTCACCAGTACCGATGCCTGCCTGTTCCAGAACAGCTGCCGGAACCTCTATGCACCCATTCCTGTTCATTTTTCCTTCCATCTCAACAAACTGAACCATGTTCTTTCTCTTCTCCTTTCCTGTCACTGTCCTGTAAAAAATCCTGTGTCTCTTCATCTTTTGCAGATGCATCACAGCTCTTTTAGAGCGCCTTTCCTGATAAGGCTTCCTGCCTGCCATACAGTTCAAATAAATTCATCTGCACCGGAAGGCTGTCGCGCCTCTCATTCATGTCATAGTTGGCAATCAGCACCTCTGGAAATTCACTCCCGTTGTCATACCGCTGGGCAAGGTTGTTGAGCCTTGTCACTGCTTCAATCTCGAAATTCTGATACAGCCTGCGGATATATTCGCAGTCATTATAAGAAACCATGAACTTTCCTTCTATCCCTGCAAGCGTATCCCGCAGCCTTGCATGGTCCTCTTTCCGAAATACCACCTCGTAATGCCCTTCTGTCTCAAAATACGGGGGATCGCAGTAAAAAAAGGCATTCGGTCTGTCATACTGACGGATGAGTGCCTCAAAATCTTTATTCTCGATGACTGTATCCTTCAGCCTGCGGTTTGCCTCCCATATCGTACCAAAGGTTTTTCGGATGTCAAAAGGCTGGCAGCCATAAGACGTACATCCACTTCCATAACTGTAACGAATAATCTTGTAAAATGCCGCCGCCCTCTTTACATCGTTTGGCTCTGCTTTCTCCATCAGCAGTTCCCTGATTTCTTCCGCCTCCGGCTCTTTTAAGAAGTGCGTGGCAATCTCAAGCTCTTCTGAGAGATGCTCACTCTGAAATTCTTCCATTGTCAGAAACTTTCGGAGGGTTACAAACTCGTCCCTTGAATTTAATGGCAGAAATGACAGCTCCCTTAACAGCGCCATCGGGCGTTCCTTCACACAATAAAAGAGGTTTGCAAGATTTGAATTGAAATCATTGTAAACCTCCATACACTTATCCGGCGGCTTTCCAAACAATACCCAGCCGCCCCCGCCAAACACCTCTATATAGCGGCCGTATTCTCTGGGCATGCGCAGGTAGATCAAGTCGCGCAGCGCTTTCTTGCCGCCCACCCAGCTGATAATGCTGTTCAAATTTTATCATTCCTTCTTCACAATCATCTACTGTTCTTAAAATACTGCACAGAATTACCAAGAGAAAAACCGAACCCTTTCCTATCCGGCTTTTCTATCAGAGTCTAATCAGTAAATACTTATTTTTCCTTCTTCCCTGTCATAATAATACAGGGAGTATGACAGGATCTCCTCTGGCTCTACCTGTGTGTCATTGATTTCTTTTAACATATTTTTGACCTTTTCCCATCCCTCCAGCGTTTCAGCCGGCAGGATCAGGAGCTCATGGACTGATGACGGGATCATGAAAAAGCTGCTGTCAATGGTGTCTGATATGTCTCTCATGATGTCGGGATACAGCATACAGGCTGCCCCCTCTACCACACTTTTATTACTGAGTACATACATTGGCCCTCTGTCTGCAAGTTCTGCCATGCACCTGTCATAATCGTATTCCTCTGGATTCTCTGTTTCTTCGAGCTCACACAGCACCTCCGCCATACTTTTAAGCTGGTATGGCAAGAGCTGCGGTGTATTTTTCTTTGCTGCCTGATACAGTTCTTCCACCGAAATGTCCCACAGCTTCATATGTAAGTTGTGCACCCGTATGGCTGCATATCTGGTCTCCTCCTGTGAAACCATACAGTGAAATACGATGGACAGGTCCAGAAATTCCATATGAGGAATATCCTCCAGCAAGTCCGCGTTTCTTTCTGTATTGATGAGCCTGTATACGATATTTTTCCTGACACTGTCAAAATTCAGGTAAGGTTTTATATCAGTCACCATGCCCATCTTTTTCCCTCCTCAAGCTCCTTCTCCAGCCTCCTGTTCTGGCATTTTTCGGCCAGCTTCGTGATAAACAGTTTCAAACTGTCTGTTTCAAAATCCATATAACATCCTCCTTTGCTTTTGATCAGCACACACACTACTACATGTCTGTGCTAATAGCCAGCATAATCCTGAATGTTTATAGATATTTCACAAAGATACTGTCATTGCTGCTTCCTGCTGTATTTCTGTCTCTTCCAATGTCATTACCTGCCATGAATCCCCACTGTTCCAAAAACTGACATAAAGATCTCCGTATTCACTTCTGATAGGATACTGCTCGAAACTTTCTCCCCAGCCGTCACTCATCTGTCCTGTCCAGTAATCCTTCAGCACATGGATATCTTCTTCTGTCAGGGGGGCATTTGTCTCGCATCTTAGGACACCATACAGTTTTCCGCCAAGCTCACAGACAGACGGCCATGCAGCATAAACTTTTGCTGCCACCGCCCTGTTCTCATGGAAATAGTGCATCAGTCCCCTTGGCTGTGATTCAAGCCACTGGTTATGATTGATGGCTGCCATGATCTGTTTTTTACAGGCTGTCAGATCTTCTGGGTATACTTCCTCCATCTCTTCCTCTACATCAAGCCTTCCCAACAGCGGGCTGTACAGACAGAATTCATTGTAACTTCCCTCCGTCCTCTCCAGCTGCTCTGCAAATTCGCCCTGATATTCCAGATATTTATGGCACGCCCTTACTGCGCCGATAAAACCGCCCTGCATATACCTGCTATCCACCAATGTTCCTTCCCTTTTGTCAGCGGCAAACCCTGCATAGTTCATATACGGGAGCAGACTTTCGTCCACCTCAAAAAGGCCAGACTTCTCCACAAGGAATCTTCCGTGCTCCTCGTCATTGTGAACAGCCGGGACAATCTCAAACTCATGCAGGTACTCTGCAACATATGTGATATCCGTATATTTTTCTGCACCGACAAACTCCGCTGCCATCGCCAGACGCTCCATCTGTTCTGGATCAAACTGACTTACCTTCTGGCACAGTTCATTAAAGTATGTCAGTTCTTCCACACAGCAGAGTCTCTTTGGCTCTGGCACAAGCCTTTCAGGAAGCCGCAGGTTATGAATCTCTTCCACCCTGCATTCACATAAATCCTGTATCTGAAGCCTTGACTTCATTCTGTCCACGGAGAAAATATCGGTGGGCAGGTACAGATACTCCCGGTCTCCGGCCTGATTTTTCACTTCCACAACTGCCACGGTCTCCCCCGTATCATACCAGTATTCGGGGAATGTCCTGCCATGATACACCTCCTGCATCACAAAGCCGTTTTCTACGAGAACACCATATGGAAGAATATTACAGTTCCCTTCTGCCAGAATCTTCTGTCCATATTCCAAAAAGTCTATCCGCCGCTCCTCATTTTCCGATATTCCTAAGTATTTATCCATATAAAGGCGTCTCCCAACCTGTTCTGGATTGGAAAAATCCGTGAGCAGAGAAAGTCCCTGCATGCTGTATGTAAGGTTGATGAGGTCTTTGATCTTCTCTATTCTCTGCTCATATGCATATACGCCCAGCACACCCTGCTCATATGCTGTAAGACTGTCAAACCTTTTTGCAAAGAAATTAAGCTCATCCATATTTATGCTCTGCCCCACAAGCCTCCGTAAAGGGCTGTGTTCTCCCCATACTGTTTCCAAAGTACAGCACATGTTTCCATTTTTATTTCCAAGCCGTTTCATCTGCCATGCCAGCTGGGCATCTTCCATCGGCAGCTCTACGTTCAAAGATTTTCCGTTTTCCGCAACTCTAATCCGCATTCCATTCCTCCTGTTTGGTCATACCCACGCCGCACTTCTGAATCACAAATGCATTTACAATCAGTCGCAGCAGACTGTCTGCAACCAGTTCGCGGTCTGCAAGCTCTGACAGACGGATATGCTTTGTGCCATTGTGGACATCCTTTGCCGCATGAAACAAAATATACTGTTCCAGTGTGACGCCGCCAAGCCGGATACGGTCAAAATAAATCCCTGTATCTGTCACATGCTGCTTTGCCCGTTCCCAGAGACCATCCTCAGCAGACAGAAGAAATACTGCTGCGGCATAATTCGGATGGCTGCAAAAAATGTCTGCCCGCTTTCCCCGCATCAGCAGAAGGTACTTTTCCTTGTGTGCAGGACTGCTGAAAATAAGCTTCTGCCCCGCTTCACAGAAGATTTCTTCAATCCTAGTATAAGGACATGGCCTCGTAAGGACATCTGGGAACAGGCTGCCCTCCGATGTTCGTGATTGTAACCGGAACGCCATCACCCATGTTCAGCGACGTGATCGCTTCCGCAAACTGCGTGTAGGACATATCCACCTCTACGATGCAGTTTTTCCTGCTGGTCTTTACAAAGTACCTGTCCTGACTGTCCTCCCGCTCCATAAATCCATTTGAGATGGTCAGCCGGATAACATCGTTGTGCATAATCGAACTGCCAAACAGCGCTGTACCGGTTCCTCCAATCGATGATCTCGAAAGCTGAATCATCCCATAGCTTGGGTGTTGTTTCTTCTCCATTTTTTACCTCACCTCCTTTCCGCATTTTTCATCATTTTTTCTCCAAATTCTGCCTCAAAGCGATTTTCACCCCGTGATCGTCGTTAGACGAGCACTTGCATCTATAAAATCGGGCAAAAAAAGAGGGCAAAAATTGGTTGGATTTTTCGCCAATTTTCGCCCCAAGTCAAACTTGTTTGACTTTAACCACAAAGATGTTGTGGTTTTTAGTGCCAAATTCTTCATTTTTCCACAAGCTGCATCATTATTACTGACTCTACGTGCACCGTCTGCGCAAACATATCCACCGCCCTGCCCCGCCGCAGTTCATACCCGTTTGCGCACAGATATTTCAGATCCCTCGCAAGCGTGGCACTGTCGCAGCTCACGTAGACGATCCGCTCCGGCGCCATTTTCACGATCGTCTCCAGGCATGCCGGATCACATCCTTTGCGCGGCGGATCCACACAGATCACATCCGCGCGGATCCCCTGCTCCTCATAGAGCCTTGGCAGGACTTCCTCTGCCTTTCCCTCATAAAAGCAGGCATTCTCTATGTGGTTGCGCCTGGCATTCTCCCTCGCGTCTGCGACCGCCTGTCCGACGATCTCGACACCGTAGACCTGCTTTGCCCTTTTCGCCATGAACAGGCTAATGGTTCCGATGCCGCAGTAGAGATCCCACACGGTCTCTGTCCCGGTCAGCCCCGCATAGTCGAGCGCGATGCTGTACAGTTTCTCCGTCTGGACCGGGTTTACCTGATAAAAGGACAGCGGCGAGATGGCAAACGTGATCCCGCAGCAGTCAGCCGGCACAGCTCCACGCTCCGCGCCGGCATTGATACGCTCTATGCTCCGCATGTGTATCACGTCGCTGATCGTGTCGCGCCCCCAGATCGTGCGGCACTCTTTTCCCATGATCACGTTTGTGTTTTCCCTGTTGATATTGAGAGATATGCTAGTCATTCCCCTGATCTTTGCCAGTTCCTCCACCAGCCTGTCCGCCTGTGGAAGCTCCTCACCGTTTATGATGATGCACACCATGATCTCTCCTGATGTGAAACCTTTTCGAATCAGGATATGGCGGACAAGTCCTTTTCCGGCTGTCTCGTCATACGGCGGTATTTTATAGCGCTTCATATGATCCAGGAGCAGTTCGAGGATAATCTGGTTCTCCTTCACGCCGAGTGCACAGTCCGTATTATGTATGATGGAATGAGTCCTGCCTGCATAAAAACCGGCAGCCAGCCCGCCATTTCTGTCCACGCCGATCGGGAACTGCGCCTTGTTCCTGTAATGAAACGGCTCCTCCATGCCAACGGCCGGCTCCATCGTCCTGTCGAGCAGCTCTTCTGGCAGTCCGCCGATCCGCACCAGATTGCTGCGGACCTTCCTCTCCTTAAATAAGAGCTGTGCCGTATAGTCGAGCGCCTGGATCTGGCAGCCACCGCACTGACGGTGATATGGGCACTTTGGTTCTGTACGGTCGGGCGAGGATCTGATGACCTGCATCAGCCGGGCATACGCATACCCCTTTTTCACTTTTATCACTTTTGCCTCGATCTCATCACCGATCACCGCGTCTTTGACGAAAAACGTAAAGCCGTCGATCTTCCCTATTCCCGCCCCGTCAATGCCCATATCATCGATACAAAGTGTTATGATATCGTCTTTTCTGTATTCCAATTTGATCTCCCATCTATTTGCATGGCTTTTGTCCGACCGCATGATCTATCACAGACCACTGTGCTCTTGATCCCGGACGGCGCACTCACACTGTCCGCTTAAGATTGGATTCAAACAGCCTGTTGTAGCCAAGCCAGCCTGATTCCTGCGATGATTCCAGGATCTCCATGAACGTTTCCATCTTGGCGTCTGTATCATCCGCATAATTGAGTGCCAACGCCTCTATGAGCGCCGGCTTCTTAGGGGAACCGAACTCATATTCCCCATGATGCGCGAGGATGCAGTGTTTCAGCTCCATCTCAAGCACCGGCGGAAATCCCGGTATTTCGCGCGCCATTTGACCGATCATCTCTGATCCCATCACAATGTGCCCCAGAAACTGTCCCTCATCCGTGTAGTCATTCGCCGGAAACGCGCTGATCTCCCTGGTCTTTCCGATATCGTGGCAGATCGCCGCGGTGAGCAGCAGATCGCGGTTCAGGACGGGATACGCGCTGCAGTAATACTCACAGAGCTTCGTGACACCGAGCGTGTGCTCCAGCAGTCCGCCGATAAAACCGTGATGGACTGATTTTGCCGCCGATGCCTTCCTGAACCTGGCTGCAAATGCCTCATCCTCCACGAAGAACTTTTTTAACAATGCATGAAAGTATGTATTCTCGATGCTGTCAATGATGTGCACCAGCTCCGCATACATCCCATCCAGGTTCTTCCTGCTCACAGGCATGTACTCACTCTCATCGTACTCACCCGCCTCGCATCTGCGCACGCGCTTTACATTGACCTGCAGCGCTCCGTTGAAGCTTGTGACGTCGCCGTACACCTCGATATAATCCATCGCCTCAAAATCCGCGATCCCGACATTGTTGGGATCCCAGATCTTGGCATCGAGCGTTCCGGTCTTATCCTGAATGATCACATTGTCATAGCTCTTTCCATTCTTGGTCACCGCCGAACTCTTGAACTTACAAAAATAGATGTCAAATACCCTGTCGCCGTCTTTATAATCTTTAATATATTTCATTTTTTATTCAATCCTTTCCAATTCTGCCTGCACCACAAAATGCATTTCCTCATAAGCGTCGACGCTTGCCCGCTGTACTACTATGTTTATGCTGCCCTCCGTCCGGGCATTCCGCAGAACATTCATATAATCCGCCGCGCTCTTGATATCCTGCGAACCGACCCGCACCACGATATCGCCTTTCTGGATGCCCTTGCGCATAGCGGGCGAGTCCATATCGATATCGACAATATATGCCCCCTGTGGAAGCCCCATCTCCGCCCTTACCTGCGCGGAGATGTCCTGCGCATAGATTCCGAGATAGGGGATCCGCTCCCCGTTGGAAAGCTTGGAGATCAGTCCCTTCAGCTCAGTTATCCCCACTGCGGAGAGCAGATTCCTGGTGTCCTCATGATTATGGCTGTTGTCTATGATACCGATCACTTCGCCCCGCATATCCACAAGGATCCCGCTGGGATTCGTGCCCGCATAGATGTCCGTTGTCATCATCTTGTACTCACTGTCCGCCATCGTGACGACATTCCCCTTTGATGTGACCATCCCGTAGCAGACTGTATCCTTGTAGCCAAAAAGATTTCCGACCGCGATGATCGGTGAACCTGTCATGCCGGAGGAAATGGAACTTCCCAGCGTTGCGACCATGGCAGATTCCAGCGTGTCCCCTCCTATATATTTCAGATCCACCGCGAGCACTGCCAGATCTGTATTTTGATCATACTGCTTGATCACAGCTTCCGCATCCGTGCCGTTACAGAAAACGATCCTGATCGTCTCCGCACCGTCCAGCGATGACTTTCTGCTCAGAATCAACAGCTCCCGGTTGTTGTTCGCGATGATGACGCCGGCCGTGGTGCCCTCGCTCTGATCCGTGTTGTTGAACCAGTCCACATCGGAGTGAACCGCCGTGACCGTCACCATGCTCAGCTTGACTTTATTATAAATCTTATACAGCTCCTCATATTGTGTCTGATACGGTTTCAACGGCTCAAACGGCTCCGTTTCCTTTGGATCTTCTGTCAGGTTTGCCGTGGTCATCCCTTCCATACCGGCACTTTCCTCATGCGGATCCGTCTCGACTGCCCCATCCTTTTCCGGTTCCGTACTGCCGGACTCTCTCTCTTTTGTCTCTGTTTGCTGCGGATCAGCGTCCGTCGGACCCGAACCGTCGTCCGTCCCTGTCTCCGCGCCCTGCCCCTCCGTGCTGCTGTGGGAAGAGCTGTCCCATTCCTCCGCCTCACTCTCCGCAGATTCCTCCTGGCCCGAAGCCGTCCCCTCTGTCAGCATATCCTCGGGGCGCATCTCATCCTGCTCCTGCGGAAATGTCACGATCTCCGGCTCCTCCTCAGGATACAGCCAGTTATTGAGGACTGGCTCCAGCAGCAAAAAAGATAAGCAGGCCAGCAGGCCGAAAAGCACTGCCATGGATGCCGTAATGATCGTTCGTTTCAGGAGTCTTTTCTTATTGACCGGCCGTTCCTTGATCTTCTCCTGCAAAAACTCAAAATCACTCGTCGTCCCGGGAGATTCCGAATTTTCATTCTTCTCATCATTCATCCGCATCTTGTCTCTCCTCCCTCCCATCATAGTATAGCCGATAGATTTTCCATGGTCAATGCATTTTAGCCTGTGACAAAAATTTCATGCGCTTACTGATCAAAAATCCCTTGTCGGAATATAAAAAAAATGTTAGAATATGCTTTGTATAAGTATCTTTCAATAATACGGACGATAAAGAGGAAAATTTATGAAAAAATTAAAATTTCTGTGCGCTGCACTTACAGCAATACTCACTCTAGGCAATTATACAGGAGGATACGTATGTGCTGCATCGGATGACACACAGACAAAAGAAGCACCAACAAAAGAGACTCAGGCAAAAGAAGCGCAGGCCGAAGACTCACAGTCTCCCGCAGCTCTCACCGACGAGGAACTCGCCTCATATTACGGCGATTCTGTTTTTGTCGGTGACTCGATCATGGTCGGATTCCGCAATTACAGCGCCAAACAGCAGTCTTTCGTTCACGACATCCAGTTTCTGGCTGTCGGGAGCTATTCGGCATTCAACGCCATGAAGCCTGTGGCAGGCGACAATGTCCATCCCATGTACAAGGGAAAAAAATGCCAGGTGTGGGATGCGATCCCGCTTACAGACAGCAAGCGCGCTTTTATCCTGCTGGGAATGAACGATATCAGCATCCTCGGTCTCGAGGGCGCGCGCGACCAGTATAAAGAGCTGATCGGCAGGATACAGGAAAGCTCGCCGGACATCGAGATCCATATCATCAGTGTAACCTACACCCTGAAAGGTGAGGGCAAAGGAAAGCTGAACAACGAAAACCTCGCACAGTACAATGTCCTTTTGCAGGAAATGGCAGAAGAGAACGGCTGGGGATACCTCGATCTGTGCACCCCCATATCTGACGATGAGGGTAACCTTGCCAAAGAGTACTGCAGTGACGGATTTGTCCATCTCTCCACCCCCGCATACGCATTGTGGGAGACCAAGCTCATCGACTATGCCAATGAGCAGGCCGGCCAAAATGGATCCGAAACCGACGCGGACTCTGCCGCAAAGCCGATGACAGAGGCAGAAAATGACACTATTGAAAGCCCCGAAGCACAAACCGAAAAACCTGAGACTGAGCCGAAAAAAGCTTCGAAATCCAGGATTGAAACCAGTTCAGAAGCAGCAGTTCCTCAGGAAAACAAAGGGAGATAACGATCATGAATACAATAAAATCTACGAAAGCGGTGGCAGCTTTGGCTGCCATTATGCTGGTCTGCACCGGATGTTCGTCAGACAAGGCTGTACCTACTGCAAATACTACGGATCAGACCGCCGTTTCGGATACTGCAGACAACACTGACACAAAAACTACCAAGTCCATCGACGAGATCTACCGGGAGATCGGACAGACCGTAACGCTCCAGTCACCCCAGTGCATGGACGATGACTTTATCTCCAATTATTACGGCATCGACGCCTCGATGCTGGAAGAATATGTCTTCTCCATGTCGGAGGACGCCGCGCAGGCTGAGACGATCATTATCATGAAGCTCAAAAACACCGACGATCTGGCCAGTCTGCAGGACAGTCTGCAGACCGTCGTGGACGAAAAGAAGAATGAGATGGAGAACTATATTCCCGAACAGTTTGCGATCGTGGAAAAGAGCAAAGTCCAGACAAAAGAAAACTATATATGGCTCGTGATATCCGAGAATGCGGACGCGATCACGGATATCATTGAAAGCGGTCTATTTTAGCGGAGGATAATCATGGTCTTTAGCTGTATCCCTTTCCTGTTCTTTTTCCTGCCGCTGTGCCTGATCTTGTATTACGCAGTCCCATTTTCATGGAAAAATGGGATTTTGCTTATTTTCAGCCTTATTTTTTACGCGTGGGGAGAACCGCTGTACATTCTGCTGATGCTTTTTTCGACCGCGCTCGACTACACAAATGGAAGGCTGATGGAACGCTTTGGCACGACCCGGTTCAGGCGGACTTTTTTTCTGTGCTGCAGTATCTGCATCAACCTGTCCATACTTGCTTTTTTCAAGTATGCAGACTTTGCCGTCCTGACCATAAACGGTTTGCTCGGCACGCAGTTTGCGCAGCCTGGGATCCATCTTCCCGTCGGCATCAGTTTTTATACCTTCCAGACGATGAGTTATATCATCGATCTGTACCGCGGCGAGGTAAAAGCGGAACACAGCTACACGGCCTATCTCACCTATGTGTCCATGTTCCCGCAGCTGGTGGCCGGCCCTATCGTGCGCTTTGCCGATATTCAGGAACAGCTGCATGACAGGAGACTCACGCTGAAGGGATTTGAGCAGGGTATCCTGCGCTTCATGACGGGCCTGTTCAAGAAAGTGCTGATCGCCAATCAGGCCGGTGCCCTGTGGGAGGAGATCCGCGCCCTGGGCGCTGCGGATACGAGTGTCGCGACAGCCTGGCTCGGCGCGCTCTGCTTTACCCTGCAGCTCTATTTTGACTTCAGCGCTTACAGCGATATGGCGATCGGCATGGGGCACATGCTCGGCTTTCATTATAATGAGAACTTTAATTACCCGCTGACCGCAGTCTCCGTGACGGACTTCTGGCGGCGCTGGCACATTTCGCTGTCCACATGGTTCCGCGATTATGTGTACATCCCGCTCGGCGGAAACAGGAAGGGAGTCCTGCGCCACCTGTTCAATATTGCCGTCGTATGGTTTCTGACCGGAATGTGGCATGGGGCGTCGTGGAATTTTGTCCTGTGGGGCGTCTACTACGGGATCCTGCTCATGCTGGAAAAATACGTATGGGGAAAACTGCTTGCAAAATTACCCAGAGGGATCCGGCACGCCTACGCGTTTCTGATCGTCGTGTTTGGTTTCGTGATCTTTGCGATTACAGACTTTGGAGAACTTGGAGGTTATATCGGCCTGCTCTTCTCCTTTGCGTCAAACACGCTTGCTGACACCCGTTTTCTGTGGTACCTGGGCAATTACGGCGCGGTGCTTGTCACTGCATGTGTCCTCGCGTGCCCGGTATATCCGTGGATCTGCCGGAAAGCAGCAGGGCTTGGCGCGGGAAAACGCTGCATCTTGTCCGCGTGCGCCGGGATCGGTATGCTGCTGCTGTTTCTATTGTCAACGGCATACATGGTGAGCGACACCTACAATCCGTTTTTGTACTTCCGGTTTTAACTGTCCATTTTCCGAAAGGATACCATAACAATGATCACAAACATGAAAATAAAAAGGGCTGTCGTATGCCTGCTCTGCATCGGCATCTTATCGCTGTCCGTATGCCTGCTCGTCAGTCCGAAGAAAGAATTTTCTGAAAATGAAAACAGATATCTCACAAAATTCCCGTCCTTTTCCGCGAAGGCTCTGCTGGGCGGAGAATACACGGAGTCGCTGGGCGACTGGCTTGCCGACCACTTCCCGCAGCGGGATTTTTTTGTGGGATTAAAGAGCGGCGTGGAGATCACAAGCGGCAGGAGGGAGATCAACCACGTCTATGTGGCGCAGGACGACTATCTCATCGAATCCTACGCCAAACCGCAGAACACAGCGCGCATAACGGACACGCTCGTCCATTTTTACGACAAGATCGGTCAGGCAAAAGTCGACGTGAATTTGATGCTGGTGCCGACAGCCGTGACCATATACAGCGACAAACTCCCTGCGTATGCTCCATCGTCTGATCAGAAGGCGGTTGCAGACGCAATCTACGATGCATCGGGCATTCCCGCGATCGACTGCACGGACAGGCTTTATGAGGGCGCCGCGCAGGGACAGATCTACTACCGCACGGACCATCACTGGACGACGCTGGGCGCATACTATGGTTATCTCGCGTACTGCGATGCCAAAAATATGACACCCGTGTCACTTGAATCCATGGAAGCGCAGACCGTCACAGAAGATTTTGCCGGCACGCTGTACTCCAAGGTGAACGATTACAGCCACCCGAAAGACGCGATCACGATATACACCAACCCCGCAGATGACCTGACTGTCACCTATGCAGATACGGGGGAAGTGACCGACAGACTGTACAACCTCGACTATGTGGCAGAGAAAGACAAATACTCTCTCTTTCTCAACAATATCCATCCGCTTGTCGAGATCGAGAACAGCACGGCGGCCTCACAGGATACACTGATGCTGATCAAGGACAGTTACGCCAATTCCATGGTGCCCTTCCTCGCGCACCATTACAATAAGATCTACGTGCTCGACACCAGATACTACAGGGACGGACCGTCCTCTTTTCTGGCAGAACACGGGGACATCACGGATATATTACTGCTATATAACATGAACACCCTCGATGGCGACACCGGCATCCGGGGAATTTATTAGTACAGTGCTGCGCAGATTCCGTTGAAAGACAGTGCCTGATATCTGTGCAATGATGAACTAAACGGAGGACTATTATGAACGATAAAGCATTGCGAATACTTGAATATCATAAGATCATCAGTCTGCTCGTCGACAAGGCAAGCTCGGCTCCCGGAAAGGAGCTGTGCCAGAAACTGACACCGATGACCAGCCTCAAAGAGATCGAGGCGGCACAGCAGCAGACTTCCGACGCGTTTTCCCGCCTGGTAAAAGGCGGGCGCATCCACTTCAGCGGAAACAAGGACATCAGCTTCAGTATCAAGTCACTGGAGATCGGAAGCGCCCTCTCCGCCGTTGAACTTCTAAAGATCTCAGCCTCCCTCGCCTGCGCCACAAGGGCAAAGACCTTTGCGCGCACAGAGCACGACGAGGAGATCACCGACAGTCTGCAGGACTATTTTGCAAACCTCGAACCGCTGACGCCGCTCCAGAACGAGATCAACCGCTGTATCATCTCCGAGGAGGAGATCGCGGACGACGCGAGCCCGACCTTAAAGCACATACGGCGCAGCATCCACCTGACCAACGAAAAGATACACAGCCAGCTCACCAACATGGTCAATGGGAGCTATCGGACTTACCTGCAGGACGCGGTAGTCACCATGCGCAACAACCGCTACTGTATCCCCGTCAAAGCGGAGCACAAGGGCAATGTCCCAGGAATGGTCCACGACCAGTCTTCCACTGGTTCCACACTTTTCATCGAGCCGGCTGTCGTCGTGGATCTGAACAACCAGCTCAAGGAACTCGCCCTGAAAGAAAAGGACGAGATCGAGCGCATTCTCGCGGAGCTGAGTAGCGCCGCCGGAGAGCATACCGAGGATCTTGCAAACAACTACCGCCTCCTGACAAAGCTTGATTTTATCTTTGCAAGGGCAGGGCTTGCCATCGACATGAACGCGTCGCGCCCGCTCTTTAACAAAGACCGCTATATCAATATCCGCAAGGGACGCCACCCGCTGTTAGACAAGAAGAAAGTGGTTCCCATCGACATCAATCTTGGCAAAGACTTTGACCTGCTGGTTGTCACAGGCCCCAACACCGGCGGAAAGACTGTCTCCTTGAAGACTGTCGGGCTCTTTGCGCTGATGGGGCAGTCCGGACTCCACATACCGGCACTTGACCGCTCCGAACTGGGCATCTTCACGGAGGTATACGCGGACATCGGCGATGAGCAGAGCATCGAGCAGAACCTGTCGACTTTCTCTGCCCACATGACGAACACGATCTCTATTTTGGAAAATGCAGACGAAGATTCCCTCTGTATCTTTGACGAGCTCGGTGCCGGAACCGATCCGACGGAGGGCGCGGCGCTCGCGATCGCGATCTTAAAGCACCTGCACGACAAGGGCATCCGCACCATGGCGACCACGCACTACAGCGAGCTCAAAGTGTTCGCACTCACAACCTCCTACGTGGAAAATGCCTGCTGCGAATTCGACGTGGAGACACTCCGCCCGACGTACCGGCTCCTGATCGGTATCCCTGGCAAGAGCAACGCCTTTGCCATCTCGTCAAAGCTCGGTCTGCCGGACGAGATCATCGCATCCGCCAGGGAACACATCAGCGAGGAGGACGAAAGCTTTGAGGATCTGCTGGCAGATCTCGAGACCAGCCGGCGCACGATCGAAAACGAGCGCAATGAGATCCAGAGCTACAAAGCCGAGATCGAATCCCTGAAAAAGAAACTGGAACAGAAACAGGAGCGCCTCGACGCGCAGAAGGACAAGATCCTGCGCGAGGCGAACGAGGAAGCGCGCAGGATCCTGCAGGAGGCAAAGGACGTCGCCGACGAGACGATCCGGGACTTCCAGAAAGTCAGCGTCAACAAGACCTCCATTCAGGAGCTGGAGAAAGCGCGCACCAAAGTGCGCGACAAGATCTCGGAGAAAAATACAAAGCTCGCGGCTGCACAGGAAAAACCCACGCACAAGATCTTAAAACCGACCCAGATCAAACCCGGGGACATGGTAAAAGTGGTCTCGATGGGATTAAAGGGCACGATCTCCTCGAAGCCAGACGCAAAGGGCGACCTCTTCGTACAGTGCGGTATCATCCGCTCCAAGGTCAATATCAAGGATCTGGTACTGATCAACGAGGACGCAATGTCAGGCACTGCTGCCTATAAAAAAGGCTTTGGCGGTGCAGGCGGCTCCAGAAAAAGCTCCGGCGGCGGAGCTATCGGCATGTCCAAGGCTGCAACCCTCTCCGCGGAGATCAACCTGCTCGGAAAGACCGTGGACGAGGCGATCTCAGAGCTTGACAAATACCTCGATGACGCTTACCTGTCCCATGCCCCCAGTGTCCGTGTCGTGCACGGCAAGGGAACAGGCGCGCTGCGGCAGGCTGTCCAGCAGCACCTGAAACGTGTCTCCTATGTGAAATCCTTCCACCTCGGCGAGTACGGCGAGGGAGATGCCGGCGTGACGATCGTGGAATTTAAGTAAAACGAAAAGAATGAGGAAGAAAAAATGGCAAACAAACAAAAAATACTGATCGTTGATGACGATGAAAACATTGCAGAGCTGATCTCCCTGTATATGACAAAGGAATGTTTCGAGACGAAGATCGTATATGACGGGGAATCCGCATTGCAGGAAGCAGGCAGCTTCTCACCGGATCTGATCCTTCTTGACCTGATGCTTCCCGGCATTGACGGCTATCAGGTCTGCCGCGAGATCCGCCAGAGAGCACAGACACCGATCATCATGCTGTCCGCAAAGGGCGAGGTGTTTGACAAGGTGCTGGGGCTCGAGCTCGGCGCCGACGATTATCTGGAGAAACCGTTTGACACAAAGGAGCTCGTAGCGCGCGTCAAGGCAGTCCTGCGCCGCTACAAGACAGCAGCCCCTGCCGAACCGGTTTCGGACGCCAAGCAGGTCACCTATCCCGACCTCACCATCAACCTCACCAATTATTCCGTGCTCTATCACGGCAAAACGGTGGACATGCCTCCCAAGGAGCTGGAACTTTTATATTTTCTCGCCGCGTCCCCGAACCATGTATACACAAGGGACCAGCTGCTCAATCAGATCTGGGGCTATGACTATATCGGCGACACGCGCACCGTCGACGTGCACATCAAACGTCTCCGCGAAAAGATCAAGGATCACGAATCATGGCGCATCTCAACGATCTGGGGTGTCGGATACAAATTTGAAGTCAAGAACTGATCAAAATAAAAGAACAAGAAATGAGGATTTTCATTGAAGCGGACACTCTACTTAAAATTTGTACTGGCTTACTTTATCTTTGCCTTTTTTGGTTTTATCATCGTGGCAACCTTTACCTCAAGCATGACACTTGAGCACATGAAACGCGAGCGCGCCGACTCCCTGTACAAGGAAGCGCTGCTGGTCGCCGACTCCTACGCCGCCGATCTCTACAACAGTGAGATCACGCTCGAATCCGTATGGCGTCAGATCGAGGCGATCGGCACCTTCCTGGACGCCTCGATCTGGATCGTCAATCCATCAGGGCTGATCGTGCTGGACTCCAGCTCGCCGCTTGAGATCGAAAACCCCACCACCATCCCCAATTTCAGTCCCACGATCACTGGAAATTCATTTTACACGACCGGGAATTTTTTTGGGATGTTTGATGAGGAAATGATCTCTGCGTTTGCGCCGATCACCTCCAAATACAAGGTGAAGGGTTACGTGGTCATCCACGCATCCGTGGAAAACCTGCAGGCCTCCTGCAATTCGCTCCTGAACATATCCTATATCACGCTGGTGATCCTCTTTCTGCTGTCGCTAATCATACTGCTCTTCTTCACGGAGATGGTGTATCTGCCGCTCCGCAAGATCACACACGCGACTGAGCAGTACGCCATCGGCAACTTCCGGTATGAATTTCAGCTCGACAGCGAGGACGAGATCGGCTACCTCGCCGCCTCCCTCGCCTATATGGCAAGCGAGGTCGCCAAGAGCGAGGACAATCAGAAGCGCCTTGTAGCAAACATCTCCCACGATTTCCGTTCGCCGCTCACCTCCATGCGCGGATATCTCGAGGCGATGCTCGACGGCACGATCCCCCCCGAGATGCACGAGAAATATATCCGCGTCGTCCTGAACGAGACAGACCGCCTGACCAAACTGACCAACTCCCTGCTCACGCTCAACAACCT
>ERZ778517.769-NODE-769-length-29990-cov-8.854552_pt1 | contig 29990 bp, 21 predicted proteins | sample MGYA00510341_ERZ778517 | MGnify/ENA primary metagenome ERZ778517 (study PRJEB29527, sample SAMN07138964) | mouse gut metagenome | material: feces | host: mouse | place: China:Nanjing | collected 2016-01-25 ...
GACGAAACACGAGGTGAGATACCATGTCTTTGTTTGGATCATTATATTTAGGCGACAGCGGCATCCGCACGTCGCAGAGTGCGCTCCATACCGTAGCGCACAATTTAACAAATCTGAATACGCCCGGATATGTCCGCCAGCAGGTGGCAAATACCGATACAGTATACACGCACGGAGGCTATTCCGTCAGGGGATGGCAGCAGCAGGTAGGGACCGGCTCCAAATATGCTGAGTGCAGACATGTCAGGGACGAATATCTTGATAAGGCATACCGTGAGGAATACGGCAGGTCATCCTATTATGAGATCTCCTACTCGGCGATCCTGCAGATCGAGGATATCATAGGGGAGCTTGACGGAGCGGCATTTAAGGAGTCTGTGTGGGGGACCACCGGATTGTGGGCATCCATGCAGGAGTTGTCGAAGGATCCGAATAACACCGTCAACATGTCCATGCTGGTGTCAAAAGCGGCAACCTTCATCGAGAATGCTTCGGCTGTGTACAATTCACTGAAAGAGTACCAGAACAATCTGAACACTCAGATCAAGGATTCCGTCAAAGAGATCAATTCCATCGGAAAAAGAATTTTTGAATTGAATAAAGAGATCATGAGGGTCGAGATCGGCGGCGTTGAGCACGCGAATGACCTTCGGGATGAGCGAGACCAGCTGCTTGACATGCTTTCCGGTTACGGCAATATCACTTACTATGAGTCGGACAATACGATGGTGACAGTGAACTTCAACGGCTCGAGCTTCGTCAACGAGGCATGTGTGTTTGAGATGGAGCTTGCCACCGACAAGGACACTGGTTTTGTGACACCGTACTGGAAACAGAATCTCACCTACAAGAGAGACGCGAATGGGAATACGGTGCCGGATTATGAGAGCGCCCAGGTCTTTAACCTGAAGGAGGAGATATCGACGGCATCCAAGACCGATGTCGGATCGCTCAGGGCACTGCTGCTGGCGAGAGGAGACCATGTGGCAGACTACACGGATCTCGAGGTCGGTGCATGTACCGATCTGAAGCTCGATAAACTCGGTATCCGGGCAGATCAGTATGACGAAAATGACGGACTCAAATATTACAAGGATAATGTGTCGAAATCCATTGTCATGAACATGCAGGCGGAGTTCGACAATATTGTCCACGCGATCGCGACCAAGATCAACGAGGTGCTCGCGGAGAACTGCGACCCCAAGACAAAGTATCTGTGCAATCCGGACGGCTCTCCGATGCAGATGTTCCAGAAGTCGAACAGCCCCGCATATGAGAAGGTGACGCTGAGCAGCGGCGAGGCGGAGATGCTGAAGGCGCAGGGTGTGAAGCTCTATCAGATCTACAACGACGATGAGGAGCTGGTTCCCAACGTGTACTGGAGATATGTTGAGGAGGACGCAAACCAGCCGAATACCTTGTACAACTGCGAGAATATGAAGATCAACCAGACGCTCCTGCAGTCCCCTTCCCTGCTCAAGTTTACAGGGGACGAGAATTCGGTGGACTACAACATCGGCAAGAAGTTTGTGGATGCATTCGCCAACGCAGGGATCTATCTGAATCCTTATGCGACGGACATCAGCAGCTTCGAGAAGTGTTATCAGGATCTGATCGCACAGACGACATCGTCGGGGTATGTGTTTGGACAGCTGTATGATCTGGAGCAGCTTGCACTGGAACAGGCGGACAATGAACGGCAGACCGTCATCGGCGTATCGTCTGATGAGGAACTGGAGCATATGATCATGTATCAGAACGCGTACAATGCGGCAAGCCGGTACATCAACGTGATCAATTCCATGCTTGATACACTGCTCGGTATGTGTGCATAAAGAATATAAAGATCTTCTAAGGTTTGATGTGTGAAGTGATCCAACAGGCGTCAGAAGGAGCCGCCAGTGGATCCGGGATTCAGAGGTATTCGTATATAATGGAGGAGAGTATAGATGGCATCAGCATTTATGGGGTTAAACATCGCGTATTCGGGGTTGGTGGCCTCGAATGCCGCGCTGAATACAACGGCGAACAATATCGCGAATATTGAGACAGAGGGCTATTCGAGACAGGTCGTCAATCAGACAGCATCCGAGGCGATGCGCACGTTTGCGAGTTATGGCTGTGTCGGAGCCGGTGTGGATACGCTCGGCGCGGAGCGTGTCAGGGATATCTACTATGACGAGAAATATTGGAACAATAATTCCAAGCTCGGCGAGTATGACAAGAAGCAGTACTACTGCTCGATCATAGAGCAGTATCTGATGGATGAGAGAGGAACGAACGAGGTAAAGGGGTTCACCACGATCTTTAACGAGTACCATTCTGCGATGGATTCTTTCTCAAACCATACGGACGAGGTGGATCACGCACTGGAATTTATCGGGAAAGCAGGGAATCTTTGCGAGTACTTTAATATATTGTACAATAATTTTCAGAAAATGCAGACGGATATCAACGACGAGATCAGGATCAAGGTTGATGAGATCAACAATGTGTCACAGCAGATCGTCCTTTTGAACAAGCAGATCAACATGGTGGAGGCAAACGGAACCGTTGTGGCAAACGACCTCCGCGACAAGCGTGACCTGCTGATCGACCAGCTCTCGGCTGTGGTGGATGTGCAGTGTGAGGAGAAGATCATCAAGGACGACAGCGGGAAGGACAGCAACCTCAAAGAGTATATCGTGTCCATCGCAGGCGGACAGACACTCATCCAGGGGGACAGCTACAGAAAGCTCGAGTGTGTGCAGAGAGAACCGTGGCAGAAAGCGAACCAGAACGACGTTGACGGCCTGTATGATGTGGTCTGGAAGGACACGGGATATGATGTGGGACTCAATGCCGCGAACGTGCGGGGAGAGCTCAAAGGTCTGTACGAGATGCGCGACGGAAACAACGATGAAGCGTTTCACGGAACGATCTCATCGATCGACAGGATGAACAGCACTGTGACGATCATGACGAATGAGAGCTATCTGAACGATATGTCCAAGAGCACCCTGCCGGTTACGAACGGGCAGATCACGCTGAGCGGTGAGAAATATTATTATGATAGTTTCTCTTTTGAGACTGACGCGGACGGCAATACATACTATACGTTCAAACTGTCGGAGGACAGGTCCAAAAATCCTCATACGCTGAGGAATTCGGCAGTTGGGAACAGCGCAAAGGTCGGCGAGCAGGTGAACTATCAGGGCATCCCTTACTATCTCGAGCAGATGAACGAGTGGGTGCGCGATTATGCATATAATTTCAACAAGATCTACGGAGTGGAGAACGCTACGGATTACAACGGCAACACGCACGAGGGCGATATCTTCTATACGGGAAATAACGTTGCGGCAGGCGGACAGTACAACCTCAAGGGTGCGTCGCTCCACGACGAGAGATATGACACTTCGACAGGTACAGGGTATTTCATGCTGACGGCAGGAAATTTCAATGTGGAGAAATCGATCCAGAATGATGCGAGCACGCTCGCTACACATACCGGCGAAGTGGATGGCGTGGCGAAGTGTGACATCATCGACAATCTCAAGGATCTGTCGACGAACAAGGACAAGATGACATTCAGAGGAAACAACGCGGCGAGCTTCCTGATCTGTCTGATGGGCGATTCGGGGCTGAACGCGCAGAGCGCGAATAGCTTCCAGCAGATCTATGCGAACATAGAGGAATCCGTGGCAAACAGCCGTTTTTCGGTCAGCGGAGTGGACAACGACGAGGAGGCTGCGAACATGGTCAAGTTCCAGAATGCATACAACCTGGCAAGCAAGATGATATCCATATTGAATGAGTGCTACGATAGGCTGATCACGCAGACTGGAGTTTAGGAGGTTTTATATATGGCAATGAGAATCACGTCTAAGATGATGCAGGCAACATCACTTAGGAATCTGAATATCAATAAAGTGCTGCAGGAGAAGCTGACAAACCAGATGTCGACGGGCAAGAAGATCACCAGGCCGTCCGATGATCCGGTCATCGCGATCCGTTCGCTGAAGCTCAATTCTTCACTGGATAAGATAGACCAGTATTATGAGAAGAACGCGTCGGATGCTGAGAGCTGGCTGGAACTCACTGAGTCTGCACTCTCCACAGTGAACGAGATCCTGACGAAGGATATCCGCAACAATATCATCTCTGCAAAGAGCAGTTACAAGACTGCAGAGGACAGGGAGGCGGTCATCACCCACCTGAGGAAGGCGATCGAGGAGATCTATTCCACAGGAAATGCTGACAGCGGCGGCAGGAGCATCTTCACGGGCTACCGCACCGATATGCCGCTGTCCCTGACAGCTGCGAAGAATGAGTACAACAGGATCACGGAGCAGTTCAGGAATGACACGATCGACAAGATGACCTTTGTCTTTGCGGGGGATCTTGGCACGATCAATGAGGGCAACTTCCAGGATGTGGATGTGGAGAAGCTCGAGATCTCCTCCAACGAGATCTATCGGAAGCAGCTCGCGTACGGGGATCTGGATCTCAAGCAGAAGGTCGATGCAGATGGGAAGCCATTAGATCCGATTGAGTATGAGTCCAATATCGATATCGGGTATATGTCGGATGCGAAATTTGACGGTACGGGTGTGAAGATTTCTACAACTTCTGTTTCAGCGGCTGTTACTATCAACACAGACACAATTCCGAATCAGGCAGAGTTTACAGTGACAGTGCCGGATAGTACGGATCCTGACAAAACCAAGTCATATACGATTAAAATTCCGAAAGGGAAAGATATCGGGATGTTTCCGGCAGATCAGTCTATTGTTGTGATTGATAATGATAATAATTCTAATGTGACAACAGCTTTGCCACCAGATTTAGATAAGATTACGTTCTCTTACGGCGACGACGGCACCATCAAAATGGCGAATAACAATCTTGAGCCCAAGGAGACCGCAAGCATCGGCAGCAGCGTCACCAAGGACGCAAAGGGCAAGAATGTCGTAGAATTTGACAAGAAATTCAAGACCTCGTTTACGATCGAGGATGAGAATATATATGCATCCGGCAGCAACGACGCATACATGTCTGTGGTAGGCGATGCGAATAAGAACAAGATCTCCTACATCGCGGAGACGGGCGAACTGGTATTTGGAGATGCGATCGCAGAGCGCTTCAAGCACCTTCCGGCAGATACCGAACTGCGCGTGACCTATGACAAGTCCGAGTGGAAGAAGGGGGATCTCGATCCGGTACACTATTTTTATACGGAGCGCGAGGGGAAGACTGCGTCGGGGAAAGATAAGATCCTCGTGTTCAATGATAATTTCCTTGACGATCCCAGCAAGAACGGGAAGCAGATCATAGAGTACGATGTGGGAAACAACCAGTCGCTCCAGGTGAACACGACCGCGGATGAGGCGTTCTCGCATGCGCTGGGCAGGGATGTCGAGGAGGTCATCTCCATGCTGGAGGAGTATGGCAGATACCAGAGTAGTCTGGCGGAAGTTGAGAAGCTGATCAACTCCGAGAAATATGACGGAGATGAAGAATTGAAGTCACAGCTCACGCGTCAGAAAGAACTGCTCGGGGAGGCGATGACGCGCGTGCTCGACAAGATCAACAAGCGCTGCGACGAACTCGCCAAGGACTGCGACGGATACTTTGCAGAGACGCAGCTGGCAGGAACCGACTGCGGCGCCAGACTTGCAAGGCTCCGTCTGGTGCAGAACCGTCTGGAGATGCAGCAGACGAACTTCGGTGAACTTGTCAGTGAGAATGAGGATGCGGACTACACGGATCTTGTCATCCAGATGAAGAGTATCGAGATGACCTACCAGGCGGCGCTGTCCTCCATCAGCTACACGATGCAGACCTCATTGCTCGACTTCATACGCTGATGAACAGATATTGATCCATAAACCCTTATAAAAGTGATATAGAGTTGCAGACTTTGAAAGGAGCAAAACAGGAAAATGGTAGAAGTAAATACTAGAATATTTGGCAGAATCGCGATCGAGGACGATAAGATCATCCGCTTTGACCATGGTATACTGGGTTTTCCCGATCTGAGGGATTTCACCCTGATCTTTAACGAGGAGAAAGGCGCGGATTCCAGCATCAAATGGCTGCAGTCCCTCCAGGAGCCGGGATTTGCCCTGCCGGTCATGAATCCCGACCTTGTGCTACAGGGCTACAGTCCGAAATTCGAGGAGGAGCTGTTAAAACCGCTCGGAGACAATCTTGACAGTGAGAATATACTGATGTTCGTCACGGTGACTGTGCCAAAGGACATCACCAAGACCACAGTGAACCTCAAAGCGCCGATAATTGTCAGCATAGAGAACCTCAAGGCAGTACAGCTGATCTGTGATGATGAATCGTACAGTGTGAAGCACGCGATCTATGAGCAGCTGATGGCACAGAGATCAGCGCAGGCATAAGACCATAAAAGGAGGCAGGTAAAGATATGCTGGCACTATCAAGAAAAAAAGGTGAAGCCCTGATGATCAACAACGACATCGAGATCACCGTGCTCGACATCAAGGGAGAGCAGGTTAAAATAGGTATCAGTGCCCCCAAGGAGGTACCAGTATACCGCAAGGAAGTATATATCCAGATCCAGGAAGCAAACAAGGAAGCTTCTGCGAACATGGAAGGCATGGAGCAGCTGGCAAGCCTGTTTGGCGGAAAAAAGTGATCTTATATGTGAAATGGTACAGGAGAAAGGGCAGCCGTCGAGGCTGCCTTTTTACGTTGTGTCAGATATTTAGCAAAGCGGCGATATCAGAATTGTCCTCAAAGTAGTTTACAGTAACGATTTTTCTTCGGGGATCGACGAATTGAGGACATTCATGCAAGGGGCATCCTGAAGAGCAAAATCTGAATTGTGTGGATTACATAAAAAATGAATCAAATATGACGATAATTTGTTTACATAAGGAGCAGTTGAACAACTGCTCCTTTGTTTGTGGGTACTAATCAGAAAAATCAAAATATTCTGAATTTTTTTGTAGGGGTTGCATAATAAAATATTTTGTAGTAATATAAATGACAGATATAAAGTTACATAAAAAATTACCGATATAAAAAATAAGTAACATAAATCTGATCAAATCTTCTAGAACCCGAAAGGGTGTTGCGTACTATGTTATTTAGTTAATAACCGGGCACGGCTGCACAAGCAGGCGCGCCGACAAGCAGCCGGAACCGGATATTATAAATACAACTAAATAAGGAAAAATAAAGCGCGTACCGCAAAAACGGGTAAAAGGATTTGCTCGCGGTACACCCGGATAAGGACGTCCGGGCAGGCAAAACAAGGAGGTAAATTTATGGTAGTACAGCACAATCTTAGAGCTATGAACGCTAACAGAATGTTAGGTATCACACAGGGAACACTTTCCAAGTCAGCAGAGAAGCTTTCTTCTGGTTACAAGGTAAACAGAGCAGCTGACGATGCAGCAGGTCTTTCAATTTCCGAGAAAATGAGAAAGCAGATCAGAGGTCTCTCACAGGCATCTGCAAACGCAGAAGATGGTATCAGCGCAGTGCAGACAGCAGAAGGCGCTCTGACAGAAGTTCATGACATGTTACAGAGAATGAACGAGCTGGCAGTAAAGGCTTCCAACGGCACAAACGCTCTTTCAGATCGTCAGACGATTCAGGACGAAGTTGATCAGCTCCTCACAGAGATCGATCGTGTATCTGAGACGACCAAGTTTAACGAGACATATCTGCTGAAAGGCGACAGAGATACCAAGACTGTTACAGTTGATGCTCATGATGCTGGTATTGAAGGTAAGCTTACACAGAATACAACAAGGGCTACCTTTACGATGGATGCATTAAAGCTTGGCGATACGATCAAGATTGGTGGAACAGAGTATACAATTGGCTCGTCAACAACTAAGGATATAACAGATTCCATTGCAGGTGCCAAAGCAGGCGAAATGATTACAGTTGATGGAACACAGTATACAGTAGTAGGAACAGCTGCAGAGAAGAACGAAGATAAGAATATGCTTCAGATTGCTGACATTCAAGGTAAGGTAGCAGCAGGTAGTAGCGTAATCTATAAGGGCAAAACACATAATGTTATGGTAGATAAGGTAGACGCTACTGGCAAAACTGGTACGAAGCCGGATGGTATTGATGACGAGAAGGGTACAGTTATTACTGCAGCTGCAGCTTACAAGAAGATTGCTGAAGAATTAAAGATCGCAAGTAGTGTAGGAGCTACAAATGCAGCAGCAGTGAATAAGACAACAGGAGGAAATGCTCCGACAACTGGTGCAGGTGCAGCAACAGCGGCAACGGATTATCTAACAAAGGATGGCAAGGTTATTTTTGGTCTTGATAAGGGCAAGGTAGATAGAAAAGAAGGTCTTACATTCTCACTTCATGTAGGTGCGGACGCAGATATGACCAACAAGATTTCTGTTCAGATTGATGCTCTTGATACAGCAGGGCTTGGTGTTGCAGGGCTTAATGTAAAGGACAGCTCAGGTGCAGCAGCGACATATGCAATCGATGCGATTGCAGATGCAGTGGCGCACGTATCTTCACAGCGTTCACTCCTCGGTGCAGTTCAGAACAGATTAGAGCACACGATCAACAACCTGGATAACGTAGTAGAGAACACGACAGCAGCAGAGAGCCAGATCCGTGATACAGATATGGCGACAGAGATGGTGAAGTACTCTAACGCGAACATCCTCTCACAGGCAGGTCAGTCTATGCTCGCACAGGGCAATCAGTCTAACCAGGGCGTACTCAGTCTGTTAGGCTAATCAAAGCGATAGATTTTAGCATATAGAGAATACCAGAGACCACCGCGTATGCGGTGGTCTTTTTTCCCTGTCATCTGCGCGCCAAATGACATATAGACCGAGCTGTCATTTCGTTTATTTCGGATGTAGTTATGGGTCTGTATGAAAATCTTCCGGCAGATTGTTGAAATGTTCTATGGTATAGTAGTTCTTTGCATCCTGGATTGGTGACATAAAAATACATCTCTCCGCGCCTTCTTTTTCCCTGTAAATGGCTATATTATAGCAAAGAGCGGAATCGTTGAAAGGAATACGGAGGTTTACATAATTGTGTCTATTTTTGATAATATTCAAAAAACAGAGAAAATTTAAAAAAATATCAAATTAAGGCTAAAGTATTTTGAGGATACTCCGATATATAGAGTGTAAGCAAGTTAAAAACTCACAAAAAGCTTACAAACAACTGAAAAGCAAAGTGATACGGCGTAAAGAATCGCTTAGGGCGAAAGGATTCGTTCAAGGATAGATTTGTCGGTTACTTTCACAAATCTCTTACCAGATAAACACAAGGAGGTATTTATGGTGGTAGTATAGTATAATCTTAAAATGATGTGTTCTGACAAGAAATGTCAGACATCATACAGGCATCCTGCCTGGATCATCGAAGCTGGCATTGTACTGCAGGATCAACGAGCAGATAACGGTGCGGCAGGTCATTTAATTTTCCGAGACACAGTTTGAGATCAATAGCGGTAAAAAGTAAATCAGAAAATTGAAAACAGATTAGAAAGCTATCATATTAATTAATGAAATGTAAAAAGAGTATCTGTGCAGATTTATTTCATAGGATCTCTATATATTCTATATGAAATATGGGAATACCGGGTACAGATGAACATGATATTTTTGGAAATGTTTAATAAGGATATTAAACGTTTTCATGAATATAGAGCATAGCCGGAATGGGCTTGCAAATTACAACTAAATATTGGTAAGTACAAGATTGCAGCTGTCTGAAGGTGAAATGGCAGACAGCAAGGCAGGCCAGGGCTAAGTAATGGCATAGCCCTGGCAAAAAAAGGAACAAAGTAACAATGGCGATGCAGATCGCCCGGACAAAAGGAGTTGTCCGAGCCAACGAAGTTGGCTCTGGTATAGGAAATGCCGGATTACTTTGGCAGATCCTATACCATGTAAACACAAGGAGGTATTTATTATGGTAGTACAGCACAATCTTAGAGCAATGAATGCGAACAGAATGTTAGGCATCACACAGGGAACACTTTCCAAGTCAGCTGAAAAGCTTTCTTCTGGTTACAAGGTAAACCGTGCGGCAGATGACGCAGCAGGTCTCTCGATCTCTGAGAAGATGAGAAAGCAGATCCGTGGACTGTCACAGGCTTCTCTGAATGCGGAAGATGGTATCAGCGCAGTGCAGACAGCAGAGGGCGCTCTGACAGAAGTTCATGACATGTTACAGAGAATGAACGAGCTGGCAGTGAAGGCTTCCAACGGTACAAATGCACTTTCTGACCGTCAGACGATTCAGGATGAGGTAGATCAGCTGCTCACAGAAATTGACCGTGTATCTGAGACGACAAAATTCAATGAGACATATCTGCTGAAGGGTGACAAGGATACCAAGACTGTTACAGTAAATGCTCAAGATGCAGGTTTGGAAGGTAAGCTTACACAGAATACGACAAGAGCTACATTTACGATGGATAAGTTGAGTCTTGGTGATACGATTAAGATCGGTGGTACAGAGTATACGATTGGTTCAAAAAATGTCATAGATATTACTAATTCTATCGCGAACGCAAAAGCAGGTGAGCTGATTACAGTCGATGGTACACAGTATACAGTAGTGGGTAGTGCGGCAGAGAAGAATGAAGACAAAAATATGTTGCAGATTGCTGATATCGAGGCAAAAGTGGCTGCTGGAAGTAGTGTGATTTACAAGGGAAAAACACATACTGTTATGGTTGATAAGGTAGATGCAACCGGTGCTACTGGCACAGATCCGGATGGTATTGATGATGAGAAAGCGACCGTTATCACAGCGGAAACTGCATATAAGAAAATTGCACAGGAGCTGAAGATAGCAAGCAGTGTGGGGGCTACAAATACAGCGGCAGTGAATAATACAACAGGTGGAAATGCTCCGACAAATGGTCCGGGAGCAGTTGAAGCTGACACAGTTTACAAGAATGATGGTGATAAAATTATCTTTGGTCTTGATAAGGGCAAGGTGGACAGAAAAGAAGGGCTGACATTTGCACTCCATGTAGGAGCAGACGCAGATATGACGAACAAGATTTCTGTTAACATTGATGCGCTTGATACAGCAGGGCTTGGTATTCAAGGACTTAATGTAAAAGATGGTTCCGGTGCAGCAGCAACTTATGCAATTGATGCGATTGCTGACGCGGTTGCACATGTATCTGCACAACGTTCATTACTCGGTGCAGTGCAGAATAGATTAGAGCACACGATCAACAACCTGGATAACGTAGTAGAGAACACGACAGCAGCAGAGAGCCAGATCCGTGATACAGATATGGCGACAGAGATGGTGAAGTACTCTAACGCGAACATCCTCTCACAGGCAGGTCAGTCCATGCTTGCACAGGGCAACCAGGCAAACCAGGGTGTACTCAGTCTCTTAGGCTAATCAAAATGATATTTTTTCGGAGGCATTTGGGTGTTTAAATGCATTCCGATAAATATAGCGCAATGTCATAAGGACATTGCAAATACAACTAAATATGGTAAAGTACAGATCTGCGGCTGTCTGCAGATAAGATGACAGACAGCCGCAGAAAACAAGGAACAAAATGGCAATGGCGAGCGATCGCCCTGGGTAAAAGGAATTACCCGGCAGTATACGGGATAAGGAAATCTCGGTCAGCGTTCCTTGCTGACATAGGTTTCCTCTCGTTCAAACAAGGAGGTAAATTTATGGTAGTACAGCACAATCTTAGAGCAATGAATGCGAACAGAATGTTAGGCATCACACAGGGAACACTTTCCAAGTCAGCTGAGAAGCTTTCTTCTGGATACAAGGTAAACCGTGCGGCAGACGACGCAGCAGGTCTCTCGATCTCTGAGAAGATGAGAAAGCAGATCCGTGGATTGTCACAGGCTTCTCTGAACGCGGAAGATGGTATCAGCGCAGTGCAGACAGCAGAAGGCGCTCTGACAGAAGTTCATGACATGTTACAGAGAATGAACGAGCTGGCAGTGAAGGCTTCCAACGGTACAAACGCACTCTCTGACCGTCAGACGATCCAGGATGAGGTGGATCAGCTGCTCACAGAGATTGATCGTGTATCTGAGACGACAAAGTTCAATGAGACTTATCTGTTGAAGGGTGACAAGGATACCAAGACTGTTACAGTAAATGCTCAGGATGCAGGTATCGAAGGCAAACTGACACAGAATACGACAAGAGCTACGTTCACGATGGATGCGTTGAGCCTTGGCGATACGATTAAGATCGGTGGTACAGAGTATACGATTGGTTCAACAGATGTTAAAGATATTACTAATTCTATCGCGAAAGCGAAAGCAGGTGAACTGATTACAGTCGATGGTACACAGTATACAGTAGTGGGTAGCGCAGCAGAGAAAAATGAAGACAAGAATATGCTGGAAATCAAGGATATTCAGGCAAAGGTTGCTGAAGGAAGTAGCGTGGTTTACAAGGGTAAAACACATACTGTTATGGTAGACAAAGTGGATGCTACAGGTGGCGGTACGGCAGATGGTATTGATGACGAGAAAGCTACTGTTATTACAGCAGAAACTGCTTATAAGAAGATTGCACAGGAGTTGAAGATTGCAAGCAGTGTAGGGGCCACGACTGATGCTGCTGTAAATGATACACAGAAAAATGGTACAGGTGGAACTACTGGCGCAGATCTTTTTGATGATAAAAGTGTGGATGGAAAAGTTATTTATGGTATTAAAAAAGGTACTGTAGACAGAAAAGAAGGTCTCACATTCGCTCTTCATGTAGGTGCAGACGCTGACATGACCAACAAGATCTCTGTTCAGATCGACGCTCTTGACACAGCAGGACTTGGCATTCAGGGACTAAATGTAAAGGACAGCACAGGTGCGGCAGCTACATACGCAATCGATGCGATCGCGGACGCAGTAGCTCATGTATCCTCACAGCGTTCATTACTCGGTGCAGTACAGAACAGATTAGAGCACACGATCAACAACCTGGATAACGTAGTAGAGAACACGACAGCAGCAGAGAGCCAGATCCGTGATACAGATATGGCGACAGAGATGGTGAAGTACTCTAACGCGAACATCCTCTCTCAGGCAGGTCAGTCCATGCTTGCACAGGGCAACCAGGCAAACCAGGGCGTACTCAGCCTGTTAGGCTAATCAGCCGTATGATGCACGTAATTGCATAAGATTCAGGATTCAAATAAGGAGCCGGGCAGCGCAGGCTGCCCGCTCCTGTGACAAAAGTCTGTAAGACAAAACAATCGTTCATCGGACAATCAGATTGCCGGTGGATGAATCGGTCATTCGAGATAGACAGGGGTGACCGGATCGTTTGTGATAAACGACAAACTGACAGTTCAGGACAAACCCTGAAAATGCACTGTGTTTTCAGGAAAGGCATATAAAGCCGGTTTCATTTTCACATAGGTGCACCTGCCTACCACAGGAACTCCCAACGCCGGTGTGATACAGATGAACCCAATTGTCACTGGACACAATATTTGCGTTAATATGCTTGAAATTGGTACTTACCATTTCACATATATGGAGAACTGCCGCGTGTGCTGCGCGGCAGTTCTCTTATTGATGCGCTCTTCAGAAAACATAATTTTATCTTGTTACCTGTGAATAGAGCTGGCGGTACGCCTCGCGACGCGCGGTCTCAAACGCCTGTCGGAGCGTCCCGGTCACGGCCTTGTCGCGGAGTCTTGCAGTCAGGAGCGGTGAGAAGCGTTTTCCCTCCAGCGCGACTGCGTCCCGGACGGCCTCGTCAAAGGTCTTTTTTGTATGACCGTACAGCCATGCATAAGTCATGGTGTTGTCCAGCCAGTCGATCAGGCCGATCACGTCGACTATCAGGCGGTCAGTGCACTCCAGGCGCCTGTATGATTCCGGATAACCGTGCGAGCCGTCATACCAGCTGTGATGGCCGAGGGCGGCCGATGCATAGCGGCGTGTGGACGCGCAGGCAGCCAGGCGCGCGCTGCCCACGACTGTGTGCAGCTGTGTGATCTCGTACTCCTCCTCAAACCACTGTCTTGCAGTCCGGGTAAAAAGACTTATGAAATTGAGCTTGCCGACGTCGTGGAAGACGCCGCTGTTCATCGCAAGATCCAGGACTTCCTGGCGCTTGGCGTCGGGATCGGATCGTTTCTGTACCGATTCGATATCGTCGAAGAAGGCAGGTTCCTCTCTCATGATGAGCTCACAGAAGGCCGATGCGGTTTTGCCGACCACCTGTGAGTGGACATAGACGTCGGGAGCGAAATGGATCAGCAGGTTCTGTTGAAACTCCCCGTAGGGGATGCTGTGCGCTGTCTCGATAAAGGTGGTCGAGAGCTGACGGAGCGAATAAAAGAGCTGCTCGCCTGCTGTATCCTTGGGAAATGCTTCGGTGTAGGATATCACTTTTCGGTAAAGGCTCTCCAGATATTTCTCACGTCCGGGCAGCTGTTCCGGATATTCCCGCAGGTACTGGCAGTAGATGGCGGGAAGGGAGATGACTGCGTAGATGTTATCAGACGAAAAGCCCGCCGTATCGGCGAGATCCATCAGCTCCTCCATTCGCCCGAGCAGTTCCTCGAGCGTGAGCAGTCCGCAGTAGTATTCGATGGCATAGCAGTAAAAAGCCGACCGCATGGGAGGCGCTTCGTTTCTGCTGATTGCCTCCTGGATCCGCCTGTTGTGGACGATATGTGCCGATTCCATGATGGCAGTTACGTCCTGCGGCGTCATGTCGTTCTCGCGGCTGTAGGATATGCTGGAAGCCATCTGCTGGTGTGTCATATAGATGTATCGGTCCCATGGGAGCTCCGGTGTCTTCTGCTGCAGCTCCTCATCCTGCAGGATCTGAAGGGTCTGCCTTGCCGCGCGGATCTTTGCGCTGGCGGATTGATACTGGCCCAGGGCGGTGTTGGCGCGGGAGCGCAGGATATATCCTCTGGTATCCGTATCGTCAATGCTGTCATAGTATTTCAGATACGCTGCAGCTTCTGCAAAACACAGGCGCATCTGTGACATATAATATTCAATGTCGGCCCATTCCAGCCCTACCATTTTGCTGCACATGTTGTGACGTCCGATACCGAGCCAGTACAGGCATCGGATGACCGCTTTGGTGTCCTTGTCGTGCCGTGCGCGGTTCAGCAGCGCCTGGTAGATCCGGCAGAACAGTCCGCCGTCGAGCTCATTCTTTCCATCCAGCAGAAGATGGGAAAACGCTTCCAGTTCTTCAAGCTCCTCCGGTGTGGCCTCAAAGAGCCTGTCAAACAGCGGAAATACTTTATCGCGGAGCAGCTCGATATTGCGGTCGATCTTTGCCATGATGAGACTGCGGTACTGCAGGAGCGTTTCGCAGTATGCCTCAAAAGAACCGCAGCCTGTATCCCTGCGGGATGCGGGCATAGTGAGATCCCTCAGATTGGCGATGTATTCCTCCTGATAGGACTGCATTGTTGATCCCTCCTGACTTTATTGGTTGTAGGACAAGCGTTTGCGCAGGATCTCGAGCAGACGGTCTGGGTCGATCGGCTTGGAGCAGTGCTCGTTCATGCCGGCTTCCTTTGACAGCCGGATATCCTCCACGAAAGCGTTCGCTGTCATCGCCACGATCCAGATGCTTTCTGCGTCTTTTCTGGGGAGCTGGCGGATCTTTCTCGCCGCGTCATAGCCGTTCATAACGGGCATCTGGATATCCATAAAGATCAGATCGTAATAGTCCTCCGGGGAATTTTCAAAAGCTTCCACCGCGAGGAGTCCGTTCTCGGCAGTCTCGATCTGTACGCCTGTCTGTGATAACAATTCTATGGCGATCTCGCGGTTGAATTCGTTGTCCTCGACGAGAAGGAGGCGGTACTGGCCGTAATCCAGCGGCTTTCCCGTGTGGTCGGAGCGGCTTCGCTGTGCCTTGGATGTCAGCTCGGACAGCGCCGCATAGAGCCGGCTCCTGAACAGCGGGCAGGGGACAAAGGCGCTGACGCCGGCTCTTGTCGCGCGGTATTCGATCTGAACCCAGTCTGCCTCTGCGATCATGATGATCGGAAATTCTGCCCCGGCCAGACCGCGCACATGGGCGGCCATATCGAGGGCAGACATATCGTTGAGCTCCTGCCCCAGAAGCAGGGCGCAGGGCATACGGTTCTCGTATTGTGCCTCGGCCAGCCATGTCACTGCGTCCATGCCGTTCTGCAGACGCACCGGATCCATTCCGCCGTCTTTCAGGTATTCGGCGATCTGTTGTGCCCGGCTGTCCATGCTTTCGGCGATCAGCACCGTCTGCCCTGCCGGAAGGGGGCGTTCTTCTGCCGGGGCGGGTGCGAAGGGGATGGAAACATGGAAGCGGCTGCCGCGTCCCTCCTCGCTCTCGACAGAGATCGTGCCGCCCATGCGGTCGAGCAGTTTTTTGACGATCGACATGCCAAGACCGGTACCCTCGATCCTGTTGATTGCAGCCGTGTTCACGCGCTCGAACGGTTCGAAGATCTTCTGAAGGAATTCCTGGCTCATGCCGATCCCGTTGTCCTCACACAGAAAATCGAGCCATATTCTGCGGTCCGTATCCTGAACAGTATGTGCTTCCTGTTCGGGGTGCTGGGAGACTGTTACGTGGACTGTACCGTCCTCCTGTGTATATTTCACCGCGTTTCCGATGATGTTGACCAGGATCTGCCGCAGGTGGAGTGGATCGCCGATCAGATTCTCCTCGTAGATCTGCCCGACCTCCAGATGGAATGCCTGATGCTTCTGTGCGGCCTGCGGGCGCATGATGATCGTGATATCATGTACCATGTCGGCGAGGGAAAACGCTTCTTCGGTCAGTGTCATGCGGCCGCTTGCGATGCGGGACATGTCAAGCACATCGTTGACCAGGTCCATCAGATGTGTCGAGGCGGTCTGGATCTTCTGAAGGCAGTCGAGCACGCGCGGTTTTTCGTCAATGTGCGAGAGCGCGATGGAGGTCATCCCCATGATCGCATTCATCGGTGTGCGGATATCGTGGGACATGTTGGACAAAAAACTGCTCTTTGCCCGATTTTCCTCCTCGGCTGCGCGCAGCGCGGCGGACAGCTCAGAGTTGGCGAGCCGCAGCTGGTTCAGCATTGCCTCGTACCGGGCCTCGTTTTTTCTCTCTTCCATAGTTAGATTCTGTCCTTTCTGACAACAGGCTCTGTGATAGCCTCAAAAGCTTTGATGCACTCACCGGTTCTGGAGCAATCCAGTACCGCATAGAAAATGGAGTCAAAGCAGCCGCCCATGCCCTCTGCCAGAAGCTCCTGCCACCAGGCGGCGATCTGATGCGGATCGTTGCGGAACACGCCGCAGCCGTAGGCGCCAAGTACCAGATCTTTTGCCCCCTTTTCTGCGAAAACAGCCAGCGCCAGCGCCATGCGCCGCCGCATGACGCGCGCTGCCTCGGCGGTATCTTCGCCCTTCAGGCGTACCTGACCCATATTGACTGCGGGCAGTGTCAGCACAGATGCCTTGACGGGAGTTTCCACCAGTCGAAAATTGCCGGATCGGAAGAAGGTCACGTCAGGGGAGTAGATCGCGTGGTCTGTGTACATCATGGAGGTCTGTGCGCGGTTGCTCCGATAGTACTCCTCGTGCGCTGTCAGCGTCCTGTACAGGGTGCCTGATGCCGCGAGACTCTCTTCCTGCGCCATCGCGCCGTTGATGAAACCGCCCCCGGGATTCTTGGCGCTTGCAAAGTTCAGGACACCGATGCTGCTCCTGCCCTCCTTTGCGAGCTTACGGATCGCATCGACTGTGGAGAGATTCTCCACACGTTCGTCCGGTATGCCGGAGCTGTCATTTCTGCTGTATTTTTCCAAAAGTTCTGCACCCTGAGTGGGGGTGATCAGGACGCTGCTGCGTATGGACGCGTCCATGTCCGATTGAATGTCGATCCTTTTTCCTTCGTATTCGTAATATCCCTGATCCATGATCTTCAGGGTTTCCCTCGCAACTGCTTTTCTGTCCATATCGCTCTCCTTTGTTACGTGTTTTCTTTGTATCACATCATAACATATTTCGGGGGAAAGCTCAAATAAATTTGTACATGATATTTCCATACAAAATTTATTTTCACCGCGACCGATCAGTGTCATAATACATCTAATAAGTGTAAGGGTAAGAATCAGTGTACATTGAATGATGAAACGAATCGTTTTGTGTTGTGAATGATATGATAATTAAGCCGGCGGAAAGGATATTATGACAAAAGAACAATTGGGAAATTTGATCATCGCATCGGAGGATGCGATGTACCATGTGGCAAAGACGCTGCTGCGCAGCGACGCGGACTGCGCGGATGCCATACAGGAGGCGATCGTGAAGGCGTTCGCGTCATTCCAGACACTGCGCAGGGACGCATACGCTAAGACATGGCTGATCCGCATCGTGATCAATGAGTGCTATGCTATCATGCGGCGGGAGAAGAAACTGGTGCCGCTGGAGGGTTATACCGTGGAGGAGGAGGCCGCAGAGCGGGCAGACTACTCGGACTTGTATGAGGCGCTCAGCCATCTTGCGGAAGAGATACGGCTCACAGTCACCCTTTATTATATGGAAGGGTACAGTGTCAGGGAGATCGCGGCACTCATGGACACGACGGAGAGTGCAGTCAAAAACCGTCTTGCGCGGGCGCGGGATAAGATGAGAAAAGAGCTGGCGGATGCGCAGTGAGACAGTTGGCGCCGCAGCGGACGGCAGGCTGTTAACCGATGGAATGAGTGTGTATTGTGCCTGGATCTGAGTGGAGCATAGCGTTCCTTGCTTTGTTTCATGGTGTAAACCGGGCGGAAATGGAGATTGAGAGATGAAAATAGAGGATTTGAGGCAGAATTTTCCTGAGATGCCGGCGGATTTAAGACAGATGGTGGAGAATGAAGTGCATAGACAGATCAGGACAGTGTCACAGGGAAGGAGAAGAAAACATATGGCGAAAAAGACAATCATAGCAGCACTTGCGGCAGCGATGCTGCTCGGAACGACCGTGTTTGCAGGGATCCTGTATAAAATGCGCACCGAACCGGTGGGGAAGTACGCGGTAAATACCAGTATCAGTACGGACGGCAAGACGATCAAGGACGATACGGCGGCAGGAGAACAGCCGCAGGAGGTACTTGATATACCAGATGTCAGGATGGTGGTCTCGTATCTGCCGGAGGGCATGGTGGACACAGGGAGCGGCAAGTACAGCTATGCGGACAATCTGTACAAGGGCGGCGTGTCGATCACTTTTTACAGGATGGACACAGGTGATACGCAGTTTGAGATGCTCACGACGGATGTCAGGGAGTCGGAGAATATCCGTGTCGGCGGTCATGAGGGCGTCTACTTCCTGCTGCATGGCGGAGAGGGCGAGGAGGTCTCATTTAACCAGCGCGTGTACGTGGCGTATACGGATGTGCATTATGTGATGGAGATGTATGCGGCGTCGGATGTGACGAAGGAGGAGGTCTTAAAGATCGCGGAGGGTGTCCGTCTGGAGCCCGTCTTGGATGAAAATGCGCAGGATGCCGTGCACGCGTATAACTGGAGCGAGCATCTGGCATCGCGCGGGGAGGCGGCATTGCGCGGGGAGACGGTTGACGATCAGAATCCCAATGGATCGATCCCGAGGTCTGCAATGGCAAATACGCATACGATTGGCGAGTCCTTTGCCGCGGCGCATGCAGAGTCGCCGGAGGACGACTGGAGGGGACTTGGCAATGTGGAGATCAAAGTGACCGATGTGCAGGTCAGTGACAACATCAGCCTGCTCGACCAGTCTATGCTGGACAGCGATGGGAAGGCACAGCTGCAAAAGGAGACGGACGCGTCGGGAAAACTGCTTCCGGTCAGGATCGATTACATCAGGTACGGGGACGGCATCAATTCCCTGAACGAAGTGGTGGAAAGCCGCGAGGTGCCGCAGAAGCTCGTCTATGTCACAGTGGAGTACACCAACACCGGAAGCGGGGCGCTGGACGAGGTCCTGTTCTTCGGAAATCTCATGAAGATCGAGGAGCGGGATGGACAGATGGCACTGTATAGAGAAAGGGCGCCGGAAGGGAGCGCGGCGTGGGATGAGGCAGTGCCCGCGGGCGCGGCGCACTTTGCGGAAATGTGGTATTATGACGTGCACGGCGGGGAGCGGCACAACAATTATATCACGAATCTGGAGGCAGGCGGGACGGCGACCGTGCACATGGCATGGCTCGTGCCCGAGGAGGAGCTAGGGTATCTGTATCTGGACCTGTGCACTCACGGCAGCGCGTATGAGTTTGTCGAGGACTCACTCGCGGTCGGGTATGTGGATATCCGGCAGTGATAGATCGATCGGATCATCAGGACAGGCACAAAAACCACCGCATTGGCGGTGGTTTTTGTGTGCAATATCCAGTGGACTTTCCGCGCCGCTCATGGTACAATAGATAATTATCATTACACATAATATGACGGCAAAGGTTACCCCGACGAGGAGTCATAAAGCGGGTGCAGCAGAGATAGTAAAGGACAAAAAGGAGAAGGAAATGCAGGGCAATACGAAAATGATCGCAGTGGCAGGCAAAGGCGGTGTGGGCAAGACCTCGCTGGCAGCAGCGATGGTGAAGGTGCTTGTGGAGCGGTATCCCGGCCGCCGGATCCTCGCCATCGACGCGGATCCGGCGGTCGGTCTGTCGACCGCGCTCAGCGTCGATGTACAGGAGACGATCGATGATATCAGGAAGGCAGTCGTGGCGACGGTGGCGGATGGCGACACCAGGACGGCGCTGGAGCTGCTGGCGGAATCAGAGTACCGCATTTATGATGCCATGACAGAGTGCGGCGGCTTTTCGTTCATCGCGGTGGGACGCCCGGAGAGCGCAGGCTGCTACTGCAGGGTCAACAATTATCTGAAGGCGGTGATACAGCTGCTCGCAGACAATTTTGACTATGTGGTGATCGACGGCGAGGCGGGCATCGAGCAGATCAACCGCCGGGTGATGGAGAAGGTGACGCACCTGCTGCTGGTGACGGACTCGAGCCGCAAGGGGACGCAGGTGATCCAGACAATCAGAAAGGTGGCGGACGAGCTTGTGATGTATGAGCGGGTGGGCGCTGTGGTAAACCGCGTCCTGTCGGCAGAGTCCGTGATGCTGATCGACACGGGGGATATCCCTGTCCTGAGCTATATCTATTCCGATGAGAGGCTCGCCGAGGCGGACTTAAAGGGGGAGAGCATATTGGCGCTGCCCGCGGACACGGAGCTTGTGCGGGGAGCAGGGGAAGTTCTCGACAGGATGGGACTGTAATGTGCGCTGACAGGTCTCTGGATGCAGGCTGTCGGCAGAATGGGAGACAGGATGAGAGATTTATCGCAGTTATATTATTTTGAAAAGCTTCTGGAGGAGGCGGATAACGACCTGGTGCGCGAGGGTGCGGCGCAGGGGCTGCATGCGGTCGGGAGCGTCTGTTCGCTGATACCGGAGCCGCTTCTGAACCTGCCGGGGTGTTTTTCCGTGCGGCTTCGGGCGCCGCGGACCGGTTCGATCGATATCGGTACATATTATATGTCGAGTCTGCTGTGCGAGTGCTGCCGTGCGGTACTGGAGCGCGCGGTGGAGGGCGGCTATCAGTTCCTCGACTGCATCATTGCGCCGGACGCCTGTTCGCAGATGAACCGGTGCGTGGAGAATATCGAGCATTTGAACTGCATTGAAAAAGAAGGATTTTTTGTCTCCTACTGCGACGCGCCCATGAAATCGGACGATGCCGCGCTGCGGCATTATGTGAGGCAGATGCGGACGCATGTGCTTGCGCCGCTGCAGGAAAAATTCGGCGTCGATATTTCCGAAGAGAGCCTGCACAGGGCGGTGGAGCAGCACAACCAGATCTGCAGTCTGCTGCAGGAGATGTCAGCGTACCGCAGGGAGGAGAATCCGCGCATCACAGGCTATGAGTTTGCAGTCCTGTGCACCGCCTCCTACTGTTGTCCCAAAGCGCTTCTGATCGACAGGCTCGCATCGACGGCGGAGGAGTTGCGGACGAGGGAGCCTGATGCGAGACCGGCATTTCGGGTGAAAGTCGTTGTCGCAGGTTCTGAGATCGACGATCCCGGATTGATCAGACTGATGGAGGAGACCGGGGCGAGAGTTGTCGCTGACCGCTTTTGTTTTGGTTCGCTTCCGGAACGCCTGCCGATCGCGCTGAACGACGCGGAGGACGTGCTGACGCAGGTTTGCAGGCATTATCTGCAGATGGGAAAATGTCCGCGCTATATGAACGCGGAGAAGGTAGCGGAGCGTCAGGACTACGTGCATCAGTTAGTGCAGGAGTACCATGCGGACGGCGTGATCTACCAGCAGATGAAGTTCTGCGATTACTGGGGGTATGAGCGCGCCTACGCGTCGAAAAATATGCGGGAAAGCTTCGGTGTGCCGACGCTCTCCATAGACAGACCGTATGTGACAGGAAATTCCGGGCAGCTCAGAACCAGGTTTCAGGCGTTTGTGGAGAGTCTGGAGATCAAGAAACTGTAGGAGATCCGTGTCGCCGGACTTGCGTGAGGGCATGGATAGATCCCTGGATGTCCAAAGTGAGTGATCTGTAGAAAAATAAAAGAAAGGCGTGGGAATAGACAGATGGGAAAGCAGATGGGGAGCGAGAAGCTTGGTTTGTTTTATACGGGCAGAAAAGCAAAGAAGCGGCGTGAGTGGCGCGGCGTCAGGGACACGTTCTACGATTACCTGCAGTGGCTCCGGATCTGGGGCGTGCTGATCGGTTTCGCCGCAAAGCCGAATAATGTAAAAGCGTTCTTCCGGTATCGCTGGATGGTCAATTACCTGGTGGTGCCCGACTTTTTCGACAGGCACACAGAGGGGATGAGAGGCACACAGCTTCGCATCACGCACACGGCGCTCAGCATCGTCGTCATCGATATGTGCAAAGCCATGACGAGAATGTTCCGGGCGGATCCTAATTGCGGAAACGACGGGAAGCTCCGGAAGAAAATGGTATTGTTTGATGAGAATATGATGAGCGAGATCATGAACGGGTTTCCGAATCTGATCTGGACTTCGGTAGAAGTGCCCGCGGTGTACACCTGCGCCATGATGGTCCAGGACGGCGTCGTGCACTACACGGACGCGGCGCAGACATATGGTGTCCCGTCAGATGTCTGCCCGATGCCGCTTGCGGAGCTTGGCGTCGCGCTTGAGGACGATTATCCGCGGATCGGGGCGTGTGCGGTGCACTGCAACACGACATGCGACGGCAGCCTGATGGGAAACAGCATCGAGGGTCAGTATTTTGGCATTCCGACGTTTGAGCTCGCGGTGCCGATCCGCCATACCTATGAGAGTGTGGAACCGTATGCGGTGGAGGAGATCCAGAACTGCATCGCCTTTATCGAGAAGCACACCGGGGAGAAGTTTGACTGGAACGCTTTTTTCAAGAGCATGGAGCTCTTTAATGCCGAGACGCAGAACATGCTCGACTGGTTTGAGATCAGCCGCACGAAATACCCGCAGATGATCGGGACGAACCTCGCGCTCTACCGATACTGCGTCTACCAGGCGACCGGCGGCAGATATGAGGTGTTTCGCAAGGTCGAGCAGAAGCTGAATCGCTATGTGCAGCGAGGGTATGAGCGAAAAGAGCTTGTCTGCAGGGAGATCAGGCACCGTGCGATCACATGGGGCGTGCAGTCGGCATACTACACTGCCTTCACGGTCTGGCTGCAGAACTGCTGGGGCGTGGCGGCGCTCGTGGATATGCTCAGCCTCTGCTCGACGCGCATGGTCGACACGCAGGACAGGGAGCAGGCGCTGAAGGATCTGGCATACCTGTATGGGAAGATGATCATGCGCAGCCGCTCCAACGGCGGTTATGAGGTCGGTGTGGAGGATCTGTGGCGCTTCTGCGAGAGCTTTGACGTGGATGTGGTCATCATGTACTGCCACATGGGATGCAAGGCGATGTCGGGTTATCACGGGCTGTTTGAGGAGGAAGCGAGAAAGCGCGGTATCCATCTGATCTGGGTGAACCACAATCTGATGAAGCCGGAGGATGGTTCGAGGAAGAACATGCGCATGGAGGTCAACCGTTACATGCGGACGGTTTTCCGCGAGGAGCCGCTGGACCCAAGTCTGGAGGATTTTGATGATGACAGGAACTGGTAGGAGGTATGAAAATGAGGTATTTCGGCGGTTGTGACGCGGGGAGTACATACACAAAATGTGTGATCATAGACGAGAACAGCAGGATCGTGGCGCATGTCACCAGCAAGAGCCGCATCAATCCCGTGCTGAGCGCGGAGGCGGCGTTAAACGAGGCGGTCTCCCAGGTGGAGGGACTGCACTCGGCACAGGAGCTGGCGTACCTGGTCGGTACCGGTTACGGGCGGAACAAGGTGCCCTTTGCCGATGAAAATATATCCGAGATCAGCTGTCACGCGATGGGTGTACATATGGCGGATCCCAGTGTGCGTGCGGTCATCGACATCGGCGGACAGGATGTCAAGGGCATCGCCGTCGATACGGACGGCACGGTGCTCAACTTTGCGATGAACGACAAGTGTGCGGCCGGTACAGGGCGCTTTTTTGAGAGCATGGCAAACGCCTTTGAGATGTCGCTGGAGGACTTTTCCAAACTGTCCTTAAAGGCGAAAAACGTGATACCGATCACCGCGCAGTGTACCGTGTTTGCCGAGAGCGAGGTCGTGTCCCTTGTCGGGGAGGGAAAGCCGATGGAGGAGATCGCGGCGGGCATACAGCTCTCCGTCGCGAAGCGGTGCTTTGTCATGGCAAAGAAAGCAGGGGCCACAGACCACATCGCATTGACAGGCGGCTGTGCCAAGAACGAGGGGCTCAGGCAGGCGATCGAAAAAGTGCTCAGGATCAAAGTGGTGGATCTGCCGGTCGATCCGCAGCTGATGGGCGCGCTCGGGGCGGCGGGTTACGCAAAACGGAAAGGGCACGTTTGACGGAAAGATATAAAAAGAAGGATTTTCTTTTTGGTGTGTCTGTGTTATAATCATATTTGTGATGTGGAAAAAGTACAAGGCATAAGAGAGCAACTATCAATGTATTTTTTTATGGTTCCTAAAGAAGTGTTTAGGATACGAAAGGGAGAAGAGAATGAGAAGAAAAACGAGTATTATTTTGACTGCGCTCATCATGGCATGCTCTGTGACAGCGTGCCAGGGAGCAGTGTCGTCCGTCACGAAAAATGTCATAGAGAAGAACGCGGCTGACCAGAACAAGGAGACTGCGCAGCCAGAGGAGTCTGAGACACCTGTGAGCACAGAGACGGAGCTGTCGAGTGACGAGCAGGAGGAGCAGGAACAGGAGCTTTACAATTCATATATCGAAGTCAACAACTTTATGCTGGGCAGAGTCAGTGATTCACTGGAGCGCTATTTTAATTATGTAGATATCGAGCAGGAGGAGTTTGCGCTGCTGGATCCGGACTATGACTATTTTGACTGTTATTCCCTGTCGGAGTACAACATTGAAGAGGTTGAGAACACATATGCGTTAGCGAGCGGCAAAAGCGACAAGAGCGCGCTGGACGAGGCCTATCTGGAGATGTATCCGTCCCTGAGTCTCGTGATCTCAACGCTCAATGATATTGAGACCTATACGGAAATGAAATCCTATCTGGATGATGATTACCAGAAGGCAAAGGAATTTCATGAGACGCTGATGGGCGCGCTGGTAGAGTATGTGGATGCAGGGGATCAGTTCATGGCGGAGCTGGACATTGTAGCCAGTGAACGGCAGGAAAAGGCATACGAACAGATGAAGGAAGAGGGGCTTGAGGTATTCTATGCGATGAACAGGGTACTGGACCTCGCAAATGATATAGAGGACGAACTGTATGAGCAGGGTGTCTGGGATGAAAATATCCTGGATATGGATCTGGAAAAGATCCAGCCGCTCTACGATGAATTTATAGAAAATGTGGATGCACTGATCGCGTATGACGGCGATGAGGAAAAGCTTGCGGCGGAAGGGATCTCCAAGTACGGCTGGTGGGACAGCTTTATGAGGGACCTGAAGGATACCAAGGTTTCTCTGACGGAAGTCCTTCAGAAAGTGAAAAATGGGGAAGAGCTGAGTCAGTTTGATATGAATTCGCATTTTTCAGGTGACTGCTCATTGTCTTCTTTTGATGCAGGACTCTCATCACTGATCAATGACTACAATAATATCATCGATATGGGTTAAGGTTCGCTCGTCTGAAGACCGGGCAGGAGGGAAGTCGTCATGATGGTACTGAAACTATTGTTTGGCGTGGTGATCATGGCAGTGGTGTTTTTCATGCTGACATTTACAGTTTATTTTTTCAATCTCGACATGAAAATGGCAGCAAGGATCATGCCATGGATATCAAAACGCTACGATAAGGTAAAGAAGGAAAAACGGCTGTGATCCTGGGAGAACATCTGGATATTGGAAAGGCTGGGGCATGAACTTCTTCGACGGTATGATCAGGGAGATCAGGGGACAACTGAATCAGCTTGCGGCTGCGGACGATGCGAGGCTGGCGGAGCTGCCGGGGACATGGAGGGACGTGGGCGAGCATCATATGATACTCGGCAGTGAGATGGCATACGAGCTTGGCGGGCGTGGCACGCTGGGTCTGAGTGGCTGTTTTTACACGACACAGCCGCTGCTGGCGCCGCACGGGGTGTACCTGTATGGAAGCGACCTTGCACAGATTACAGAGAGCCGTTCTTATGTGCGGATCGTGTTTGTCCAGCTTCAGGGGGATATGGACGAGGAGGCGCTGTACCGGAAATTCCGCGAGATCGACTATGTGCGCTATCATATCCACCCGGAGGGCTATATGGCGCGCATCTCGCCGGTAAGCCAGCGGGAGCCGGTGCGCATCAGCAAGAGGGTATTGACGGACAAAAAGATGAGCTTTGCCGCGATCGGGCAGATGTATCTGGAGCGGTATCAGAAGATCTCCGATGTGATGAATGTCAATGTGATCTTTGTCACACACAGGGATTTTGACTACCCCGCCATGGAGCGGACGCTTGGCAGGGCAGAGCGGATCACGCAGTCTCTCAACCACATTTTTACGGATTTTAATATGGACTGTGATACCTGCAGTCTGAAAACGGTGTGCGACGAGGTGGAGGGCTTGCGTGAGCTTCACTTTGGACACGTCTGAGCAGGACTTTTCTGCCGCATCAGAAGACACTGGCGCCGGTTATGGCGTATCGTGTTTTTTGATGCGGCAGATCTGTTTTGGAGGGAAATCATCTGGCATACAGCATAAAAATGTAAAAGAGAACCGAATATACACATTATTTCGGAAGAAAATAACAGATTAGTGCTGTATAATAAGATGGAGAAAAGTTCGGGACAGAATGAAAGTACTTCGAAAGGGGAGTCAGCGATGAAGGATTTTGAGAGAAAGATGTTGCCAAGAAAAAGTATCGACACGGAGACCTGGTTTATCGAGTGCTATAGGAGGCATCAGGGGCATCCGATGAAGATACTGATATCTTTGTATAAGGGGAACTATCACAAGTTTGTGCTGGCAGTGGTCAGTTTTTTCATCAAGCACGCCTGCGTGTGGGTGCTGCCGATCCTGACGGCAAATATCATCAACGACGTGACGGCGCACAATCCCAACACTGTGCGCAATATTATATTTTATACGGTCTTTGAGGGCGTGCTGATCATGATCAACGTTCCTATGAATTATCTGTACACTGCTTACAAAAGCCTTGCGACACGCTATGTGGAGACCGGGCTCCGCAAGGCGCTGGTGCGGAAGCTGCAGCAGCTCTCCATATCGTATCATGTGGAGACGCAGTCCGGCAGACTGCAGTCAAAGATCATGCGTGATGTGGAGGCGGTGGAAACACTGTCGACACAGATGTTTCTCAATATACTGAATATCGTCCTCAATATCGGGGTCGCGCTGATCGTCACAGGCTCCAAGAGCAAGACTGTCCTTGTGTTCTTCGTGTTCGCGGCGCCGATCGCGGCGGTCACGATGGTGTCTTTTAGAAACGTGATGAAGAATAAAAACAGGGAATTTCGAAAAGAGATGGAGGAAACCTCCGCGCGCGTCATGGAGATGGTAGAGCTTGTGCCTGTGACAAGGGCGCATGCGCTCGAGGACGAGGAGGTGCGGAAGATCAGCAGCCAGCTCTTTGCGGTGGCGGAGAAAGGGTATCAGCTCGATGTGGTGCAGGCGCTCTTTGGCTCGGTCGGCTGGGCGATCTTCCAGATCTTTCAGGTGATCTGTCTGGCGTTTACCGGATACCTTGCCGTGAAAGGAAGCATCCAGGTGGGGGATATCACGCTCTACCAGAGCTATTTTTCCACCGTGGTCAACCAGGTGTCGGCGATCGTGACGCTGCTTCCGATCATCGCCAAGGGCGTGGAGTCTGTGAACTCGATCGGGGAAGTGCTGCTGTCGGAGGATGTAGAGCACAACGAGGGGAAGGAAAAGCTGTCTGATGTGGAGGGCGTCTTTGATTTTGAGGAGGTCGGCTTCCATTACAATAACAGTGAAAATAAGGTTCTCAATCAACTGAACCTGCATGTGGAGCAGGGACAGACGATCGCTTTTGTCGGGGAGTCGGGCGCCGGGAAGTCCACCATATTGAACATGGTCATCGGCTTTCACATGGCGAGCGAGGGCAAAGTCCTGCTCGATGGGCGCGATATGAGCCAGATCGACCTGCGCACCTACAGAAGATATCTGGCGGTCGTGCCGCAGACATCGATCCTGTTCTCGGGGACGATACGGGAGAACATCACATACGGCTGTGAGCATGTGACTGATGAGGAGCTCGCGGAGGTGGTGCGCGCGGCGAATCTGACTGATCTGGTGGAAAGTCTTCCAGGAGGGCTTGACACGGCGGTCGGCGAGCACGGCGGCAAGCTGTCCGGCGGACAGCGCCAGCGGATCGCCATAGCGAGGGCGCTCATACGCGATCCCAAGATCATCGTACTGGACGAGGCAACATCAGCGCTGGACAGCATCTCGGAGAAGATGATCCAGGAAGCGATCAACAATCTGGTAAAAGGCAGGACCACGTTCATCGTGGCGCACCGCTTATCGACGATCCGGGATGCGGACAGGATCGCTGTGATCGCGGATGGAAGGTGTGTGGAATACGGTACGTTTGAGGAGCTGATGGAGCTGAAGGGCGAGTTTTACCGCATGAAAGTGCTGCAGAGCTGATCATGCCACGTAGCAGTACATAAAGATAAAGTGACAGATGCTTCCGCCCATGACAAACAGATGGAAGATCTCATGCGAGCCGAAATATCTGTGCAGTGAGTTGAATACAGGAAGCTTCAGCGCATAGATGACGCCGCCGATCGTATAGATGATGCCCCCGGCCAACAGCCAGCCAAAAGCCGCGTGCGGCAGTGTATGCCACAGAGTGCCGAAGACAAGCAGACACAGCCAGCCCATGGCGATGTATATAATGGACGAAAACCATTTGGGGCAGGTGATCCACAGCGCCTTCACGAGCATGCCGATGATGGCGACGCCCCACACGAGGGCTAACAGTGCATATCCCATACGTCCGCCGAGGACGATGAGGCACACCGGCGTGTAGGAGCCTGCGATCAGCACGAAGATCATCATGTGGTCGATCTTGCGGAAGATGCGCAGTACGTTTCCCGTGACATTGACGCTGTGGTAAAGCGCGCTTGCCCCGTATAAAAGGACCATGCTGGCGGCGAAGATGGCAAGGGATACTGCCGTCATGCCGCCGTGCGCCTTTGCGATGAGCGGTGAGGCGGCAATCGCCGCCATAAGGCATGCGATAAAATGTGTGATCGCGCTTCCGGGTTCCCTGATCGTCAATGTCATAATAGTCTCCTCCTCTGATATAGGGTGTATTTCTTATTGTGGGCTGCAAGTGTCATGCCTGTGACAACAAGCAGACTGAAATAAGATATAACATAGTTTTAAAAACTACATATTGATTAATACAATACTACTCCTTATTATATTCAAAGTCAATTAAAATTATAAAAAGAATTGGATATAGTGAAAGAAAGGTTACTG
>ERZ778517.773-NODE-773-length-29867-cov-12.348652_pt1 | contig 29867 bp, 29 predicted proteins | sample MGYA00510341_ERZ778517 | MGnify/ENA primary metagenome ERZ778517 (study PRJEB29527, sample SAMN07138964) | mouse gut metagenome | material: feces | host: mouse | place: China:Nanjing | collected 2016-01-25 ...
GACTTATTCAGCTGTCACTCTTTTAGTTATAATTCATCGAACTCACGTTAATTTATCATTAATCTAAGGAAAAAAGTTTGTTTATTTCTCGGGTTATGTGTAGTTTTGCAAAACTATGGGCTTGAATTTTTCCTCTATATGGAATCCCCCAAGACGTATCGGTGTGTATTTGGATTAATACAACTGCTGCATTTATGACAAGTGCGTTATATGTCTCTCAGATTATTGTACTCCTTTTCCGGCTATAGATTGTCGCAGAAAAGGGGAATGGAAGTAATGTACATATGGCAAAAGCAGCGGACGGAACGGCAAATTGGTATGCTCTCAAGGTGTTCTGGAACAAAGTGTTCGAAATTGAACGGATATTGTCTCAGGAGGGATGCGAAAGCTACATCCCATGCCGCAAAGTCATAGTTGAAAGAGGCGGAACCAAAAAGGAAGAAAAAAAGACGCTTATTCCTTCGCTGATGTTTTTCCGTGCCACGGAACAATATGCGTGTGACTTACAGTCAAGGCTGGTGGACAAGATTATGCTATATTCTTACTTGGACAGGAACAACGTCAGGCATCCGTCTCCGGTACCGGAACACGAGATGAGAATGTTCATGCTCGTGACTTCTGCCGGAGATGACGGACTTGAATGCTTTCCGGAAGAGTACATGCAGTATAAAGTCGGAGAAAAAGTACGTGTTACTGGCGGGATTTTCAAAGGGGCTGAAGGCTTTGTCAAGCGCATAAAGCACAACCGCAGGCTCACTGTCACCTTGACAGGCGTATGCATGGTGGCCACATCTTACATAGAACCGTTTTTTTTGGAAAAAATAGATTGATGACAAACCTACTTAAACAAGTGTGCTATGGAAATATATTATTTGACTTTATTTGTGTCGGCGATGCTGAGCACGTGGTGGATATTCAAGAGTGTCCACAGAATTGCTGTAATAAAAAACATTACAGACAATCCTGACGCCCGCAAACTGCAGGAATATCCGGTCCCGTGTCTCGGAGGTGTGGCGGTGTTCTTCGGAATAGTAGTGGCCCTGCTTGTGGCCGGGGTGGAATTTGAGGCATCAAAGACGTTTACCGTCGTATGCGCATTTACCATAATGCTGTATATCGGAACAATGGACGATATCCTCTCGCTTTCTCCGATGTTGAGATTTGCAGTTGAGATACTGGTGGCAATACTCCTGATTTACGGAGGATGCGGGTGCATAGACGATTTTCACGGCCTATGGGGAATACACCAAATACCAGATTGGATTGCGATACCTCTGACCATTTTCGCATGTGTCGGTACAATTAACGCCATTAACCTCATGGACGGTGTCAACGGCTTGAGCTCAGGCTATTGCATAATCGCATGTATCGCTTTCGGCAGTGTCGCCATATGGTCAGGAGACATAAAAAGCGCATCTTTCGCCGTAATTTCAATCGGAGCTCTCATTCCGTTCTTCTGCCATAATGTTTTCGGTGACAAGTCAAGGATGTTCATCGGAGACGGAGGCACATTGCTTATGGGAACAATCATGGCGAACTTTATCATGAGCGTACTCAGAAGCGACTCACCGCTGTCTTTTGTCGCAAACGGCAACTTCGGATTCATTCCATTCGCGCTGGCTGTCCTGGCAATTCCTATATTTGACACTCTACGCGTCATGACAAGCCGTATGATGCGCGGAACCTCTCCATTCAAACCGGACAAGACCCATCTTCACCATATGTTTTTCCGTCTGCATTTTTCGCACATTTTCACAACTGTGACAGAACTTATGATGAACATTGTCATCTTTCTCGCATGGTTTGCCAGCTGGCGTCTCGGGGCATCCGTTGATGTGCAGCTTTATATAGTCATAGCTTTGGCCTTCCTGGCTACATTCGGATTCTATTGGTATGCATCCTCATCGGAAAAACGTCAGGGCCGCGGATGGCGCATACTTACAAGAATCGGAGACTCGACTCATGTAAGGCATAAGAGATGGTTCAAAAGATTCACTGATTTTCTTGACAAAGGCTATTATGAAAACAATAAAGACTGAAATTGACGGAGTCGTCATTCTTGAGCCACGTATTTTCACGGATTCAAGGGGCTATTTTTTCGAATCTTTTTCAGAAAGGGACTTCAACAGCAATGTCCGGGAAGTGCATTTTGTCCAGGACAATGAAAGCAAGTCAAGCTATGGAGTATTGAGAGGGCTTCATTTCCAGAAGCCTCCGCATGCTCAGAGCAAGCTTGTGCGTGTAATAAAAGGGGCTGTCTTGGATGTGGCTGTGGATATACGCCGAGGCTCGCCTACTTTCGGGAAACATGTCGCAGTCGAGCTGTCGGAAAGCAACCATCGCCAGTTCTTTATCCCGCGCGGATTCGCACACGGTTTTGCGGTTCTCACAGATGAAGTGATATTCCAATACAAGTGTGATAATTTCTATGCGCCTCAATCTGAAGGGGCCATAGCTTGGAATGACCCGTCATTGGGCATAGACTGGAGAATAAAGGATGCGGACGTGATTCTTTCCGAGAAAGACAAGAACCATCCTACGCTCAGCCAGGCAGAATGGCTTTTTGATTATAATGAGAATCTATATTAAGTTTGCAATTACGGTAACGACAATGAAGTTTTTGAGATTTTTAATCGTTCTGAATGTCTTGTTGGGAATTTCGCTTTCCGCAAATGCCCAAATGAGTGATGAGGCCGTCAAGAATTATGTCAAGATGGGCCTGGATTCCGGTAAATCACAGCAGGACATCGCGAAGGAGCTTGCAGCACGTGGAGTCACTCGCGAACAGGCTGAGAGGATAAAAAAGAACCATGAGGAGGGGCAGGACAATAATCAGGCTGTCCATAAAGTCGGCGTACAGGAAAGAGAGCGCAGGATGGACTCCGGGCTGAATGAAACCAGTGCAGGTGATTTTGACATGCTTACAGCTGATGTCCAGGAGGTTGCTACAGCAACTAATGCACAGGCGGCAAAATTGGTGTTCGGACGAAACATTTTCACAAACCGTAATCTTACATTCGCTCCAAGTTCAAATCTTCCGACCCCGCCAAACTACAGGCTTGGTCCCGGTGACGAAATCATAATTGACATCTGGGGAACAAACCAGGCCACAATACGGCAGACCATATCACCGGAAGGAACGATAAATATCCAGGATATAGGACTTGTCAACCTGAACGGCATGACTGTCAAGGAAGCTGACGCTTATATGCGCCGCATGCTTGGAAGAATCTACTCCGTTGACGGCTCCGATGCAAGTTCCGACATAAAGCTGACTCTCGGAAACATACGAACCATACAGGTCAACCTTATGGGAGAGGTGGCAGTGCCAGGAACATATTACCTGTCATCATTTTCCAACATTTACCATGCCCTTTATCGCGCAGGCGGCGTAAGCAAACTCGGCTCACTGCGCGATATCCGCCTTGTCAGGAACGGGAAAAAGATTGCTTCTGTTGACGTCTATGACTTCATTTTGAATGGAGAGGGTGCTAATGACGTGATGCTTCAGGAAGGAGACATCATCATCGTGCCTGCATATGAAATGCTTGTGGACATATCCGGCAACGTGAAACGTCCTATGGTATATGAGATGAAGGACGGTGAGACAGTCATGGACCTGCTGGATTATGCCGGAGGATTCATGGGAGATGCATACCGAAACAGCATGCGCATGATTCGCCAGAATGGACGTGAATATCAAGTCTATACTGTCAATGAACCTCAGTACCCATCATTCAAGCTTATGGACGGGGATGCTTTGACAGTAGGCGCAATGCTTGACCGTTTTGAGAACAGGATTGAGATAAAGGGAGCCGTATATCGCCCGGGAGTATATGAGCTCGGAAACGGGGTCACTACTGTAAGACAGCTTATTGAAAAGGCCGACGGCCTCAAAGGAGACGCTTTTGTGAACAGGGCACTCCTTCAGCGTGAGAAGGAAGATCTCACTCTTGAAGTAATCTCTCTTGATGTTGAAGACATTATGAACGGAGCTGCAGAAGATGTACAGCTGCAGAAAAACGATGTTCTGTTCATTTCCAGTATCCACGATCTTAAAGATATCGGCCATATTACGGTACATGGTGAGGTTGCCAAACCAGGAAGCTACATCTTTGCAGAGAACACCACTCTTGAGGACATGATTATGCAGGCCGGCGGTCTCCTTGAGTCAGCCTCAGTTGTAAAGGTCGATATAAGCCGCAGGGTCAAGAATCCGGAGGCGATGGAGGCTACGGACACATTGGCCAGGACCTTCACCTTTGCACTTAAAGACGGCTTCGTAATGGACGGAGAGCCGAATTTCATCCTGGAGCCATACGACGAGATATACGTAAGACGAAGTCCTGCATATAGTGCGCAAGCAAATGTCTCGGTGATAGGTGAAGTCACTTTCCCTGGCACTTATGCCCTGACGAGCAAGAACGAACGTCTCTCAGATCTTGTCGCAAAGGCAGGAGGAGTGTCTCAATGGGCATATGTGAGAGGAGCGAGACTTCTCAGGCAGATGACTCCAGGCGAAAAAATCAGGATGCAGACGACACTCGATGTCCTTGACACTGCAAAAGACAGCATAAACATATCCAACCTGGAGTTCGGTGACAGATACTATGTCGGAATCAATCTTGAAAATGCACTTGCCAACCCGGGAGGAAATGCAGACCTTGTGCTGAGGGAAGGAGATATGCTCAGAATTCCGCTTATGGTCAATACTGTCAGGATTACCGGAAATGTAATGTACCCTAACGTGGTTACTTACAGCGACGAGATGAATGTGAACGATTTTGTCAAGATGGCCGGAGGCTATGGCTATCGCGCGAAGAAAAGCAAGGCATACATCATATATATTAACGGAACAGTTGCACGTGCCAAAAGATACAGCAAGACAGTTGTTGAACCGGGATGCGAGATAGTTGTTCCTGAAAGGCGCAAGAGCGAGAATGTGCTGGAGAAAGTGATGGGTGTTGCGACAACGACAGCATCTCTTGCTACAATGATTGCGACAATCGGTAATATAGCGAAATAATTTTTCATATTGACATGACTGAATATAAAGACAATATAGAACATAGCAACTGCACTGAGGAATCAGAAATCGACCTCATGGAGATTGTCGCCAAATTATGGAAAGGAAGGAAGTTTATCCTGAAATGCTGTGCGGTCGGTGCTGTTCTGGGGCTGATTGTGGCATTCAGTATACCGAAGCGTTATAGTGCCTCAGCAGTGTTGGCTCCCGAGACTGACCAGCGAATGGGTGGAAGTGGAATGAGTTCGTTGGCGAGCATGATGGGTGTGAGCCTGGACAACAGCGTAGACGCGATCAACGCGGGCATGTTTCCGGACGTAGTGCATTCAGTGCCGTTCATTTTCGGTCTGTTCGATCTGGAGGTTTCGACAATTGACGGAGAATTGTCCACGACCCTGCTGGACTACATGCTTGAGCACCAGCGGCGCGCCTGGTGGTCTTATGTCCTGGGCATCCCGGGCAAGGCCGCGGGCTGGTTGGTCTCCCTGTTCTCGGACGACGCTCCGGAGTGTGACGGTGTGCTGCGCATGGAGAACCTTCCGGAGCGCGAGCGCGGGGTGGTGAAGTACTTCTCGGAGGGCATATCCGTCAACGTGGACAAGAAGACGGGGAAGACGTCGCTCTCGCTCGAGATGCAGGACCCCCTCGTCGCAGCGACCGTCATGGAGGCCGTCGTTTCGAACCTTAAGGACTACATGTGCTCCTACCGCACCTCCAAGGCCCGCCAGGACGTTGAGAACTTGTCCGTGATATGCGCCGAGCGCAAGGCCGACTACTACCGCGCCCAGCAGGCCTGGGCCGCCTACTCTGACGCGAACAAGAGCGTGGTGCTGCAGTCCGCCCAGGCCGAGCGCGAGCGCCTGCAGCAGGAGATGGGCCTGGCTTACCAGGTGTACTCCCAGGTTGCGACGCAGCTGGAGGCCGCCCGCCTGAAGGAGCAGCAGGCCAAGCCGGTTTTCGCGGTGATAGAGCCGGTGACGGTTCCCCTTCGCAAGTCGGCCCCGGGCCGCGCGAGGATCCTGGCGGGATTCGTGTTCCTGCTGGGGTGCGCGGGTGCCGCCTGGGAGCTGTTCGGGCGCTCGGCTTGGGATTCCCTGCGTGGGCGCGCGAGCTGACGGGCCGCCCCCTCCATCTCCGAGGCACAGCACAGCGCAATGGGGACGGGAGGGCGGGAATATCAGGACAGGATGCCGGCAATGGCGCACAGGAACAGAAAAGCAAGGGCAAGCAAAGCAAGGGCGAGGGAAGGCGACATGACAGACACCGCACAGAACAACAGAAGAATAGCTAAGAACACGTTTTACCTGTACTTGCGTATGGGCATAACGATGATGGTGCAGTTGTATACTTCGCGTATCGTTCTGCAGGCCTTGGGTATTGAAGACTACGGAATCTACAATATTGTTGGTTCTGTAGTCGTAATGTTTTCATTCATAAGCGGCCCTTTGGGAACTGCGACTCAGCGCTTCTATAATTTTGAGCTTGGGAAAAAAGATGGGGGCAACTTGAATACTATATTCAATATAAGCCTTTATTGTTTTCTTATTCTCGCTCTTGTGATGTTTTTGCTGGTTGAGCTTGGAGGAGTATGGTATATCAGCAACAAGATGAATTTGCCTCCGGACAGGACTGGAGCGGCGATGTTCGTGTTTCAGTTCTCACTCCTTACATTCTTGCTGTCACTTGTCAAGACACCGTTTGAGTCGTTGATAATAGCGCATGAAAACATGTCCTATTATGCTTACGTAAGCATTCTTGATGTCGCCTTGAAATTGTTGAATGCCTTTTCTTTGACATGGTTTCTGGGGGACAAGTTGAAATTATATGCTGTCAATCACCTTGTGATTGCATTGATAATTTTCGTGTGCGTGCAGTTTTATTGTCATAGGAAGTTTACAACAATACGTATTACGAGAGTGTGGGATTCCGGAATATTCAAGTCAATGGCATCGTTTTCAGGGTGGAGCCTTTTCGGCTCTGTCGCTTCTATGAGTGCCAACCAGGGCTTGAATCTGTTGCTGAATTTCTTTTATGGTGTGACCGTGAATGCGGCTGTAGGTGTGGCGAATCAGGTCAGCGCTGCTGTCAATCAGTTCGTGGGGAATTTTCAGATAGCATTCCGTCCGCAAATAGTTAAATATTACTCAGGGGAGGAGTTTGATGCATTGCGTGCACTGGTGCACAATACTGCGAAGTATTCTTACTTCCTGCTTTTTGCATTGGCTTGTCCTGTAATGTTCAACGCACAGTTCCTTCTTGAGCTCTGGCTGGGAAAAGTTCCTGAATTTGCATCTGAATTCGTTGTGCTGAATCTCATTTATCTTCTGTTGGAGACACTTTCCGCTCCAATGTGGATGACGATTCAGGCTACAGGTAAGATCCGTAATTATCAGATAGTTATAAGCAGTGTCATATTTTTGAACATAATAATATCTTATTTCTTTTTGAAGGCCGGATATTCGCCGACAGTTGTGATGGAAATCAAGTGCTGTCTGGATTTTGCTTATTTGGCTATACGTTTGCTTTTTATGCGGGCAAAGATTCAGTTCCCCATAAGGGAGTTTGCACGCAAGGTACTTTTGCCGATCTCACTTGTAACAGCATTGTCCGTAATTCCAACCGCTATCTTGTCATATCTGGATTTGGCTGGATGGAAGTATCTGATTGCAAGTGTCTTGACTTTTATGGCGTTTTATATGACTTCCGTTTTCTTTATCGGAATCAGCAGGTCCGAACGGGAGAGGGTGATGGTGCTGCTTAAACGAAAACAAACTGTTTCATAAGTTTTTGTGAAAATCATATGAGTGACAAACAGCGGAAAATTTGCTTTGTAGGTTTATACAACGAAAAAAATCTGGGTGACCCTATTATTTTCGATTGCACAGAGTGGCTGTATGGAAAGTGTGTGGAGTCTGGAGATTTTGTCTCACAAAGGCTTTATCTTGACTATGTGCAAAAGACATACAGGCCTTCGATTATGTGGAAGGTAAGGAACAGGGTAGCCAGAATCTTCAGCCCCGGCAGGCTATATTCATTGAGTTTTGAAAAAATGATTTTTAAGAAGACGCGTGAATATTTTGAGACTTACATCAAGGATTTTGACCTTGTCGTAGTGGTCGGAGGCGGAATCGTCAAGTGGACGTATCAGTTTTTTTATGCAGAGTTGACTGCACTTCTGAACGCCGCCGAGAGCCTGAATGTCCCAGTTGTTTTCAATGCCGTAGGGGTTGAAGGCTATAGCGACTCTGATTTCAAATGCCGTATGCTCAAGCAGGCGATGCAGCTTCCTGCTTTAATTCATGTCTCGACGCGTGACGATTTGGAAACGCTGGCAGGCAAGTACTATGATGGAAATCCAAGGAGACCTTTACTGCGTGTCTCGGATCCTGCCGTGTGGGTCAGTGAGGCTTACGGAATAAAGAAAAAGGAGAGCCGGAAAATAGGTGTCGGTGTCGTCAGAGGCGGTATCTTCAATGATAATGCGATAGACTTCGGGCCTGTGGAATTGCTGACATTATATAAGGATGTCATAAGAACATTGGCAGCAGACGGGTGCGATGTGGAAGTGTTTACGAACGGACTTCCTGCTGACAATGATTTTGCCGAGCAGGTTTGTGCAAGTCTTGTAGAGGATGGAGTCAGCGTGTGTCGAAGATATCCGGAAAATACCCATGAACTTGTTGACATTATTTCGGGTTACATGGCAATCGTGGCAGCACGCTTGCACGCCTGCATAATTGCCTATTCCCTTGATGTTCCGGCTGTCGGTCTTGTATGGAATGACAAACTTCCGCTTTTCGGGCGCAATATCCTTGCGGAGGATAATTTCATCAAGCATGATGATTTCAGTGCCGCCAAGATTGTGGGACAATTGTATAAGGCTGCGGCTGCCGGGTATGACCAGGCCGTAAAGTCGGAGTTCAGACAGACAATAATCGAAGATATAATGGAGATAGACCGTAAGACCATTTCAATGGAAATGAAAGAGCATATTTTGATAGGGGGGGGAAGATACGACCTATTCATAGATTAAATAACAGGCATGAACTGCGCTTCTGCGCGTGAAAATAGCAGAAGCGTATGGAAAAAAGATTAATAGGGCTTGTTTCTTATAACATTCATTCTAACCATATGAATTATGGTGCTGCATTGCATACGTATGCTTTTCAGCAGTATCTGAAGAAGAAGGGGAAACAATCAGTAGTAATAGATTATCTTCCAAGATCTCTTGAGAAGTACAATTTAAAATATCCGCTCTTCAATATATTCAGCATGCGCAATTTGCGAGGTGCCGTATGGTGTTGCTTGAATTGGGGATTTTTAGGATTGTTCCAAAATGTCAGAAAGTTTAGAAAATTTCAAAACTTCTTTGACAAATATTATGTCAAAACTTCTTTCGAATATGATTATAATGAACTGATGTCATTAGAATCAATTGAGAATCTGGATATAGATACTTATGTGTGTGAAAGCGATGTCATCTGGAAATTGTATGGGAACAATGATTTTGATGATATATTTTTCTTGAATGCTCCATTTGCGAAGAATAAAAACAAGATTGCATATTCACCTTCAATCGGAGCAAGGCCTTTAGATGAAAAGGAACAGGAGCGTATTGTTTCCATGACCAAGGATTATCTGGCAATAAGTTGCCGTGAAAAGGAAGGTGCTGAGTATTTGCAGAAGATATTAAAGCGTGATGTATCATGGGTTCTGGATCCGACTCTATTGTTGGACAGCAATGATTACGACCCGATAACAGCTGTTCCGAAAGAACGGAATTATCTTCTGGTTTATAATTGTATGACCAATGATAAGCAAATGCTACTGGAAGCGGCGAAATTGGCGGAGCAGTTGAATCTGGAAATGATAGAAATAAGTAATTACAGCATTAATAAAATCCGATTCAAGCATAAGGTTAAAACGGATTTGGGCATTGAAGAGTGGCTTGGATACTTTAAGTATGCGGATTATGTTGTTTGTAATGCTTTTCATGGTTGTTGTTTCTCTGTTTTATTTGAGAAGCAGTTTACTTTATTTCAGCGTGACGGGTCGGATTACAGAATGAAGAGTATTGTTGATGGTTTGGGACTTACGGACAGGCTAATTCCTTATTATGATAAAAGAATCCCTCAGACAATGAGTCTAATCGATTATAAGAATGTAAATATGAGGTTGTCTGCGCTTAGAAATCAGTCATTTGATTTCATAGAGAGATATATTGTACAGGGATGACTTTGGTGAGTGCCTTGCTCATAAAGTTGAATATAGCGTCAGATTATTTATATGCATAAAATGATGGGGAGAGTTGATGCTGTGGGTGGTAATCAGCGTGTTGCATATTTGGATTATGCTCGCGTAATTGTTGCCCTGCTTGTTATAGTCGGTCATCTTGTGACGTATGATTGCAGGGGAAATGGACGCATGTATATCTACGCTTTTCATATGCCTTTCTTTTTTATGGTCAGTGGGATGCTGCATAAATACAAGGGAGCAATTGAATGGAGAAAGTATGCCAGGACACTTCTGCGTCCAGCAGCTGTCTTTATCGGGGCATATATTGCAATAAGTAGTGTGTTGTTTTATTTTGATTTTTGGGACTATGATGCTGTATATCACCGTCCGATGCCTTTCGGCGTAATCGGAATTGGAATAGACCAAGTTTATGTTACTCTAAAAGGTGTCGCTCGCGGTACTCAGATTGCAAATATTCCATGTTGGTTTCTTCTTGCATTATTTTGGTGCAAGGCAATGACTGATGTACTGGAGAAAAATAAAAGATATCGCTATTTATTGATTGGGGGGGGCATATTGTTGTTCGCATTAATGTACAAATTTAATGTCCTGTACTTAAAACAAGCTCTTATGGCATTCCCGATATATTATATTGGTTATAAATATAAGAATACAATTGATGGCTTTCTGAATGTGAAGTTTCCGGTTTTTGTCATGATTATTCTGTTTGCCGTTTTCATTTTATCTGCAAGATTCAATGGCAGGACATCAATGAGCCTGGTGCGCTTCGGAATACATAAACTATATAGCATACCCCTATTTTACTTAAACGGATTTGTTGCCTCAATGGCAGTTCTGTATCTTTCATCATTGTTCAAAGAACGGCAGCTTGTTATTAATGCAGCTAATTCACTTGTTACGATACTTTGCGTACAAATGCTTTTTTGCTATACGGTCAAATTTACGATAGGCTGGGCTGAGGAATTGTCCTTATTGTCGTTTGTCTATACATTGGTCATTGCCTCTGTGATATTGGTCTTGTGTTATTTGATTCATCAGATATTGTACAAAAACCTGCCATGGATATATGGCAAGTGGTAGCTTGATAACTAATTATGAATATTGCTGTAATTTTTGCCGGAGGTGTCGGCAGCAGGATGAATACCAAGTCGCGTCCCAAGCAGTTTCTGGACTTGAACGGCAAGCCGGTTATAATCTATACGCTTGAATTGTTTGATAATCATCCGGATATAGATGCCATTGTGGTCGTGTGCATTGAGCCGTGGATTCCTTTTTTGGAAAAGATGCTCAAGAAGTTTGAGGTCAATAAGGTTGTGAGGATTGTTCCCGGCGGCGAGACCGGACAGCTTTCCATTTATAATGGCCTTTGTGCAGCTGAGGAGTATGCGGCGGGGCAGCCTGGTGCTGTAGTGCTGATTCATGATGGTGTGCGCCCGCTGATTACGGAACAGACAATCTCTGACAATATAGCAAAGGTTGCAGAATGCGGAAGCTGCATAACCTGCATTCCTGCAACGGAAACCTTTGTCGTAAATATGGGGGAAGGCCTTGAGATACCGGAACGTAAGAATTCCCTTGTAGCACGCGCTCCTCAGAGCTTCAGGCTGGATGACATATTGTCCGCTCACCGCAAGGCACTTGCAGAGGGCCGGAATGATTTTGTGGACAGCTGCACTATGATGAACCATTACGGCCATAAGCTCGGACTGATAGAAGGTCCTATGGAAAACATAAAGATTACGACTCCTACTGATTATTTCATCTTTCGTGCAATGGTGGAAGTGCATGAGAATCAGCAAATATTCGGTTTTTAGCAACAATCATATAAAAACAGGAAATGTTCGGATACGGCAACAGCATAGTGCAGCAGGACTTGAGTGAAATGGCAGGTTCCTCTGTCGCGTGGTCAAGGTTTGACGGCAAGACGGTTTTCATCACAGGTGCCAATTCCATGCTCGGTACATATACAGCTTATCTCTTCTTGTATCTGAAGCAGCATGTCGGTATTGATGTCAGGACTGTTGTGCTGACGCGCTCGCTTGACAAGACCAGGGCGCTTTTCAGGGAAGTGCTGGATGAAGATTATTTTGGGATTGTAAATCAGGATATTGCATCTCCCATAAGCTATGAGGGACATGCGGATTATATCTTTCATTTTGCCGGCAATGCCAGCCCTTATTTCATTAATTCAGACCCTGTAGGCATAATGAAGAGCAATCTCCTCGGCACTTTCAATGTGATGGATTTTGCCAGACGTTCGGCTTCCGGGTGCGTTGTGTTCGCATCAACACGTGAGGTGTATGGCGCAACTGAGGGCAAGACTCTGCTTGATGAGAATTCTTTCGGATATCTTGACCCTTTAGATAATCGGTCATGCTATCCGGAGAGCAAGCGTGCGGCCGAGACTGTCCTGAGGAGCTATTATCTTCAGTATGGTATTCGTGCCGTGAGCGTAAGGATTGCCCATAGCTACGGCCCGGGCATGAAGACCGAGGGGGACGGGCGCGTCATGGCGGACTTTATCGGGGATGCTCTGAACGGGAGGGACATTGTGCTGAAAAGTGCCGGCGATGCCGTCCGTGCGTTCTGTTATGTCAGTGATGCGGTGATGGGACTGGTCTATTCCGCATTGTACGGCAAGGGGGGTGAGGCCTATAATTTGGCAAACGAGACCGAGCCGATGCCGATACGGGACGTGGCCGGACTTATATGCCAGGCTGTGCCTGAGCGTGGCATTGCTGTCAGGTTTGAAAATAATGCCGATATGACAGGCTACTGCAATTATACGCGTGTGGCATTGGATACGGCCAAGATTGAGTCACTTGGCTTCCGGCCGTCTGTCGGTTTGCGTGAAGGGATATACAGGACTCTCAAAAGTTTCGAATGATGGGAAAGGAAATAGATATTAAGGAATTGCGTGAGATTCAGCTTGGCATCCTTGACAAGATACATGCATTCTGCATGGAGAGGGGAATCAGGTATTCGCTCGGCGGCGGCACTCTGCTTGGAGCAGTGCGCCACAAGGGGTATATCCCGTGGGACGACGACGTGGACATCATGCTTCCCCGGCCCGACTATAACAGATTCCTTAAGGAGTTTGACGGGCAGTATCCTCATCTTAGGATACAGAATGCGTTTACTGATCCGGAATATATACTGCCTTTCAGCAAGGTAATCGATGACAGGACAATGTTGGAGGAGCGGGTCTCCGAGAAAGAAATCCGTAAAAGCGGAGTTTTCATTGACGTTTTTCCTGTTGACGGATTGCCTCCGGAAAATGAACTTGACAGGTTCTGCAAGAGATGGATTTCTGTCAGGAGGCCAATGATATATACGAGTAAGGCTAAAGATAATGTGGTCAGGTTTCCTTTTTTAAGATTTGTTTTCAGACTTTTTATCAATCATCTGCATGCCGTGGCAAAAGCAGAGAGGTTTGTATCATCAATAGATTTCGATACGGCTGTTTTTGCAGGTGCTATAAGTGGAAGATATGGACATAAAGAGCATATGGAGGCAGAGACATTCAGGAAGTATTCTGATATATTATTTGAAAACCGCACTTACTGCTGTATATCTGCCTATGACTCGTACCTTACGAAGCATTATGGTGACTATATGCAATTGCCGCCTGCAGATAAGCAGGTGAGAAATCACAATTTCAAGGCATGGTGGAAAAATTGAACACATTTGCGGAAATTCCATAGGTGATATGAATAATGAATTCCATGTTGACATCAGCAGGTTGGCTTTGGATAGGACACCGGGAGTGAGTGGCATACTAAGAGTGAAAAATGACGCGGAATTCCTTGAAGAATGCATTGAATCCTGTATCCCAGCTCTGGATGAGTTGATTATAGTATATAACGGGTGTACTGATAACTCTCCGCAGATTATAGAAATGCTGCGTGAACGATATCCTGATAAAATAAGGGTGTTTCCTTATTTACCTTATATATATGCTTGGAATCTGTCGGAAGATGAATTCAATAATGTACTTAATGGCTCAATTCCACTTGAAAACACTTTGGCTGGTTATTACAATTATGCATTATCAAAGACCACCAGAGAATATGTTATGAAGATTGACGCAGATCAGATATATTTTACTGATAAGTTGAAAGAACTTTGTGATGCTTACCGGTATAAATCAGCAAGGCAATGCAAATTAATAGATACTATAAGGATATATAAGGCAAAGTTATATTTGTTTCTGGCAGTTCGCATGTCATGTACAAGTCGCCTTTTTGCCAATCCCGTCAGCTGGCGGAAGTATAAGGCTGCTATGCTGAATTATATAAAAGATGCCAAGCCTACGGTATCTCTATCCGGCTTAAACATTAGTTTACGCGATGAAGTAAAATTCGTCTCTCTGGGAAAAAGAATCGATGGCGGAATAAATATTCTGCCTCCTTATAATGGAGAAGGAGATCATTTGATATTTAAGGTTACGTCACAAACTTATTATATTCCATTTTATGACAGACAATATAATGCCTTGAATAAAAAACAGCATAGCATTATTGAGGCTTTTACAGGAGTAAAAACATTTTTCCCTGTTGGAGTATATTGGTTTCATCTGAATTCATCAAGAGCGGACATACTGCCCAAGACTCTGGAAAATATTGACAATTATCCTGATTCATTTATGACCATCAATTCATTCAAGTCGATAAACTTGTTCAAGCTATTGAAAGCCAGGGAATTTCAATTGGTTCCGTGCAACAGGGCTGTTGTATTTGATTTTATACATCAGGATATTGCATCTGATAATAGCATATGTTAACATCAAAGAGAGTTATGAATCTTATTAAATCTTGGTTTGCCTATCGGAGGGAGTGCATCAACCGGTGCAATAAGAAACGTTTGACGAATTTCACCCCTACACTTATCTGCTCTAATTGTACTGGTGGGATGATTTATCATTGGTTGGGTTTACAATTTCGTTCGCCATTCATTAATCTTTGGATGACAAATGAAGATTTCCTTTTGGCTTTGGAAAGTTTTGATGATTTTATTAATACTCCTCTATTGTGTGACAAGAAATATTCTGAGCAATATAATTATCCGGTTGGTATTGGCTTTGGCGGAGTGAGAGTGTTCTTTATGCATTATAAATCATGGGAGGAAGCTATCGCAAAATGGAATCAGAGGGTTAAAAGAATTGACCGTGACAATATGGCAGTAATGCTGACCAATTTCAATGGATTCACTTGTGGGGGGGGGATGAGCATAATCAAAAGATTTGAGGCACTTCCTTTCAAGCATAAAGTGATTTTTGTTGACAGGCCGATTCCAGATGTTGGATGTGCCGTCCATTTGAAAAGATGGAAGCCGGAGAGCAGGCATGTATTCAATACTCAGCATATTGATGGGAGGCTGTATCTGGATCAATTTGATTATGTCGAATTTATAAATAATCTAAAGAGTGTTCAATAAACTGTTATGATGCTGACGGTTGTCATATTTGTAACAATACTTTCTGTAAGTTTTTATTCTGCAAAATACATTGCCATATCTCCTGATCGCTTGGATCCATATTCAAACGTCAAAAGGAGGGGTGCAAATATTCTTGCAGGTGGAGTATTCCCTATTGTAATGACTGCACTTTTAGTCGGCTTAAGATATGATGTCGGGGTTGATTGGGGCAATTATATGAGGGAATTTCAGGGGATGAATGCTAATGACGGGCTGGCAGCCGGATTGGAGTCTTCCCGCATGGAATGGCTATATGTCATGTTGATGTATTTCTTAAAGGCTCTGGGATTGCCATATTATAGTATATTCATTTGCTCTTCATTAATTTGCCTTACTTTGTACTATGCTTCTTTTTCTGACAAGAAATGGTTGTTGTCCTGGGGAGTTTTTGCATTATATACTCTTGATACATTTTATTTGTTTTTGAACATAATGCGTCAGTGTATTGCATTTTTCATAATATTATATGGTATAAAATTCATCATACACCGCAAGCCTCTCAGATATATAATATGCATAATAATAGCAGCTGGATTCCATAAAACCTCCTATATTCTTCTGCCGTTCTACCTGTTTTCTTATATACGAAAACCAATATTGACGGGTGCACTTGCTGTTGGAGCATATGTTTTCACATGGCTTGGAGGAATGTCTTTATTTAACACTCTTCTGAATTTGGTCACTCCTGCACTTGAGGGAGAATATTCTTCATATGCCCAAGCAATCAATGTTCTTGAGATGGAAAAGGGGAGTGGACTTGGTATGCTGGCGTTGCATATGATTGATATTCTGTTGATTGTGTATGCTGCTAAATGTCATAATTTGTATAGTAAAAGATGGGGATACGATATTTTTTATAATTTGTTTTTCTGCGGTGTGCTGATACAGAATGTGGCAGGAATGAATATGTTGCTGGCCAGACTTCCTCTATGTCTTACATCAATGAGGCTTATCGTGACGGCTTTTACTCTATATCTGTCATTTCATTCATCTTCTTATAAGATTGATAGAATCTTTAAACAAAGTAATCAGCTTTATCGGGCTGGAGGTATTGCTATCATAATTCTGGCGCTTGCATATTTTGCCGGCAATTGTATGGCCTTTGACTACAAATTCATATAACGATGCTATATTCCATAGTTCTACCTGTCTATAATGTAGAAAAGTATCTTGACCAATGTATTGAGTCACTCTTTCAGCTTTCCTTACATCCTGAAATAGAAATAATTGCTGTAAATGATGGCTCGTTGGACAGTTCTCCGGAAATTTTGGAAAAATGGAGCAAATCTTTGCCATGCCTTAAGGTGATAACGCAAGATAACCGTGGACTTTCAGCGGCAAGAAATAGGGGATTGGCTGCAGCTCATGGTGATTATGTTGTTTTCATCGATAGTGATGACTATGTGGACTCAAATGAACTTCTGCGGTGTTTGAAGATTACGTCAGATAGTGGTGCAGACATAGGAATCGGTGACTTTTTGCAGTTTGTTGATGGGTCTTCAGAGGAACCGGAACTTCATGACATCGCTTTGTCTGGTAATTACGTTATGAGCGGAACAGATTTTTTCATCAAACATCACAAAGAACATATGTCTGTAGTTTGGAGGGATGTCTTTAAGCGGGACTATCTGTTGAGTAACAGCCTATTTTTTCATGAAGGAATCCTTTATGAAGATATCGAATTTACACCGATTGTATTTTATAATGCTTCGGTAATCTATACAGGCTGCCAATATTATAGATATCGGGTACGTCCCAACTCTATTGTGACGGGAGGTGTGACTCATAAAGGAATCTTGGATTGCATTAAAATCTTTGATGTACTTAACGTCTTCTCACAAAGCATTGAGAATAAAGTTTATTCTTTACTTGTTAATGATATTGCCCTGCAATGTTTTGCAAGTAAATATGCTTTTGCGGCTGATTATATTGAAGAACTTGAATATCAGCACGTGAGACATCTTGTCAAGGGAATGTCGTTTTCGTCCATTAAATATTCTCTGACAGCATTTATGTTAAGAATACTTTCCCAATATAGGTTTAAGATGTTGCTGAAGTGTGTATTTAAATTGAGGAAGTGATATACTGTAGGTCCGGTGTCTGTCGGATTTCACATAAAAGAATATCAATTATTAATCAGATATGATTCCTAAAATAATCCACTATTGCTGGTTTGGCAGAGGACAAATGCCGGAACTTGCGGTTAAATGTATTGATTCCTGGAAGAAAAATCTTCCGGATTACGAAATTAAGGAATGGAATGAAGATAATTTTGATTTGGACATATGCCCGTATGTAAGAGAAGCTTATGATAATAAAAAATTTGCATTTGTAACCGATGTCGTACGCTTGTATGCTTTATATACTGACGGAGGGATATATATGGATACTGATGTTGAGGTCCTGATGTCATTTGATGAGTTTTTGGACGCCAGTGCTTTCTTTGGCTTTGAGGATGGGAAAAATATATCCACAGGAATCATGGGAAGTGAAAAGCAAGGCAAATGGGCAAAAGATAATCTTGAGAATTATGCATGTCGTCATTTCATAAAAGATGACGGGAGCTTTGACATGACTACGAATGTCGTAGCCATTACAGATAGCCTGCTGTCCTTTGGCTTGAAACAAGATAATGCATATCAGGTCCTCTCATGTTCGGCCGTTGTTTATCCGCAGGATTATTTCAGTCCGAAATCAGTTGCCGATGGAAAAATATATTTGACATGTAATTCTCATGCTATCCATCATTTCAGTGCCTCCTGGCAGCCTGCATGGCGCAAATACGGCCGGAAATTGATTCTCTTATTAGGTGGTCCAGAGGCAAAGAATTGGGTCAAAAGAGTGCTGCGGTTAAAATGATGCGCGGCAATCTGTTTACGTTCAAATCCCCAAAAAATGAAAATACTTTTTTCTGACAACTCCATATTTGGACTTGTCAATTTTAGAGAACCTGTATTCAGGTACTTTAATGATCAAGGATATGATGTCGTTCTTGTCGCTCCAAATCCTGTAAATGGCGAAGATATGGCAAGGGTTGCTCCCGCTTATGCGAAATATATTCCAGTTCAAATGGAGCGTACGGGGCAGAATCCGTTAGGGGACCTGATGTACTTATGGCGACTTTTCAAAATATATAGAGAAGAAAAGCCAGACTACATATTCCATTATACGATTAAACCGAATATTTATGGCTCGATTGCTGCAAAATTGTGTGGAATACGTACCTCTTGTATGGTTGCAGGACTCGGATATGCGTTTGAGAATAAAGGAATAAAAAACCGCATTGCACGTTGGCTATATAAAGTGGGACTGAAATGCTCCGAAAAAGTACTTGTTCTTAATGAAAGTAATGTACAGGAACTTATACGTTCCGGAATAGCAAAATCTGAACAAGTTATCTTGCTGAGCGGTGGTGAAGGGCTTGTGCTCGGTGACTATGTCTGTAACGGAAGTGCGACAGCAGATGTGGCTTTTATGATGGTTGCGCGTATGTTGTATGAAAAGGGATATTCCGAATATGTGGAAGCTTCCGCTAAGATACGCAAGAAGTATCCAGAAGTGAGATGTTGCCTGTTGGGACCGATAGATGAATTGTATCCAAATGCAGTAAGCCGTGATAGGATAAGTCGTGATGTTGAGTCTGGTGTTGTGGAATATCTTGGATTTACTTCAACTCCGTCTGAAATTATGGGAGAACCTTCGGTTGCAATAGTGCTCCCAAGCTATTATCATGAGGGATTCAACAGGGCTTTGATGGAGTCCTGCGCACTCGGAAGACCTGTCATAACAACAGATATTCCTGGATGTAAAGAGCTTGTAGAAGATGGGGTCAACGGATATATATGTAAAAAGAAAGATGCTGAATCTTTGTATCAAGCTATGGAACGGTATATTTCTTTGTCACCGGATGAGCGTTTGTTAATGGGAGTTGAAGGGCGCCGCATTGCGGAAAAGAGATTTGATATCAAAGATGTTATTCATATTTATGAAAATATTGTCCGAAGTCTAAGTATATGACAAAAAATTGAAAATATCGATTCGATGACGGTTTCTATGGTTCAGAAGGCATTGTGATATCATCATGCTCATTACCTTAATCCTTTTCCCAATTCATATGTTTTCCAATTCTGTAGTGAACCTTAGAACTTTGCAACATGGTGTTAATGTGGTAGTTAATCTCCTTAAAGTTACGGAATTTTAAGGTTTTTGTGATATAATTATTTGATGCTCGATTGGTTAAACTCTATTCTAAAATTGTCATCTACTAAGGATGAAACTATAAATAATTCCCTCTCCATGTCCTCCGCACAGAAATATGCCATGGAGTCAATCATGAAAAAATGGGATGGCGTTTTTAAATCACTGTTGTGAGTTTATATGCGAAGAATGATTTTTCATTGTCCTGTGAAAAACGAGGGCAATCCTGACGCCAGCCAGCTCCGGCCTCTAAAGATGATTGAGGCATTCAGGCAAATCGGCTATGATGTGGCTGTCGTATATGGGGACGGTGCGGAGAGGAAAAAGAGTATCGCCGCTATAAAAAGGAGCATCCGTGGCGGGGTGAAATATGATTTTTTGTATAGCGAGTCATCCACTCTGCCGACATTGTGTACGGAAAAGCATCATTTGCCTTCTTATCCTTTTCTGGATTTTTCCTTTCTCTCATTTTGCCGCAGGCATGGAATACGCGTCGGACTGTTCTACCGCGATATCTATTGGCGCTTCAGCTTCGGCAATGATAGTTGGAAGATGAAATGTCTGAAGCCGTTCTACATCTATGACCTGATTATGTACAGGCGCCTTGTGGATGTTCTTTTCCTTCCGTCAAAGGAGATGCTCGGATATATCCCGCTTGGTTTTCCCGGCAGAGTGGAGGAGCTCCCTCCTGGGGCCGGGAAAATGTCATTTACAAAAACAGGCATGCCCGGCCAAGGCTTGAATTTGCTTTACATAGGAGGCCTTGTCCCGCATTATGATCTCAGGATGCTTGTGAAGGCGGTATCGGAGATACCCGAGATTACCTTTACGCTTTGCTGCCGCAAGAAAGAGTGGATGCGTGTAGGGCATTTCTATGATGGCCTGCTTTCCGACAATATACGTGTCGTCCACAAATCCGGTGATGAGCTTGATGCCTTGTACCGCGAGGCAGACCTTTTCTGCATTTATGTCAAGGCACATGAGTATTGGAAGTTCGCGGTTCCGTTCAAACTTTTTGAATCCATCGGGCACGGGTGTCCGGTCTTGGCATCGGAGGGGACATGGACCGCTGATTTTGTTTCGCGTGAGGGCATCGGTCCGGTCTGCCGCTATGATGCAGATGAACTGGTCCGGCTCTTGAAAGAGCTGGCAGGAAACCGGGGAAAACTGGCTGAGTACCGGAAACGGGTCACTGATATTGCTCCAGAACACACATGGCAGATGCGCTGCCGCAAGGTGGCGCATCTGCTTTTATGATGGTGGGCTGGCATTTGATTTTTTAAATCTTTGAGAACAGCTTGGTTTTTAAAGAGGGCAGAAGCAATGATATCAAGGGAAACTTAACAAAAAAGTGAAGTTTCCCTTTTTGATTTATTATAAATTATTTACCTTTGCTGTCCAATTTAAGTCTTATGGGAAAATTCGTGCTCATAACGGAAACTGATGCCATCAGCATTTATTCGCCTGTTTTTGACGGTGAACCAATGCATGAATTTGCCAAATTCTTAATGTCTAACCGTAATCATTCTCATCCTCAATTGAAAAAGTTTTTTGACACTATTCTTGCGAAGATACGTAAAATGGAAGAGTGTGGGGCACGGGAAAATCTATTCCGGCCTGAGGGCGGTAAAATAAAGGCAATGCCATTATATGTCGAACTGCCCAGAGTGGATAGGAAAGTAGGTAAATTAAGGCTGTATTGCATTAGGATTTCAGATAGATTACTGATTCTGGGAAATGGAGGAGTAACTGTCGCAAATAAATATGAAGATGACCCTTTTCTATTGAGTTGTGTAAATAAATTGAGATGTATAGAAAATAAATTGCGTCAAGAAGTCAAAAAGGCTGGCACGGATTATGACAATTTTGATGCGGCCAAACAAGTTATTGAGACTATAAATATTTAATCCTATATGAGACGAGATCCATTATTTGAAGAATGTCTTGCGAATGTCCCTGCAGAAGTGTTTGCGGAAGTGAACTTGAATATAGACATAGCAAACAGGATAGCAGATATTCTTCACGAAAAGAAAATGACTCAACGGGAGTTTGCTTCCCTTATGGGAAAAAGGGAGTCTGAGGTATCACGTTGGCTTACGGGATCCCATGGATTCACAACTAAAACCCTTGCCAAGATGGCGTCAGTTCTCGGCGAGGATATTATAGAAGTAAAAAAGCATAAGGCACCACAAATTATAGTGATGCCTGTCAATTGCTTTTATGCGTTTAATGACGCCCAAAGTAAATCGTTTACCAATACTGAACCGGCATTTTGCCAGTTGCAGTATCATAACTAAATAATTATGCAAACTGAAAATATTCAGATGAGGCTTCAGTCTATCAGTGAAGTGGCCTACAATACGGATATGTCGAAGATATGCGACGATGTGAATCCGGATGATTTGCAGGTAGGATTCGCTAATAAGATATTGCCTGACATTGAGAATAATGTTATCTCCATTGTTTTTGGTGTGCAATATCTTTATGAAAATGAGAAAGTGCTGGACTGCATATACAAATTCTCATTTGAGGTTATTGACTTGTCGCGTTATGTTATCATTGATGGCGATAATATAACAATCAATCATCTGATGCCGCATTTTTTAAATGTCATCATCGGAACAATGCGTGGTATTCTTGTTGTAAGAACAGCCGGGACATTATTCTCAAAATATCCTTTGCCGATATTGGATGCTAATGCTCTTAACGATAGCTTGTCACAAAGCAAATGATTTTAAAGGACAGCATGATTGGCTGTCCTTTTTCATTTGTTGACAGCTTGTGTACTGTTGCTTATGCGGATGTCTTGTCTGGCTGATGGAAAACTTGCCCAGCAAAAGCTAAGCTTGCAAGACATGTAAAAAATTCATATATTCGGCTCGGAAAATCCGGAAAGTGCAGTTGGCTTTTATTTAAAGTCGGGGTGTGGCTTTTGGGGATGATAATGTAAATGATTGCAGGACGATGAAAGGAATAGTTCTCGCCGGAGGGTCCGGCACGCGTCTTTACCCGATAACAAAGGGGATTTCTAAGCAGCTGATGCCGATTTATGATAAGCCTATGGTTTATTATCCTATTTCTGTGCTTATGCTTGCGGGAATCAGGGACATATTGGTGATATCCACTCCTCAGGATTTGCCTGGGTTCAGGAGGCTTCTTGGGGACGGTTCTGATTACGGTGTCCGTTTTGAGTATGCGGAGCAGCCGTCTCCTGACGGTCTGGCGCAGGCGTTCACTATCGGGGCTGATTTCATCGGGGACGATTCCGCATGTCTTGTCCTTGGAGACAACATTTTCCATGGCGCCGGGTTTACCGGGATGCTTAAGGAGGCGGTCCGTGCTGCGGAGGAGGACGGGAAGGCTACCGTGTTCGGATATCGGGTGAATGACCCTGAGCGCTACGGGGTGGCGGAGTTTGACAGGGAGGGCAATTGTCTTTCTATTGAGGAAAAGCCGGAGCATCCGAAGAGCAATTATGCTGTGACCGGTCTTTATTTTTATCCGAATAAGGTTGTTGAGGTCGCGCGGAATATAAGGCCTTCATCCAGGGGAGAATATGAGATTACGACTGTCAACCAGAGGTTTCTTGAGGATGGTGAGCTGAAAGTCCAGACCCTGCCGCGCGGGTTTGCATGGCTGGATACGGGTACGCATGATTCGCTTGCGGAGGCTTCGATTTATGTTGAGGTACTTGAGAAGCGCCAGGGCCTTAAGATAGCATGTCTTGAGGGCATCGCATATAGGAACGGCTGGATTGATGAGGACAGGATGCGTGAGCTTGCGAAGCCGATGCTGAAGAACCAGTACGGGCAGTATCTTCTCAAGGTCATTGATGAAGTCAAAGAATCCTGGAGACCTGAGGGGGACATGATTGGATAGAGGTGTCCTATTTTCAAAGAAAAACGATAGAGGGTGGAGCAAAAAGTAAGAATAACTCTCTTCGAATTGAATATTTGGAAGTAAGGTCGAGGTTGACCTCGCCGAAAAACAATGAAAAGGGGCTTTACTAATACTTTTTTAGTCAGCCCCCTGTTTTTTGTGTAAAAAAAATGCGTGTTTTTTACCGTTTGGGCAGGATTGCCCCTCCGGCATGCATTCATTGCAGTCAAGCCTATTCTTCGGAAGTCCACACAAAAACCTTGTCGGAACGGCGCAGGCGGTTTTCTTCTATTGCTTTGCAGGCGGATTCGCTGCAGCTGTCTCCGCATAGGCTCTGCTCTTGCTCGCGGGCACCCGGGACTGCTTTGCTCCAGTCTATCGGGATGGAACAGAAAGTGCCTTTGGACGCTTCCTTGACTGGTTTCAGGTCAACACGTATTTCCGGAACAGTGTATTCTACGACGCCAGATGTCGGACCGATGATGAGAATCGTGTCTCCGACTTTCAGGGAGGCCGACTCCACGAGAATCTCTGCCACTCCGAGTTTGCCGAACCAATTGGTGACCTTGCCGCAATATGTTTTCTTGCGTGTGGCCTTGCTTCCGTAAACTTCGCTCCATTCCCCGAGTTTGGCACCTTGATAATATCCGTCCCAGAAGCCGCGGTTGAACACTTCAGCCAGTTCCGTCTTAAGTCCTGCTGCCAGTTCCGGTGTATAGCTGCCGTCGCATACTGCGTCTGCCGCCCTCCTGTAGCATGATGCCACGCGTTTTACATATTCAGCGGAGCGTGCGCGGCCCTCGATTTTGAATACAGTTACTCCGGCATCTATTATCTTGTCCATGAACTCTATGGTGCACAGGTCCTTTGGAGACATGATGTATTTGTTGTCCACGAGCAGGGTGTTGCCTGTCTCGGCATCCTTCACCTCATAACCGCGCCTGCATATCTGGTAGCAGGAGCCTCTGTTGGCGGATGCGCCGTATTCGTGCAGGCTGAGGTAGCATTTGCCGGAAATTGCCATGCAGAGTGCGCCATGGGCGAACATCTCTATTTCCACGGGCCTGCCTGACGGTCCGCAGATGTTGTCCCTGTCGATTACGGATTTGATTTCCTTGACCTGGCCGAGGTTCAGTTCCCTTGCAAGCACAATCACGTCCGCGAACTGCGCATAGAAACGAAGTGCTTCGGCGTTGGATATGCTGAGTTGTGTGGAGATATGGACTTCCAGGCCTATTTGGCGCGCATATGCGATTGCCGCCATGTCAGATGCGATTACCGCTGTGATTCCTGCTTCCTTTGCCGCATCAAGTGTCTTGCGCATGTCCTCCAGGTCATCTCCGTAAAGTACGATGTTGAGGGTGAGATAAGTCTTGACCCCGGCTTCCGAGCATATCCGCACGATTTCCTTAAGGTCACTCATTTTGAAATTGTTGGCTGAGTGCGACCTCATGTTGAGCTTCTCGACTCCGAAATATACGGAATCCGCACCTCCCTGTATTGCAGCCGCGAGGCACTCGAAATTGCCTGCCGGCGCCATTATTTCCAATTTTTTCTTTTCCATCATTTGGTCCGTCCTATAAGCTTTTCCGCATAACTCTGGAGAAGCCCGTATTTTTCTCCGCTCAGTCCGAGCATGCCTGCCGATTCCATCGCATTTGCGTGAAGTCTGATGATTTCATGTCTGGCATCTTCTCCGACGCCCAAAGCATCATATATTTCTTTGACCCTGTTTATTTTTGCGGTCCGCTCCTCTGTGTCGCCTATAGGCATTCCCATCGCCTCAAGCAGGCCTGTGCGTCCGTTCCGCGGAGCTATGGAGCCTTCCGCCTCAAGTTTCCCGCCTTTGTGGAGGGCATGTGTCATGAGCCATGTCTTTTTGTTGTTGATTATGTCTCCTCCGATTGCCTTGCCGAAAACTCCTGTGTCGCCGTATGTATCAAGCCAGTCGTCCGCTATCTGGAACGCAAGGCCAAGGTCATAGCCGAATTTGTAGAGGTGTCTGCATGATTCTTCGTCAGCTCCGGCGATGATGGCTCCGATTTTTGCCGCACATGCTATCAGAACAGCAGTCTTGAGTCCTATCATCTTGATGTATTCGTCCATCGGGACTTCTTTCATGTTTTCGAAGTCCATGTCGTATTGCTGTCCCTCGCATACCTGTGCAGCAGTTTCCGAAAACAGTTCCAGCACTTGCGGAAGCACTTGGGCCGGGGCCTTGGCTATGAGCCTGTAGCTCTCGATTGACATTACGTCACCGGAGAGGATGGCTGTGTTCTCGTCCCATTTCTTATATACGGTAGGCATTCCGCGGCGCACGTCTGCATTGTCCATGATGTCGTCGTGTATAAGCGTGAAGCTGTGGAAGACCTCGAGAGCTGCTGCCGGTGCAAGTATTTCCTGTGTGAAGCTGTCTTTGAACATGGCGTATGCCGTCAGGCAGAGGCGCGGGCGTATGCGCTTGCCTCCGATTTCCATCATGTATGTCAAAGGTGCGTACAGGCCTTGCGGCTCGCGGTTGAATTTCAGGTCCCCGAACATCTGTGCGATGCTGGTCTCGATGGTGCTTTCGTTTATCATGGCTTTATGTCTTGTTGTAAACTTTACCCGGCAAATGTGCCGATGCAACTTACAAAGGTAGCGATAAAAAGCGAAATTCGTTCAGCCGTTTTCGCTATATTTGTCCTTACAGACATATATACGCATGGTCTCGGCAAAACTTTACAAGCAAGCTTGACGTTTTGCTCTTGACTTTGCCTATATTTGCACCGCCAATGAATGTGGCTGAAACTTATTGTTTTTTTCCGGTTTATGGTCTTGCCGCATGGATGCGGGCCATCGTCCGGCCAATATGCAGAATGTATGATTATTAAAGGTGACGCGACAGTCGTGAAGCATACAGGCAGCCATTATATGCTGGCCTGCCTTCCGGATATGGACTTGTTTCCCGCCGTGTTGAGAGGCAAGATGAGGCTTAAGGGGAACTCTTCTACCAATCCTGTCGCAGTGGGGGACAAGGTGGCGTTCGAGGCGGATGTTCCTGAAGATATGAACGGCCATGAGGGCGTGACGCCGGAGAATCCTGCCGTCATAACCCGTGTTCTGCCACGCAAGAATTATGTGATAAGGAAATCCACGAATCTTTCGCGTCAGGCTCATGTGATTGCCGCCAATATAGATAGGGCGTTTATAATCGCCACCATTGATTTCCCGCAGGTGAAGCTGCCGTTTCTTGACAGGATTCTTGTCACATGCGAGGTCTATAATATTCCGGCTACGATTGTGCTGAACAAGGTTGACCTTTATCGTGAGTCCCATGCGGAGATGCTGGAGGCGTTCCGTGCCATTTATGAGGGTGCGGGCTATCCTGTCATGGAGGTTTCTGCTCTCACTGGAGAGGGGGTGGATGCCCTCAGGGATGCCTGCCGAGGCTCGGTGTCGCTGTTTTCCGGGGTTTCGGGAGTGGGGAAGTCATCTCTGATAAAGGCGCTGGACCCGTCTCTGGACCCGCGTGTGGGGAAAATCTCCGAGGCGCATCTGCAGGGACGTCATACGACAACTTTTTATGAGATGTACGGCCTTTCTTGCGGAGGATTCATAGTCGATACCCCGGGGTTAAGGGGATTCGGACTTGTGGATGTGGCGCGCGAGGAAATCGCATTGTATTTCCCGGAGATGCTCAAGGTTTCGGAAGGATGCCGCTTTGCTCCGTGTACGCATACCCATGAGCCTGGCTGTGCCGTGAAGGAGGCAGTGGAAGCAGGAGAGATTAGCTATGAGAGGTATTCTTCTTATTTGGGAATGCTGGATGACGAGACCAAATACAGATAAGGCTCAGGTGGATATTGTTGTGCGGACGATGCGGGCCTGGGAAGGTCGGGGGCAGGCCGTCTGAAATGACAGGAAGTAGTGTATTGATGAAACAGATTAATAGGGATATATTGAAGTTGGCGGTGCCGAGCATTCTTGCCAACATAACGGTTCCGCTTGTCGGTATGGCGGACATTGCGGTTGCGGGACATCTGGATTCTGATTCTGCGGCGATGATAGGAGGAATTGCAGTGGGGTCGATGTTGTTTGACCTGCTCTATTGGAATTTCAGTTTCCTCAGAGTCGGCACCGGGGGACTTGCCGCCCAGGCATATGGACGTGGCGACATGAGGGAGTGTGCGCGGATTTTTTTGCGTGCTGCCGGAATAGCTCTTGCGTGTGCCTTGCTGCTTATTGCAGTGCAGTGGGTTTTTGTCTCAATGGCGTTTGCTGTTGTGGATTGCACTGACCAGGTAAGGGAATTGGCGTCCATGTATTTTTTCGTGAGGATATGGGCCGCTCCTGCCACTTTGGGACTCATGGCGTTTAAGGGCTGGTTTATCGGTATGCAGGATAGTGTAAGCCCGATGCTGACGGATTTGGTAGTGAACGGGATGAATGTCTTTATGAGCATTGTGCTGGCTCTGGGCATTTCTGTCGGGAGTTTCCGTTATGAGGGAATCGGCTTTGCGGGAATAGCTGCCGGAACTGTAATGGCGCAGTGGACAGGATTGCTTTCAGCGGTTATCATGCTGCTTGTACGATATCGCAGGCGAGTTTTCTCGGGGATGTCACTTGCTGATGTGGCGGGTGTGTTCAGAGGTGAGCAGACGCGACGCTTTTTCGTGATGAATTCGGACCTTTTCGTCAGGTCGCTTTGTTTCATTGCCATATATATCGGATTTACGACCATTTCGGCGCGTTACGGGGATCTTCTTCTTGCGACAGGTTCGATAATGATGAAGCTCTTGCTGCTGTTCTCATATTTTACAGACGGTTTTGCTTATGCGGGGGAGGCCTTGACCGGAAGGTATGTAGGAGCCGGTGACAAGGGCATGATGCGCAGCACGGTGCGATGGACCTTTTTGTGGAGCATGGGTATTGCTCTGGTTTTCATGGTTATATACCGGTTTGCCGGCATGATGATGCTTGGTGTGATGACATCGGATATGGCCGTCATCGACATGGCTCGCTGCTATATGCCGTGGCTTCTGATGATGCCTCTTGTCGGTTGTGCCGCATTTACGTGGGATGGCATCTATATAGGTGCGACTGCCTCTAAGGATATCCGCAATGCAATGCTGTGGGCTGTCGCAGCGTTCGTATGTACCTGGGGCATCGGGATTCATGTCCTCAATGCGGCAAATACGTCCGGGGACGCAGTATATGGAATGTCCGGCGCATGTTCTTCTGGCGAATGTTTTGCCGCTGCATGTTCTTCTGGAGCGACAAGATATGGCATTCTCGCTATGCATATCTTGATGGGAGCCTATTTTGCCCATCTTCTCGCCCGTACCGTTTACCTTTCTCTCCGCTATCGCCGCCTCTGAGCTTTTTCCGTCTGTCTCCGTGCCAGTTGTGCGTGTTTTTGTCCCGTTTGGCACGTGCTGTTTGGCTAATTTGCTGGTTGTGAGTTGTTTGGTGTTTTACTTCGTGCCAGTTGTGCGTGTTTTTGTCCCGTTTGGCACGTGCTGTTTGGCTAATTTGCTTGCTGTGAGTTTGTTGGTGTTTCTCTTCGTGCCCGTTGTGCAGCTTTTCTTCCCAATTGGCACGTGGTACTTGGCTAATTTGCTTGTTGTGAGTTGGTTGGTGTTTCGTTTCGTGCCCGTTGTGCATGTTTTTGTCCCGTTTGGCACGTGCTGTTTGGCTAATTTGCTTGCTGTGAGTTTGTTGGTGCTTTTCTTCGTGCCCGTTGTGCATGTTTTTGTCCCATTTGGCACGTGATGCTTGGCTAATTTGCTGGTTGTGAGTTTGTTGGTGTTTTTCTTCGTGCCCGTTGTGCAGCTTTTCTTCCCAATTGGCACGTGGTACTTGGCTAATTTGCTTGTTGTGAGTTGGTTGGTGTTTCGTTTCGTGCCCGTTGTGCATGTTTTTGTCCCGTTTGGCACGTGCTGTTTGGCTAATTTGCTGGTTGTGAGTTGGTTGGTGTTTCGCTTCGTGCCCGTTGTGCGTGTTTTTGTCCCGTTTGGCACGTGCTGTTTGGCTAATTTGCTTGCTGTGAGTT